>Ga0126307_10000384_pt1 | contig 28528 bp, 29 predicted proteins | sample Plot28_FD_89955 | JGI IMG/M metagenome (GOLD analysis project Ga0126307, IMG submission 89955) | Serpentine soil microbial communities from UC McLaughlin Reserve, CA, USA - Plot28 | ecosystem: Environmental > Terrestrial > Soil > Grasslands | place: USA: UC McLaughlin Reserve, Lake County... | reverse complement strand
TTCTATGACTTGGACTTGGTCGCGGATATCCTCGGTCACGTCGCTCCGGTAAACGAAGGTGGCGTCGGCCTCCCCCAGAGTCACCCTGTTGGCCGAGGCCCGCACGTTAGCCTCCCGCGAGACCACCTTGTCGAGCACAGTTTGACCGAAGCCGGCGCCATACTGGGAGTCGGCGTTCGCCAAGACATCTTCGGCGTACTCGGCGATCGGCACCCCGTCCTCGGCGAGCACCAGCTGTGCCTGCACTTGCGCCAAGTCCTGGAAATCTTGTACCCCGGCAGGATTATTGGCAGGTACGATCACCACGGGGCTGTTCCTCGCGAAGATCGTGGGCCCGTCCACGAGCCCTTCTTCCACGGCCGTCTCCATCTTCGCCTCGTCCGCAGAAGCGAAGACGTCTCCCGGTGCACCTTGCTGGATCTGGGTGAGCAGATCCGAGCTGCTCGCGAAGCTCGTGGTAACCTCGATACCCTGGTTCTGCTCCTCGAACGAGCTCTCGAGCTCCCCAAAGGCGTCTGCAAGCGAGGACGCGGCGAGCACGGTCAGGGTGGAACCCTTCTCCTCTTGCTTTCCCCCGTCTCCCCCATCGCATCCCGCGAGGCCTCCGACCACGAGGCACGCCAGCAACGAACCAAAAACCCGGCCCAGGAACGAACGCGGACGATCCCCCATTCCCGCCGCCTCTCCAGTTAGCCATTACGAGCGGCAGCTTATGCTAGAAAAGTTCCGGCACCCGTTCTTCGGGCAACGTGCACAAAATCGGGCCGAATCCCTGGTCAAACTCCCTTAGGTTTCCAGTCGCAACAATTTTTCGGTGGCTGCAATGACAGCGAACCCCTAGACGTAGGGCTCTACTTCGTCGTCATCGGCCTGCCGCCTGTAAGCCTCCGCTATCTCGAGAACCTCCCGGACGTACCACCCGGCTCAGTTGTAGGTGTAGAGCGCCGCGTACCAGTCTTCGGGTGCGCCGCTGGCCTTGAAGTACCTTGCGGCTGCAGGGATTGCATCTTCGGGGTCCATTATGTTCGCCACCCGTTCCCGTTGCCGTCGACGCCGCACTCTCTTCAGGTCGAATGCAACAACTGCATCGGGCCCAGCGCGCTTGCCCTGGGGCCCATATTTGCGCGGTGGTCCGACTCGACCTTACCCACGGGCGAGCACGTACCAGCCTTCGGCGAACCAGTACCGCTTCGCCGACGCTTTGCACATCTGCACGTACCCCTCGCTGGTTACCGGGTCCACCGGGCGCGCCACGATGTCTTCGCGTGCGATCTCGAGCTCCCGCTCCCTCGTCTCGACGCTTTCACCACCGCTATCGCTCGCTGGCGGCCTTGTGAACGCCCCGGCCCTCTTTTCGGCCCTCAGCCGGGCGATCCTCGCCTCCATCTGCTCCTTTTTCGACCCCAACTTGCTGACTCAGTCCTCCAACGCTGCCTCGCGTCGCCGCGGCTCCTGAGCTCGATTCTGATGTTCCTCCCGCGACGTCCTGTACTCTCCCTTCTTCCTTTCTAGCCGCCGGGCGGTGTCCTCCAACGTCCGCCGGGGGTAGTCGTTGAATTGTATGCTTTTTAGCCGCGGCCTCTCGTTGGTCCTTCAAGTCCTCGTTTAGAGGCTGCGCCAATAGACGAAACGGACGATAAAGTGGCGGCTTAACCGTTCGGAGAGACGCCAAATGCAAAAGTTGTTAGCCTATTGGCGCAATTTCTTATTCTCTGCTTCTGCAGATCCAACCTCTGAGCTCGCGACGACGAGGCGTCAGCCTGCGCCTCCTCCAGCCGCGAGCCCACCTCGGCGAGGTCCTCTCCCTCGGCCTTGGCGGTCGGATTCTCTGTACTTTGGGCTTGCGGCCTTCCGCATCTTCGGCCCTGGCGACCCCGGCCAACAGAAGTGTCAGCAATGCCACTCCGAAAACACCCACCAACTTTGTGCTTTTCTCAAACACGGTTCGCCGTCCGCGGAGCGCGGGCCTACTGGTACATCCAGCGCTACCCTAAGCCTAAGCTCGTATCATCTTCGCACGCGAAGGGAATTTCGGCAACGTCGAAGTGCCATATAGAGTACCTCTAGCATCTAAGCCAGGAGCGGCGGCAGTGGAGATCCTACTCGCCTGCGCTATTCGCGGTGAGCAGGGCGACTAACGCCTCCAACTCCTCCTTCTGGCGGAAGCGTATCTCGATCTTGCCGCCCTTGCGTGACGCCCGTACCCGGGTCGGCAGCGCCAGTACCTCCTGGACTCGACGCGCGGCTGCGCCGTACTCGTCGGCGACTTCTTGCTCATCCCGAGTTTCCTCGACCTCCGGAGCCGCCCGCGGTTCTGCGAGCTCTTCGCGCACCAGTTCTTCGGTTTTTCGGACGGAGAGCTTCTCTGCCTGCACTCTTCTGGCCACGCGCAGCATGTGCTCTTCCGACTCCAGCCCGAGCAACGCGCGAGCGTGTCCCTCCGACAACTTCTCGGCCAGCACCAACTCCTGGATGGATTTTGGCAACCGGGTCAGGCGCAGCGTGTTAGTTACCGCAGCACGGCTCTTTCCCAGCCGGTGCGCGAGCTGGTCTTTGGTCAAACCGAAGCCCTCCATGAGGGCCTGGTAGGCGGATGCGGTCTCCAAGGGGTTGAGGTCTTCCCTTTGCAGGTTCTCGACGAGCGCCATCTCCATCGACTCGCTCTCCGCGGCCTGCCGTATCAGGACCGGTATACGATCCAAGCCAGCCTCTTTGGCAGCCCTGAGCCTCCTCTCCCCCGCTATCAGCTCGAAACCGGTTTCGGTTGACCGGATCACGAGCGGCTGCAGTATCCCCACCTCGCGAATGGAGGCCGCGAGCTCTTTTATGCTCGCATCCGAGAAGTTGCGGCGCGGCTGGCGGGCGTTCGGCCGGATGGCCGACACCGGTACTTCTTCGAACCTCAAGCCCCCGACATTGTCCCCGGCGGATATGAGCGCCGAGAGTCCCCGCCCCAGCCCGCGCCTAGCCACGGTTCAACACCTCCTCGGCGACGGCGGCGTAGGCCTCCGCGCCATTGCTCTTTGGGGCGTAAAGGGTGACCGGTAAGCCGAAGCTTGGGGCCTCGCTGAGCCTCACATTACGGGGTATCACTGTGTGGAATACTTGGTCTCCGAAGAACGCCCGCACCTCCTCGACCACCTGGTGGGCCAGGTTCGTTCGAGTATCGAACATGGTGAGCAAGACCCCGCCGATCTTCAAGTTCGGATTGAGCTCTTCCCGCACCATCCTTATGCTCCTCATGAGCTGCGTGAGACCTTCGAGAGCGTAATACTCGCACTGTATCGGGATGAGCACCTCGTCCGCGGCCGTTAAGGCGTTAAGCGTCAGAAGATCCAGAGAAGGCGGACAATCCACCAGAACACGGTCGTAGGTATCGGCAGGCAGCTTCTCTAAAGAGCGCTTTAACTTGAACTCTCGCGCGAGAGCGGAGACGAGCTCTACCTCCGCACCCACGAGGTTTATGGTGGCGGGCGCGACCTCGAGTCCTTCGACCTCCGTCTTTACAGCGACCTGCTCTAGAGGCTTGCCCTCGAGGAGCACGTCGTACATGCAACCGTTGCTTCCCGCCGAGACGCCGAGGCCGCTCGTCGCGTTGCCTTGGGGGTCAATGTCCACGATCAAAACGCTCTCCCCTAGACCCGCCAGGTAGGCGGCGAGGTTGATCGCGGTAGTGCTCTTCCCCACCCCGCCCTTCTGGTTGACTATCGCAACTACGGTGGCCACCGTCGGAATGTTAGCATGCCCCTTCAGGGCCTGCCCTGCTCTGCGAGAAAAATCGGACCGTCTACCATTGGTCGTAGCTACGCAGAACCTGGCCTCAAAATGAGCCGCCCAACGGCCGTTTTTTTGCTACTCCGATCCTCCGAGGGAACTTACGAGGCGTTCGACCGACTTTGTCGAACACTACTATCCTGCGCTCCTTATGCGGAAGCTGGTCCTCGTGCTCAACTTCTCGGACCTCTCGCAACTCCGCTCCCAATTCGTGCGATGCCGCTACTCCCTTCGACAGCTCCTCCTCCGACAACCGAGCCTTCATCGCGAGGATCACACCTCCGGGTTGCACCAACGGAGCGCAATACTCGATGACTACCGACAACGAGGCTAGCGCGCGCGCTGTGGTGAGGTCGGATGCCTCCCTGCGATTAGGCTTATTTCCTGTCTCCTCCGCACGCTCGTTAAGCACCTCCAAATTACTAAGCCCTAACACTGCTTGGGTGTGAACTAGGAAGCGCGCTTTCTTCTCCGTCGTTTCCAGTAACGCTACGCGCAGCGCAGGGCGTACTATTGCGAGCGGTATGCCGGGCAGGCCCGCTCCCGCTCCTACGTCCACGGCCGAGTGCGCCTGCCACAAGTCCTTTAATACGAAACAACTTAGGGAATCGAGCAGATGATCGACGATGATCTGGTCCCGATCACTGCTTCCTACTATGTTCGCCGACTTGTACTCAGCGAGTAGGTCAGCATACGTGCTTAGCAACGACACCTGCGCCCTATTTAGCGCGATACCCCATTCCGCGGACTGCAGCCGCAGCTGCTCTATAGCCTTCTCTACCATGGGTACTGTTTCACGTGAAACACGCTCTTTGAACCTAGGAACTCAACTTTGCGACAAATGTTGGTGTATAAATACATTTGTCGTCTATATCGTTTCACGTGAAACAGGGGAGCGCTAGCTCGGGCTTATGATGACCCTCCGGTCTTGTTCCTTGCCCTCGCTGGAGGTTGTAACGTCAGGGTTCTCTTTGAGAAAGAGGTGTACGACGCGACGTTCAGCGGCGGGCATGGGGAGGAGGCTGAGTGGCCGCTTTTCCCTCAGCGCACGACGGGCCGTGCGATGTGCCATCCCCTGGATTGCCTCGATGCGGCGTTGCCTGTACCCTTCGGAATCGACCACGATCCTCTTTACAAAAGGGCGGTTCTTGTAGATGGCGACGTTCAACAAGTACTGTATGGCATCTATGGTCTCGCCCTTCTGGCCTATAAAGAGCCCCGTCTCCTTCGTCGCCACGTCTACCGCGATCACATCTCCCGCATCGTAGGCGTCAACCGTAGCGTTGAGCCCCATAGCCTCGACCATGCTAGTCATAAACTCGTCGACGGCGACGATCAGTTCGTAAGGAGCATCGGCGGATGCGGAACCGAGTTCTTCTTCTACGGGTTGGGCATTCTCCGGCTCCTCGGCCGGCAAAACCTCTTCCTCCTCGGGGGATTCGAGCAGTTGATCTGCGCCTTTACCGGGCGTCAAGCTATTGACTTGCTGTTCAGCGCCCTTTACCACTATACGAGCGTCTCTAGCGCCTATGCCAAGAAAACCCTCACTGCCCTGGTCCAAAACTTCAAAATCAAGCCGATCTCGGGCGAGGCCTAGTACGGAGGAAGCCTTATCCAGGGCTTCCTCGACCGTCGCGGCGTGGAACTCTTGACTGTCGCTCATCTTTTCTTCTTCTTTCTACGCTTCCTCTTGGCCAACTTCGCGGCTTGCGTAGCACTGTCATCGGTACCAGCACGGGAAGCTCCATGACCGTCAGAACCGCCACTAGCTCGTTGATGATCTGCGGGCACTCTACCCCCATTGCCCCCATTCGCGGGTCTGCCCGCGCTGGTCGTCCCGCTCCCACTCCCAGACCCGGGAGGTCTTCTGCCAGGACCGAAGTTGTAGATGACGTAGTTCTGCACCAAGGTAACGAGGTTGGAGGTAATCCAGTACATGAACAGGCCGGCAGGGAACGTGAGAAGGAAAATGGTGAAGACGACGGGCAGGATTCTCATCAGCCAGCGCTGTTGGGGGTCGATGTTCTTAGAGGTGATCTCCGAAGCCGCGAGCATGGTTACAGCCGAAAGAATCGGTAGTATGTAGAAAGGATCCTGCACAGAGAGGTCCTGGAACCACAGAATTCCGCCTTCGGTGAAGCTCTCATGCGTGTTGGCAAAGCCCCTAATGACGTAGAACATGGCGATGAATATGGGCATCTGGACTAGGAGGGGGAGACAGCTACCGAATGGGTTGACCTTACGCTCCTGGTAGAGCTTCATGAGCTCTTCCTGTTGCTTCTGGCGATTATCCTTGTACTTGGCCCGTATCCTATCCATCTCGGGCTTCAGGTCCTGCATGGCGCGCATACTCTTGACCTGTCGTATCGTCAGGGGGAAGAGCAGGGAACGCACGAGCACGGTAAGGATGGCGATGCTGAGCCACCACGGTATGCCGTGGGCGTTCAAAAACTCCAGGCCGCCGCCCAACAGATTGGTGAGCGGGAAAAATATCCTTCCGAAGAAGTCTGCTACTCTCTCAAAAAGTTCTGTCATGCGACCTTTATCATCTTACCGGATCGATCCCTCCCTTTGACCAGGGGTTACAGCGGAGTATCCGCCACGCTCCCATGAGACCGCCTTTCAAAACACCGTGCTTTTGCACGGCCTCGAGTGTATACTGCGAGCAGCTCGGCCAGTACCTGCAAGAAGGTGGCAGCATGGGGGAGACGAGCCGCTGATACGCCCTGATGGCCCCCGCTAAGATCCTTCTCGGCCACACTTAAGTGCTTACCTCGTCTCTTAGGTCCGCTGCACCTTTGTTTAGCTTGCACAGGGACCGCAGAAACTCCTCGTTTAACTCCTCGAACGAAGCTTCCGCGGCTGCCGGACGGGCCGAAATCACGATGTCTGTGTCGCTGGGGAGCTCGGCTGCCGAAGAACGGAAGACCTCCTTCAGGCGCCGCCGTACCTTGTTGCGGTTCACCGCGGTTCCTACCTTATTGGAGACCGATAGGCCTAGCCTCGGTTTTCCCATAGTGTTCGGCAAGACGTGGACGGAGAATAGCTTTCCCCTGTAAGCAGATCCCTTGCGGTAAACCCTCTCGAACTCGGGCGAAGCGGTAAGGCTCATGCTCCTGCGCCGGTACAAAGCCTTAAACGGCCAGCCGCTTGCGCCCCCGGCGCCGACGCGCGGCGATGATCCTACGGCCACCGGCCGTGCTCATGCGCTTGCGAAAACCGTGCGTCTTGGACCGTTTGCGACGGTTCGGTTGGTAAGTACGTTTCATAGAACTCCCTCGAATAACTGTTCACTATGATCGTTCAGTCAGTATATCCGAAGCGAGAAATCCGTCCAACAGTATCAGCAAGCGTAAAGAAGCCCGCCGCGCGACCACTCGCTTCGAGAATACAAAGAAAAGGTCTGCAAATCGCAAGTTACGTCGAAGTACATCACCCGTAAATCAGAAAAAACGGCTGCTCCTAAGAACGTTTTCTGCGTTGTTCGGGGCACCTCGGCTACTTCAACGCTTGATATTATCCACAGCTTGTGGATAATATTGTGGACAATCGTAGAAATCGCCTGCAAAGTTTTATTTTTCTCCTCTTTACTCTAGCGCTGTGGTGAGGGGTGCGCAATAATCCGTGCTGGGGATGATGTACGCGAACCGGACAGAGAGGGAAGTAGGGGATGCCGGGGTCAGCATCAGGGTCGCGGTGTACTCAAAAGGTGAGGAGCCGGAGGTAAGCGAGGTTTCGGCGGCTTCTCCGCGCGCGGCCAGCGGGAAGTTCTCGAGGCTGGTGATGGAGAAGGTCAGGGAGTCCAGTGGGCGCGTGCCCGAGGAAGCCTTGCGGGAGCTGATCGAGAACCTGATTCACGCCGATTTCAGGGGTGTCGTGGTCTCCGTTCTGGAAGAAGGCAACGTGGTGAGAGTTTCGGACAAGGGTCCGGGGATAGAGGACAAAGCACGGGCATTCGAGTTCGGCTTCTCAGGCGCCACGCCGGAGGCGGCCCGGGAGATCCGGGGCGTCGGCGCGGGGCTGGGCATCGCCCGCGCGGCCGCCGAGAAGGCGGGAGGAAAGATCTCCATAGAAGACAACATCGGGGGCGGCACCGTGGCGACGGTCTCGGTGGGGGAAGCCGTCCGGGCGACGGACGGCGAGGAGCCAGAAAACAAGCCGGCCGGGAGGAAGTATCCGGACGCCGTGCCCAAGATGAACATCTCCGAGAGGCAGCAGAAGGTCTTGATCACGGTGCTCGAGTCCGGGGAAGTGGGGCCCTCCACGGTTGCTGAGAGGTTGGAGATCAGCGTCAGCACCGCGTATCGGGATCTGTCCGTCCTGGAGGAGCACGGGCTAGTCTCCAGCACCGAATCGGGGAAGCGCGTGATCACGCCCTTGGGCCGAGATCTGGTCGAGGCTATCGTCAACTCCTGGGTGAAGTAGCCCGTGGAGCATCGCTCCGCCGAAGAGGTCTGGATAAAGGTGCTCGATCGCGTCTCTGAGCACATAAACACGCCTTCTTTGAGGGTCTGGTTCGAGGGGACGAGGCCCGTGAGCCTCTACGACAATCAGTTGGAGATCTCCGTCCCGAACCTCTTCGCCAAGGAGTACATCGAGAGCCGCTTCAAACCCCAACTCGAAGAAGCACTCGAATCCACTCTCGGAATAGAGGAGACTTCCCTGATCGTCAGCATCGAGGGCGGTGGCAACCGCGGGCGAGATGGGGGGAACGGCCGCGCCTCGAACGGCGCCGAGTTCATCCGCAACGTCCGCAAGCCGCGCCCGTTCAAGTCAAAGTACACCTTCGACACCTTCGTCATCGGCGCCGGCAACAGGTTCGCCCACGCTGCGGCCCTAGCGGTGGCCGAGACGCCGGGCGTCGTCTACAACCCGCTCTTTGTCTACGGCGGCGTCGGCCTGGGCAAGACACACCTGCTCCATGCCGTCGGGCAATACGTTGAGGATCAAGATCCGAGCATGCGGACCCGGTACGTGACCTGCGAGAACTTCACCAACGACTTCATTAACTCGGTGAGGGACAACGCCCCCCTGGAGTTCCAGAAGCGCTACCGGGAGAACGACGTCCTCCTCATAGACGATATACATTTTTTGGAAGGGAAGGTAGAGACCCAGGAAGCCTTTTTCCACACCTTCAACGCGCTCTACGAAGACAACAAGCAGATCGTCATAACCTCCGACAGGCACCCGAAGTACATCCCGACCCTTGAAAACCGCCTCGTCTCCCGCTTCGAGTGGGGGCTCGTCACGGACATCCAGCCGCCGGACCTCGAGACCCGGATCGCGATCTTGCGTAAGAAGGCAATCATGGACCAGCTCCAGGTCGACGACGATGTCTTGACATTTATAGCCTCCAAGGTCTCGACGAACATCAGGGAACTCGAAGGGGCGTTGGTGCGCATCCTGGCTTACGCCTCACTCTACGGGCGCACGGTGAGTGTGGCCCTAGCCGAAGAGGTCTTGAAAGACATCCTGCTCGACGCGGCGTACCGCGAGATCCCTATAGAGCTCATCCAGCATGAGGTCTGCCGCTACTTCGGCATCTCGAAGGCCGACCTAGTCGGCTCCAGCCGCTCCAAGAACTTCGCCTACCCTCGACAGGTCGCCATGTACCTCAGCCGTGAGCTCACCGACGAATCTCTCCCCAAGATCGGACGTGCCTTCGGCGGCCGCGACCACTCCACCGTCATGCACGCCACAGCCAAGATCTCTAACCTCATAAACAGCGACCGCGACACCTTCAACCAGATCCACGAGATCACCTACCACATCAAGAGCAAACGCTGAAGGAGCAGCCAGATCTTAGTGCCCAGCAGGATGCCTTAAGCTAACCCTAGCACGGTACGAACCTTCCCCAAAAACATCTTGATCCCCTCCCCCAGGGCGAGGAGTTTGTAACACTTGATAAGCATAGTTAATAGAACTTATCCACAAACCTTCCACATCTCCTTCTCCTCCTTGTGGATAACTTACCCCCACGCGGCCTAGAAAACCAGCACTTATCCACAAAAACTGTGGATACATCGCCATAGATGTGGATAAAAGTATCTGTATCACCGTATATTATGCTGATGTATCGCCATATAGCGATATGGGTTGTGGATAAACCTGTGGATAAGAGGGGTAGAATCTGTGGATAAGTCTGTGGATAATTTTGTGGACAACCCGAGGCTGTGGATAACTCACGAGTTATCCACATTTCTTCCACAGAAAATCGGGAGTTATCCACATTTTCGTCCACAGCCTCGTAGGTGCGTTTTAGGCTTAGGTAAGGCAAATCACGAAGTTATTCACACTGTCCACAGGCCTTATTATTATTATTATTCTAATAGAGTAATAGTTTAAGTAATAATAGTAGAGGAAGGAGGAAGTGTGATGAGGGCCGTTTGTAATACGGACGTATTTGGCAGGAAGCTCGCGTTGGCTTCGCGGGGGGTATCGGCGCGCTCGACGATTCAGCTACTGGGTGGGATCTTGTTGGAGGGGCAGGGAGAGGCGGTGAGGCTCTCGGCGACAGACATGGAGCTCTCGATCCAAACCACCTCTCCGGCAGAGGTCGAGGAGGAGGGGCGGGTGGTCATTCCGGCCCGGATATTCAACGATGTGGTGCGCTCGTTACCCAGGGGCGAGCTCCGTCTCGTCCACGACCATTCGGAGGGCGTGGTACGTCTCTCCGCGCGGGAGAACGAGTACCGCATCCGGGCGTACGCCGCCGAGGACTTTCCGCAGCTGCCCAAGTTCGACGAGGCGGGGGCCTTTAAGATGAGCGGCGAGGCGCTCGTCGAAACCGTCGAGAAGGTCTCGCGGTCATACTCCAGGGACGAGACGCGTCCGGTGTTGACGGGTATCTTGATCTCCTTTGAGGAGTCGCGCATCAGAATGGTGACGACGGACTCCTACCGCCTCAGCATCAAGGAGACCGAGCTCACGACTACCTTCGACGGCTCGCGAGAGGCGATCATACCCGCCCGGGCGATGCAGGAGGTAAGCCGTATCATAAGCGGATCGGACGAGGAGCAGGTCGAGGTCGTGCTCTCGGAGAACCAGACGATCTTCAGGATAGGGGACGTCCTCTTCGGCACGCGGCTCATCGAAGGTAACTTCCCCGAGTACAGGCGCCTGCTGCCCCAGGGCTTTGAGCGCGAGATCTCTGTCCAGCGCGAGGACCTGGTCGATAGTTTGCGCCGCGTGAACCTCTTCGCCCAGCGCCAGACGCCGCCGGTACCGGTGAGCCTGGCCTTCTCCGAGGGAGCCGTCGAGGTGATGGTGAGGAACGGGGAGGTGGGGGAGGCCCGCGAGAGGCTGCCCGCCACGAGCGAGGACGAGTTCCACATCTCCTTCAACCCGAGCTACCTCCTGGACGGCGTATCGGCGGTCGACACAGAGAAGGTGCTCTTCAAGCTCAATGAGTCATTAAAGCCCGGGCTCATAGTGCCGGATGCCGACGGGGAAGAAACGGATTTTCTGTACCTGATCATGCCGATGCGCGACCAGGCCCAGGGCTAGAGAGCGACTTGGAGCTCACAACCGGCATCACCCTGGGGCAGGCCCTTAAGTCGGCGAGCATCGCCGGGACCGGCGGCGAGGCGAAGGTCCTGATCCAGACCGGGGAGGTCCGCGTCAACGGCGAGGTCGAAACCCGCCGCGGCCGCAAGCTCGAGAAAGGGGACGTCGTCGAGGTGGGAGACGAGAGGCTGGAGGTCGGGTGAGCTACCTGCGGGCTATCCGCCTCGTCAACTTCCGCAACTACGCCGACTCGACCATCCTCCTCGCTCCGGGCCTTAACATAATCGTCGGCGACAACGCACAGGGCAAGACGAACCTCCTCGAGGCCATCTCCTTCGCCGCTACCGGCTCGACGCCCCGCACCCCGAACGACTCGGAGGTCGTCCGCTGGGGGGGGGACTTCGTGCGCACCGAGATGCGCGTGGGCCTGGACGGGGATGGGGGAGAGGAGCGCAAGGTGGCCGTCGGCTACGCTCCTGGCCAGAAGAAACGCCTCACCGTGGACGGCGTCCCCGCGCTCTCCCTCACGGCCTACGCCGCCGGAGGCGCGGGGGTAAGAGTCGTTACCTTCTTCCCGGACGACATCCGCGTCGTCAAGGGCGCCCCCGCCGACCGCCGGGAGTTCCTCGACGAGCTGCTCTCGTCACTCAGGCCCACCTACGCCCGCGCCACCGTGGAGTATGTGAAGGTAGTCCAACAACGCAACCAACTCCTAAGGCGCATCCGCGACGGCTTCTCCTCCGAGAGGACCCTCGAAACGTGGGACCGCAAGGTCGTGGAGCTCGGCCAGCAGGTCCTGAAAGGCCGCGACGCGGCGATAGGGCCCCTGGGTTCTCTCTTCGGAGACGCTCTAAGGGCCCTGTACGGCCTCGAGAAGGCCGCGCTACGCTATTCCCATAGCGCACCCTTAGAAGCGTACGCCGAGGCCCTCAGAGAGGCACACGGCGCCGATATAGAGCGTGGCACCACCTCGGTCGGACCGCACCGGGACGACTTTGCGGTCCTTCTCGGCGGGGCGAGCCTGACGACCTATGGGTCTCAGGGCCAACAAAGGCTGGCGACGCTAGCCTTGAAGTTCGCGGCAAGGGAGTATTTGAGGGGGGAGACTGGGCAAGACCCAATCCTGCTCTTCGACGACGTGATGAGCGAGCTCGACGAGAAGCGCAGGGGGTACCTCTCCGAGTACTTTTTGGGGAGCACCCAGGCCGTCATCTCCACGACGAACCTCGAATACTTCGAAGAGAAAGTTCTCGAAAAGGCGTGGATGATACGCATATCTGGGGGTTCGATCCTGGAGGCCACTAAAGGTGGTGTTAGGGGGTAGACCAACACCTGAAAAATGGCTTACGTAAGCCGTAAAATGGTTGTTTGGGCGTTTGGAGAACGCATAAAGTGTGTTACAATCTTCGGGTGTTAGGTTATCCCAAAGAGTTCGGCTCCGGCGGAGGCGCCGGTCGTGTTACTAGGAGGGCGTGGTTCCTTGGCGGCTAACCCTGTTCCCAAGAATGCTAAGAGCGGTTACGATGCAAGTTCTATCCAGGTCTTGGAGGGCCTCGAGGCCGTCAAAAGACGGCCGGCGATGTACATCGGTTCGACCGGGCCCAGGGGGTTGCACCACCTCGTCTGGGAGATAGTCGACAACTCCATAGACGAGGCCCTGGCCGGGCACTGTACGGAGATCTCCGTGACCGTCAGTCCCGACAACTCCGTCACCGTGGCCGACGACGGGCGCGGGATGCCCGTGGGCAAGATGGACAAGTACGGCAAGTCCGCCGCCGAGGTCATCATGACCACGTTGCACGCCGGCGGGAAGTTCGACGGACAGGGCTACAAGGTCTCCGGCGGGTTGCACGGCGTCGGAGCCTCCGTGGTGAACGCTTTGTCCGAGTGGCTCGAGATGGAGATAAGGCGTGACGGGCACGTTTGGACCCAGCGCTACGAGCGCGGTTTTCCAAAAGGCGAGATGAAGAAGGCGCGCAAGCTGAAGAAGGGCGAGGGGACCGGGACGACGATTCGTTTTCTGCCCGACCCGGAGGTCTTCACGGAGACACAGGAGATCTCCTTTGACACCTTGAGCCGCCGGTTCCGCGAGTCGGCGTTTTTGAACAAGGGCTTAAAGATTACGCTTGTAGACGAGCGCGAGGAGGACCGCTCCATAGCATATCGCTACGAGGGCGGCATCAGGGACTTCGTGGAGCACATAAACGAGGCGAAGGACCCGGTACACAAGACCATCTTCTACTTCGAGCGCGAGGAGGCCGTCGGCGACGTCGAGGTCGCCATGCAATGGAACTCCGGATTCCAGGACTCGGTCTTTACCTTCGCCAACAACATCAACACGCACGAGGGAGGGGCGCACCTTTCGGGCTTCAGGGCTGCCCTTTCGCGCACGATCAACGCCTATGCACGGCAGAAGGGGCTCCTCAAGGAGAAGGAAGAGAACCTCACCGGCGACGACATCCGGGAGGGTCTGGCGGCGGTCATCTCCGTAAAGCTTAGGGAGCCGCAGTTCGAAGGGCAGACCAAGACCAAGCTAGGGAACACGGAGATCAAGGGCCTCGTCGAGAGCAGCACGAACCGTTTTCTTGCCGAGTTCCTCGAGGAGAAGCCCGGCGAGGCCAAGGCGATCATCAATAAGGCTTTGCAGGCCGCGCGGGCGCGACAGGCCGCTCGCAAGGTGCGCGACACGATCCGGAAAGGCTACCTGGAAAGCTCGACGCTTCCGGGGAAGCTCGCGGACTGCTCCTCCAAAGACCCGGCCCGGAGCGAACTGTACATTGTCGAGGGCGACTCTGCGGGCGGTTCGGCCAAGCAGGGGCGCGACAGGAACTTTCAGGCGATCTTGCCGTTGCGCGGCAAGATCCTGAACGTCGAGAAGGCCAACATGAACAAGGTTCTCTCGAACGCCGAAATACAGGCCATGATCAGCGCGATCGGGGCTGGCGTGGGGGACAGCTTCGATGTCGGGGAGGCCCGCTACAACAAGATCGTGATCATGACCGACGCCGACGTAGACGGGAGCCACATTCGGACCCTGGTGCTGACCTTCCTGTTCCGGAACATGCCGGAGCTGATCGAGACCGGCTACATCTACATCGCCCAACCGCCCCTGTATAAAGTCACGCACAACCGCCGTGACCACTACGTCTACAACGACCGGGAGCTGCAGGAGACGCTGACGCGCCTGAACGCGAACGGCAACGTCAACATCGGGCGCTTCAAGGGCCTCGGGGAGATGAACCCGAACCAGCTCTGGGAGACGACGATGGACCCGCAGCACCGGACTCTCTTGCAGGTAACGGTGGACTCGGCGGCGGTGGCGGACGAGCTTTTCACGGCGCTCATGGGGGACAAGGTCGAGCCGCGGCGCGAGTTCATCGAGGCGAACGCCAAAGAGGTGAAAAACTTAGATGCTTGATACCTTCTCGGGGAACATAAAGCCCCACTCCATCGAGGAGGAGATAAAGGACTCCTTCCTCTCTTACGCGATGAGCGTGATCGTCTCGCGGGCGCTCCCGGACGCGCGCGACGGCCTGAAGCCCGTGCACCGGCGCGTCTTGTACGCGATGCACGATTTGGGGCTGCAGCCGAACCGGCCGTACCGCAAGAGCGCGACGGTCGTCGGCGAGGTCATCGGTAAGTACCACCCGCACGGAGACACCGCGGTCTACGACACGCTGGTACGGCTCGCTCAGGGCTTCTCGCTCCGGTACCCGCTCGTCGACGGACAGGGGAACTTCGGGAGCGTCGACGGGGATCCAGCGGCGGCGATGCGCTACACGGAGGCGCGCCTCGCCCGGATGGCGACGGAGATGCTCCGGGATATTAGCTCCGACACAGTTGATTTCGCGCCAAACTTCGACGAGAGCCAGCGCGAGCCGGTGGTGCTGCCGGCGAGGTTCCCGAACCTCCTGGTCAACGGGGCTGATGGCATCGCGGTCGGTATGGCGACGAAGATACCGCCGCACAACCTCGGCGAGGTTGTGGATGCGACCGTGGCGCTCATAGACGAACCGGAGCTCGCGGACGAGAAGCTTCTCGAGTACATAGGGGGGCCGGACTTCCCGACGGGCGGCCTCATCGTGGGCCGGCAGGGTATCCGAGACGCGGTACTCGCGGGCCGTGGTTCCGTGAGAGTGCAGGCCAGGGCGCACACCGAGCAGATCAAGGGAAACCGCACCCAGATCGTGGTCACCGAGATCCCCTACCAGGTCAACAAGAGCTACCTGCTGCAGAAGATCGCCGAGCTCGTCAAGGACCGCAAGCTCACCGGCATCTCGGACTTGAGGGACGAGTCCGACCGGACGGGGATGCGCATCGTCATCGAGCTCAAGCGCGAGGCGGTGCCGAAGGTCGTCCTGAACAACCTCTACAAGCACACCCAGATGCAGCAAAGCTTCGGGGTTAACCTCGTGGCGCTCGTGGACGGCGTGCCTCGGACGCTCTCGTACAAGGAGGCTCTCAAGCACTACGTTGCCCACCAGTTCGAGGTGGTGACGCGCCGGACGCGCTACGAGCTGCAGCGAGCTCAAGCCCGAGCGCACATCCTCGAGGGTCTGCTCGTCGCGCTCTCGAACCTAGACGAAGTCGTAGCGATCATCCGCAAGTCGCGCAGTGTGGAGACCGCGCGCAACAACCTGATGAAGCGGTTCAAGCTCTCCGAGCGCCAGGCGCAGGCAATCCTGGACTTGAGGCTGCAGCGGTTGACGGCTCTTGAGCGCCGCAAAGTAGAGGGAGAGCACAAGGACTTGGTCGAGAAGATCGAGTACCTCGAAGGGGTGCTCGCCGACGAGGCGAAGGTGTACGAGATCGTCAAGGAGGAGCTCCTCGAGGTCAAGGCGGCCTACGGCGACGAGCGGCGAACCCAGATCGCCGTCAGCGAGGACATGGATTTTGAGGTCGAGGACCTCATCGTCGAAGAAGAGATGGTCATCTCCATCTCAGACGGCGGCTACCTCAAGAGCGTCCCCGTGAACGCCTTCCGTAAGCAGGGCCGCGGTGGGGTAGGCGTGGCCGGGATGGAGCTCAAAGAGGGCGACTACATCGAGCACCTCTTCATCACCACGACGCACCACTACATGCTCTTCTTCACCAACAGGGGCAAGGTCTACCGCCTGAAGGTCCACCAGCTCCCGAGGATGAGTCGGGCCGCAAAGGGGCGGCACGTAGCCAACCTCCTGCCACTCGCGCAGGGAGAGAGGATAGCGACCGTCATCGCGACCAAGGACTTCAAGGAGTCCGAGTACCTCCTCTTCGCGACGCGAAAGGGCGTGGTGAAAAAGACTGCTTTCCTCGACTATAACACGCCCTTAAAGAGTGACGGGATCATCGCCATCAACCTCTCGGGCGACGACGAGCTCATAGACGTGCGGCAGGCATCGGACGGGGAGGATGTCGTCCTGGTGACCCGGCACGGCATGGGTATCCGCTTCCCCCAGAGTGAAGCCCGTCCTATGGGCCGGGCAACCGCCGGGGTCAAGGGAATTGCGCTAAAGGACGGTGACGCCGTTCTCTCGATGGACGTCGTCTACGATACGGCGGACCTGTTCATGATCACGGAGAAGGGCTTCGGCAAGCGGACCGCCCTCTCGCAGTTCCGCTCGCAGGGCCGCGGTGGTCAAGGGGTCATCGCGATGAAGACCGACGGCACCCGGGGACGCCTGGCGGGCGTCAGGGTGGTGAGGCCGGACTTGCACGAGCTCGTAATTGTCTCGAACCTCGGGACCACGATCCGGATAGACGCCGAGTCCGTCTCCCGCCAGGGCCGCTCAGCCCAGGGCGTCAGGGTAATGAACCTGCGCTCGGGCGATTCGGTGAGCGCTATCGCCAAGGTCGTCCAGAGCAGGGGCGCGGTTGAGGACGCCGGCGGCGACGAGCTCACGCTCGAAGAGTTGGCGGGCGAGTACGCGGACGGAGCGACCCCCGACGGTGAGGTAGTACGTGAATAACGACAAGACGTGCGAGGGCGTGGTCGAGTGCACGGCCCTCGTTCTGGCGGAGAGCTGCAGCGAGCTCGACGGCAGGCTCACCCTCTTCGGTATACTCGACGAGCTTAGGCCCAGCGGGGATAGGGAGCTCTCCTTCGTGGTCTACGCCAAGTTCGAGGGGTGCGAGCACGCGGACGGGGGCGAGCGGCGGGCCAGGATCCTGGTCACCGACGAAGAAGGCGAGGTCTTGGAGGAATCCTCTGAGTACTCGGTCTGGCTGAGCGGCGAAGAGGCCCCGGCGACTATCGTGGCGGTCTTCGACCTCCCGGGAGACCTTGAGGTCGAAGAGACGCTGCTTTGGGTGGAGGCGGAGCTCGACGACGAGACCCTCGCCCAGACCGCGATACCGCTGCGCGAGAGATACAACGTGTAACGGAACAAGAGGGCCCGGTTATTCTGGGCCCCTCTCATTACATAAGGGACTAGCACATGCCTGAAGATTTAGCGGTTTTCATAGACTGGGAGAACATCTATATCTCCACGGTCACCGAGTACAACTCAAAGCCGAACGTCTCGGCCATCCTGGAGAAGACCCGCGAGTACGGGCGCGTCGTCTCCGCGACGGCCTACGCCGACTGGACGGACGGCGACTTTAGGGACGCGCCGCCGACCCTCTACTCGAACGGCATCTCGCCGCGCTACATCTCCGCGCGGTACTTTCCGGGCGGCCGCTCCCAAAAGCGCCGTACGAACTCGATTGATGTGATGCTGGCGGTCGAGTGCTCGGACTTTCTGCACTACCATCCGCAGGTGGACACCTACGTTCTGGTGACCGGAGACGGGGATTTCATTCCGCTGGTGAGCTTGCTTCGGAGCCGGGGGAAAAAGGTCGTGGTGATCGGGGTTTCGGAGGCCACTTCTTATCACCTGATCGAATCAGCCGACGAGTTCATCTCTTACGCCGCCCTCCTAGAGGAGGAGCGGGCGGCCCGCGCCCGCGAGAGGGAGCCCAAGAAGAAGGCGGCCGATCCGTACGGTGAGCTGGTGCGGGCCGTCGAGACGTTAAGGAAAGGCGGCAAGGCGAGGGTCTTGGGCCAGGTCAAGCAGCAGATGATCGTGCAGCTCGGCTCCTTCGACGAGCGCAACGAGGGGTTCAAGAAGTTCAAGGACTTCGTGGTCGAGGCCGAGCGCCGGGGCCTCGTGAACACGGTGGACCAGGACTTAGAGCTTCAGGTCTACCTGCCGGATGAAGAGGTCCCCGTGCAGATCGGATCCGACATCGCCTCCGAGGAGCCGAGAGAGGTCGCGGTCGATACCCAACCGAACGGCAGGAACGAGGTGCAAACCGACGGACGAGCCAGGCCGGAAGCGGACGGGACTGCGGAGGTGGGCTTCAGTCTCGCCGAGGACCTGACGCCCTACGAGATCAGGACCATCTGCAATAGCATCGCGGACCTTCGGGAGCCTGCGTCTTTCGTCGAGATCTTCGGGAGCATCCGCGACCTAGACGAGCGGGGGGAGCTCGAGCTGTCGCAAGAGGAGATCCGGGAAGTCATAGGGGCCATGATGGAGGCCGACTACCTCACACCTACCCGCACCAAGCCCTACGAAGAGGCGAAGGCCAACATGACCTTCTACGTCCTAAACCGCGATCGCGAAGAGGTGAAAGGCGCCCTAAAAGCTTCCTAATCGGCCAGTTTGTAGACCGTGAGCACCGCGATGAAGAGCGCCGTCGCGATCTGGACGAGCGAGAGCCCTACGGTCCCCGCCACCTGGAGCGCAGAGGCGTTGCGCAGCAAAAGCTGCAAAGCGACGATCCCGCCGAAGCCGACGAGGAAGACCACGGCGGCCTTGACCTTGTAGCCTTCGCCACGCTCCTTCAAGAGGACCACCCCCAAGAGCGCTGGCACGTAGAAGGCGAGGATCAGGGGCACGAGGCGCAAGACCTCAACCCCAAAACTAATAAAAGTGCTCACGTAACTAGTTTACAACGGGTCTTTGCGTGCATCGGGTATGTACGCTATTGTACTTATTGACAAGTAAATGACCCGTAGGTGATACTTGTGGGCATAAATCAGAGGGTCTCGCTCAGAAAGTACGTAGGCGACGTAAATCGTTGGGTGAACGAGGGCCGGAGCGACGAGTGGATCGCTAACGCCTTGGGAACGAGCGCCTCCAGCGTGCAGTCTTTCCGATCCCGCAACGGCATCTACCGCAAGAGCCCGGGGGCCGCGCTCGCCGATCCCTCCGACTATGTGGCCTACGAAGGGGTTATCGAGGCCAACGGGCCCCACGGAGAGAGCCCGGGGGCGTGGTTCGATCCGGCGGTCGCGGACGACCCTCTCTGGCAAGGCCGCTGGAGCCGGATCGGCAGGGTCGAAGTACGCCTGAGCCCTACCAAGATCGTCCTCGTGCCGGGCCGCGGGGGGAGTGGCTAGGAGGTCCGATATCGGGGCTTGGGGTATATTGGGGTATAATTTATGTCTTGGGTTCGGGCCGTCCGACCCGTCGCTGCGCCGCACGGCTTACGCCGCAGGCGGCGTAGAGCAAAGTCCGGACTCGCAAGGGCCAGGGGTACGTCCCCGGTCCGGAAAGGCCGCTCGGGCCAACAACCCGAGGGACGGGGCGGCGCAAGCCCCCCGTTACGTCAAGTGCAGCAGAGAGCAGACCAGCCGATGGCCCGGACCTTCCGGGACCAGGTGATGGGTGAAAGGGTGGGGTAAGAGCCCACCGGCGGTACCCCGCGAGGGGCCGGCCAGGTAAACTACCGGTGCGAGCAAGCCAAATTGTCCCGGGGTATCCTCGGGCTGGTAGGCGCGGCTCCTCTAAGAGGAGCCCGGGAGGAGATCTCCCGGAGATGGATGGCGGGATAGAGCAGAATCCGGCTTACGGGACGGCCCGAACCCTTGATTTGCAGGGGAAATAGAGGAATATACTTCTCCCCTATGGGAGTTTGACCCCACTTTTTACCCCTACCGGGTCTTGCACCAAAAAGGGACTGTATACCTAATATTGGTGCAACTGGTCTTTCTGCACCAAAAGAGTCCTTGCACCGGCCTTGCAGGCGTTGCACCTAAATTCGCCTTTGACTCGAAATTACAAACTTTGAACCAAAATCACAAGCGATTGCAAAGAGGAGGGGGCCTTTGTGGCCCCCTTCACGGATGCGCAGATTGAGTTGCGGTTGACTACTACTCTCGGTTTAGGGGCGGGTACTATCCCTGGTCACTTTGGTGAGTGCGCACCAGGGGAGTGTCCGCCCTACTTCTTGCAGGGCATTCGGCGCTCGTGTGGGCGTACCCGCTTCCCGTCGCGACGGTGTTCCTTCACGCGGTGAGTCTTCCTTTTGGGCTTCGCCGCACTTCTGGATTTCGCCATAATTGGCTTCTCCTTTCTCAGAGTTGAACAGAGGCTCTGCGCATCCGAACCTCGGGGGAAGGATAGCAGCTTATGCTCGTTTGTGAAAGGTTGCGCTAGAGTATGAAAGATTGCGCCGTGTGTTAAAGTACGACCCACGAGTGAGTATGGGCAAGGGAGGCAAGGCCGTGGAGACGCAGCAAAAGGAAGTCCTGAACGCAGAGGAAGTCGCCGAGTTCTTGGGCTTCAACCCGGTTACGATACGCCAAAAGGCCCGCTTGGGAGAGATACCGGGCCGCAAGATAGGCAAAGAGTGGCGGTTTTCTAGGCGTGTCCTTTTAGAGTGGCTAGAAGAGGATGACAGGCAACAGGTACACGCCTAGGCAAGAAGCAAGCGGGAAGGGGGCTTGGGCGATTGGAAGAAAGGTTGCCAGAAGGAGTGAATCTCTCTGTCACGTGGGAGGGGATAGACGATGTACCCATCCTCTTTGTCAATCAAATCTTGGGCCAAGTCGGGCAACAATCTGAGATTATTTTGACTTTCGGGCAGTTGGCCCCACCTGCCATCTTGGGAGAAACTCAAGAAGAGCGGGAGAGGAAGCTTAGAGGTCTGGCGGGTATATCAATCAAGCCTGTAGCGCGACTAGCCCTGACGCGAGTGGGACTAGAGCAACTGGTAGGTATTCTCCAACAGACGCTTGAAAACTACGACAAGGCGCAGAAGCTCATGGAACAAGAGCAGAGAGGTACAGAAACGGGTGAGGAATAGTGGAAACGTACGAACTCAATACGGCCAATTCACTAGAGCTGCGCACCGAGAACTGGAGACTCACTGTCCGTAGCGACCCTGGCCTTAGCTTCTATTATCTAGCAGCGGGTTTTGTTGCCATGACAGACCCTCTTCGGTTCTTGGAAGGGTTACCAGAGGGGGGCGTCTTGCTTAGGTCGCGCTACGATTCTGGTGCGCTGAGGGACCTCTACTCTTTTGACGCCTTACCAGACCTAGACACACTCGCAGCGGTGCAAGGGGTACAGCCCATTGAGAATATTGACGACTTGGTGGTCGACTTCTGGCCCGAGGATGAAAGCGTAGAGGACTTTATCGACGCGGCAATGGAAGGGCGACACGAAGAGGAGGAGGCCCCCGACTCCTAATGCCCTACATGGTAGTGGATACCTGTGTACTCTCCTACCTCTTCAACGGGCATTCACTCGCTGAGGACTATCGCACTCACTTAGAGGGCAATACTGCGATTATCTCCTTCATGACGCTAGCAGAACTTCACTACGGGACTCTAAAGGATAACTGGGGTGAGCGACGCCGTGCTCAGTTAATGACATATGTCGCGCGTGATTACGTAATCTACCCTTTCAATCGCGCTCTGTGCCTACAATGGGCTGTGGTGCGAGATAGCACTAGGCGCATCGGACGCCAAATCAAGGTTGCCGACTCGTGGATTGCGGCAACAGCGATACTATATGGCATTCCGCTAGTAACGAATAACCGCAGCGACTTTGAAGTTTTAGAGCCGGACCTTGCCCTGATATCCGAGTCTTAGCAGGTTAGGAGGATTCTTCCTGTCGCTTTTTAGCCCACCTAGCTTTGACAGCTTTGCGGGCCGACACCACTCACCGATCCCTACCCCACGCCAGAAGCTCGCGCCGCAAGTACCCGAAGCGCGCTGGCGTAATGGCATGCCTCGGCAGCATGGGGGCGATCTCCCTAAAGCTGGTGTAGGGGAGACCAAGAAACTCCGCAGCCTGCTCGCTCGTCATGAACCCGAGGACCTCGTCGGGATCAAACTCCGTAACCCGGAACATCTCCTTGATCCGCTCCTCGGCAATCCTCGTGGCCTCGTAGGCGACTCGCTCGGCGATCATCTCTTCGAGGGTCGCGGCCTCGCGTACGGCGTCTGTGCCGGTGCCTCGGCGGTGGCCCACGCCGCGCCCCTCAGTTCCTCTCTGCCTCGACGTGCCTGAGGTACTTGTCGGCTGTCTGCACGACTCCAGGCAAGCACTCCTCGGCTCTCACCTCGTGCCACTCCCCGCTCAACGGGTCATGGATCTTTATCCACGTGGGGTACTCCGACCAACGGATCAGTAACCCGCGCCGGTCCGCCACTGCTAGCTTGCACCGTTCCCACTCGAGTAGCTCGATGAGTCCTTGCTTGTGTTCCACCAGCGCGGTCCGCAGCTCCTCGGTTACCGCTCCGACCGGGGCGTCCACGTGCAGCAAGCTGCCTGCTGCCTGGAGTATCACGTCGCGGCGACGTAATTCCTCTAGCAAGGCTTGGGCGCTCACAACGTGAACCTCTCGCGCTCGCCGGCGGTGTGGGGGGGAGGGGGGTGCTTACCCCCTTCGTTTCGCCTGCAACTGTGCAACCCCGCAACTCCTCGACCTTAGGCAACACCTCGACGTCTTCCGGGAGCGGGTCACCGAGCTTCAACTGGGCGGGCCTGCCCTTGCGGTCTTCCAAATTCTTCAGATGCCCGCGGTCTAGGGCCGCCCGCACCCTCCGCCACGCCGTGCCCTTGTCGAGCTCTAGTTCTCGGGCCACGGCAGCGACGGTGACGGGATCTCCTTCGGAATCCACTAGCAGACGTTCGACCGCCTCTAACGTCTCCCTAACGGTCTTGGGTACGGCTGCCTCCACGCCCTCCGATACCAGGGCAGCCACCAGCTCCAGAACCGCTCTGTAGTCGGCAAAAGACGCGACGATCCTACCCTCCGCGTCCCGCTCGCGCGTGGCCTGGTGCAGCAAGGCGTGGGCGCGTATCAAGTTCAGAACCGCGCCGAAGTCACGCCTGAGCCGCACCGCCACCGGAGGCACCAACCCGGCGAGGGCCTTGGCGTAGGGGATGGTCACGCGATGCTCTGCCCCCTCTAGCCATCTCTGAAGAGCATGCCAGCGCCCAAGGTCTGGAGCCTCCCCGTCCTCTTCGGCAAGCGCGGCGAGCACGTCTTGGGTCTGCTCCTTGGTGTCGTTCACCGTAAGGCTCAATAGCCGCGTCTCGTTCTCGGGGTGGAGCTTCACGGCGGTCGTGGTCACTATTTTAGGCCAGTTGGACCCTCCCGCTCGATCAGGCGTGGCCTGAGCCCCTCGGAGGTCTTCTCGACCGTCTCGTACCGGAGCCTTCCCTCCGAGAGCAAGGAGCGAATCAAGTATGTTGCGAAGTCACCACTCATGCCGGCTGCCTCGAAGAGGACCAGGAAACGGTGCTCGATGGGCTCCTCGGAGTAGGCCAGCGTGCGCTCGCTCATCGCCGTGAGCGCGTAGTAAGCGCTGTCGGGGAAGAAGCGCAACACTTGTTCTACGAGGTAGCTCTTGCCGCCGGAGGAAGGACCCTTCACAGCCACGCTAACGATGCGTCCCAAGAGCCGGGAGACGAGCGCCAAGAAGAGGATCATCGCCACCTTGGCTTCGCCCGCGACGCCGCAACGACGCAGGTCGACCACGAAGAGCTCGAGGATGTTCGGAGCGAGCGCCAGGTCCTCGCACGCTGCCCAAGCCTTACGGGAGCGCTCTTGGGCTTCGCTCTCGGCTATGTCGAGATAGGGCACGCCCTGGGTGCAGGCTTGTTCGAAGAGGTCACTGAATCTCTCCGGGTGTCGCAGGTACAGTTCGCTGACGTCCCTAATCCTGCCATCGGGTACCTCCAGCATGATGCGATAGAGCCTCTCGCGAAGGGGCGATGCCGCGAGTCGATCCCAGAGGGTTTCGCCGCCGTGGTCGGGCTCGATCACCACGTACACCTTCTCGATGCCGTCCAGCTCGGAAGCCCACTCGTTGCGCCAGTTGTTCGCCCCCGGGACGCCCAAAGCCGGCAACCCGTGGTACCAGAGGGTTTGGGCATCGCTTTCGCCCTCGACCAGTACCACGTATCCGGCTTCCCTGGCCTGTCCCAGTCGCCATAGCCCATAGAGCAAGAGCTTGGAGCCCTTGCGCCACCTGAAGCGGTTGTCCGATCCGTCTTCGGCCTTCTCCAAAGCGAGCCTGAAGCGCACAGCTCCCTCGGCGCCGTCCGCTTTGAGGTAGGGGATACGCACCGCCGCTATCCCCGTATAGTGCATATCTGAGAGGCCCTGCTCCCGAAGCCACTCGATCGGCAGCTTCTCTTTCTCGGAATAGGCTTCGAGCGTGCAGGGTTGCACGGTTGCACTCGATTTCGGGGGGATAGACACCCCCCCTGCCCGCTGGACGTTACGGTTCGCGAAGAGGTCGGCCTTGCCAACTCCTCTCTCTTCGAGAGCGGCCAGTACCCGCTCCTGAGAGCAGCCGGCGGAGCACCACACCAATACGTTCCCGTTCTCGTCCTCGACGACGTGCAAGTTCGGGGTGTTTCGGTCATCGTGGGCGATGCAGAATGCTACGTACTCACCGTTATTATCGGGTCCCTTGGCGACGTCCAAGGCATCCAATACACGCTCGACGGGGCGGGGGCTGTTCATGCTCTGCCCCCAAGTGCCTCGCGGCGTTGCTTAGGGGGGCTAAGCTCCCCGAAGGATCGTTTAGTGTCCTCTGGTGCCTTTAAGGGACCTGTAGTACCCTTGGGGGGAGGTAGGCCTTCGTTATTAGCCATAACGAAAGGTCTCCTTTCTCATCAGGTGGCGGGCGTCAGCTTTAGTCGGTTGGGCGCTCGCCACGACTCTACTTCTTGGCGTGGGTGGTAATGCGTTACTCGGTCCTGTGGACTACCTCCTCTTTAGCCTTCTTCGGCGGTGTGACCCGGTGATCTTCGATCCAAGTAGCTAATTCTTCGTCCTTCACCCGATACTCCCGCGCGAACTTGAAAGCGGGAAGATCTTCGCGTTTGATGAGAGCACGAACCTGCTTTTCGGACATGCCCAGCAACTCAGCAACCTCTTGTACGATACGATAGCTAACCCCTGTTTCGCTATGCAATGCTCACTACTTCGCCTTAGCACCCTTGCGGCCAACCGGGAGGGCGTCTTCATCATTTAAATCGATGTAAAGGATGCCCTCGACGAGTTCGGCCCGGTAGCGGAAGGCTTGTTCAGTCGGCAACCCATAGTGGCTGTGGAGCGCTTGTCCTGCACTCTGGAAGTTCCTCGAGTTCCCTTGTTGGTATACGGGGTAGGAGAGTGGGCTGTCCGGGTCAGCCGCCCTGAAGCCGAGGATTTTGGTTCGGGGCGAATACAGATACTCAACAGCGGCGGGTCTACCCAGGGCTGCGAATGCGGCAGGGTTGTAGACAAAGTATCCAGTGGCACCCCGTGTCACCCACGGCTCGTCGGTAGGTGATGGCTTCTTCCGGTCGAAGATCTCCAAATCATCCGGAGGTACTATTCTTGATTTTCCTGTACCAGACATATCTAGATTATACCGATGAAGTTATTGTAAATCAAACTCCAAATATTCCAGATCATAATGACCCATGGATCCAGTCCATGGAGAGGATTGTCTCATAGTCTGGGCCTGCTCCGCACCCTCCAACACCCCGACAGCGCTCCTATGTTGGTCATCTCTCGGAGCGCTTCAGGTGTCGCCTCCCACGGGTCGTCGGGCTCTAGGCGTAGGGCGGTCAGCGTGTCGCAGAACGCATCTAGCCGTTTCATGAATGATTCCTCCACGTGCGTCTCCATTACCACCAGAGGCTGGAGCCTCGTTGGCCCCTGCCCCTGTGTGCCCAATAACGACCAAATCTTCCTCTACCCTCTGGGAAACACCACGCCGTGATGTGATTACGCCCGTCAGAACAGCTTCTCCTGATTGGGGGGCAAGAGCCGGGGGGCCATACCGATCCTGAGTTCGGACACCCCAACCCCAGTATGCTCCTCGATCCATCGAGCAAAGACGCGCCGGTGACAGAACTGGCCGGGAGGTTCCCAGCACAGACAAACAAGCGGCTTACCGCCGTGCTCGTAGTTGATCCTCCGGAGCTCCGAGACGATCCGCTCTACCCCAACCTCCTCGAGCCCGGCCCTATACGCCCGCTCGAACTCCTGCCAGTCCTGGAGGGTGAACGCCTCCTTGCTCGGGACCAAAAGCCCCAACACCCGGTATCGGTACGGCAGCTTCCAGCGAGGTTTGCCCCTGCTGATGGCGACCATCACCGCGTCGAGGTCGGCCAGCTCCTTGTTGCCCCAGTGACCCGTGTACAGCTTCACGTTCCTCCTCTCAGTACTCGCTCGGCAGCAGGATCGTCGTCGCGCTCCTGTCCGCCTCCGTGATTATCCACAGCCGACCCCCGGCGAGGTCGTAGGCGCTGAAGATCCAGAGGCCCTCCCGGATGGCCTGGTCGTTGAGGACCCGGGGGGCAGCATCACCGTCGGGCCTTCGATCAAGGTCGCCAGATCGTCGCGGGAGATGTCGGGGTCCACATCGTAGCGGAAGGCCTCTTCCTCCCACTCGAACCAAGCCTGAATGCCCTCGGGGTCGAGGCTGCCTTCCTTAGTCCTCTGTCGAAAAAGCCGAGCAAGCACCGTGGGCTGCGGTGATGCAGCCCGGGGACGGTGCGCGCAGGGTGCGCTAAACTGGTGGTGTGCACAGGTCCTCCTTTAGTGACTGTGGGCCGGGCTCCGGGGAGCGGCAACTCCGCTGGAGCCATCTCTTGTCTACTCTTGTATCATCTCATACAATAGAGTTGAAGTCAAGAGTTTCCCATAAATAAGCCAAATTCTCCTAATCGTGAGGCTTGGGTTAGGGATGGTACCGACGCTCTACAGAGCCTCTCCTGAAGCAGAGGTCGAAGATGTTCGGCCCCGTGATTTTTCCGGTCTCCTGTGAAAAAAACTTCAGCTCTGCTGAAGATCGGCTCTAAGATCCGCAGAAGTTCTGGGGCAGTTTGGGGGAAGTATCTGGGATGCTCTGAGAGCTTCGAGAATGCCCCAGGATGGCTACAAAGGGCTTAAGGGAGGGTAGACGCTGCGTGAGCTTAGAAGGGCTTGTGCGGCCTCCTGCTCCTAACGCCTCGCGCGCGTGCGCGCGTAACGGCTCCGAGAAAATTCCTCGTTGATCCTCTCTCTGTCTCGCGTAACGTGTTGCAGAGAATCGCCGATTGCCTTACATAGGTTGTTTTTGCCCACTCCCAAGTTGCACTTTTGGTGCAACTTTTCGGTCCGAGTGGAACCTGCAGTGGCTCCTGGCTCCTACATCTCGCGCGCGTGCGCTCGCGCGTGCGCTAACGCCGTGCAGAAATTTACCGAAAGCCTCTTGCAACGGCTTGTTAGGTTTTTCGTTCAGGCTGCATAAAGAGACGGGTGCCCGGATCCGGTATACCTCTCGTACACTTTCCGTATACCGTGGGGCTGCTATCCGCCCAACTCTTGGGCAACCTTTGGGTAACCACGGGTATCTGATGACACACCCGCTCCAGCATCTCAATCGAACAGCCCTGATCCAGGGCCCGCTCCTTAAGCAGCACGTCCGCCAACGCCTCTGCGGTGCCCCATTTCTCTCGCAGGGTATCGAGGGCCCGGACCCATGCCCCTACCATCAGCTCCTCAGCGCCGACCCAGGTCTGCTCAAAGCGTGTGCGCACCGATCGCCCCTCCCCAGGATCTCCTAAGAGCCTGTTTGGTAAGGATTAGGATGGTTTCGTACGCTGTCTCTTATGAGAAGGCACCCACTAACGAGACGTTCATCGAGGTGGCCATGATCCGCCTGATGCTGAAGCGGCTGGCGAGGTAAGTGTGAACCTTTATCAAACTCTCTCTTAGAGCCATCTACGTACCCGGTTTGTGTAGGCTCTCCACTCCGAGCCAAAGTCCTGTGCTAACTGCTTCTCCTCCCGCCTGATCATACGATCTACTAAGGGAAGATGGAGTATGGTTAGAACAAGTGCAGCTGGCGATCCAAGAAGTAGCGCTGCTCCGAAAAAAACAAAGCCATTTCCACCAAGATACAGCGGATTTCTTGAGAAACGATACGGACCTGAGGTAATAAGTGCCCGTTGGGGGACGAGTGAGATCACTTTCATTCGCTGCTGATAAAAGTGAAAGG
>Ga0126307_10000383_pt1 | contig 28550 bp, 30 predicted proteins | sample Plot28_FD_89955 | JGI IMG/M metagenome (GOLD analysis project Ga0126307, IMG submission 89955) | Serpentine soil microbial communities from UC McLaughlin Reserve, CA, USA - Plot28 | ecosystem: Environmental > Terrestrial > Soil > Grasslands | place: USA: UC McLaughlin Reserve, Lake County... | reverse complement strand
CTTGAAGGAGAGCGGGGGCTTGAACTTAACAGAGTGGTATTCGCCGGGGCGCAGGATATTAGGAGTCGGGTACAGTGGTAGGGGGCGGGCCTTGGCTTCTTCTTGGCCTCCAGTTCCACCGCAGGCGTCGAGTGCCAGCACCAACCCGACGACCACGAGCGCCGCAACTACCATGGGAGCCGCCGATAAGTGCCTCCTGCGTCTCATAAGGAATCCGCCTTTCGTAAAGGGGACAGAGCGAGGTGTAAGGGCGGGCTCACGGTGTCCCGGGTTACGTATCAGTTGCACCATAGTCCCCGAAGAAGGGGCAGCGCATCGTACCGATGTGTGATTTATCACTAGCCCAAATAGACTAGGCTCTCAGGGGTAGAGTGAGGCGAACTTCCATGAGAAGGCACTATTTGTCAAGCCGACGTGGCGGCCTCGGTGTGGCCGAATGTAACGGGTTCTGCCCTTCGCGCTATGCTTCCATTCGCACTCTTGGTGAGCCGGCCCTTTGGTGACTCGGTGCATTATGGGATCCTTCTTTTCGGGCTACCAACCAGGCGCTGCAATCTTCCGATCGATCTCTCCGCAGAGAGGGTGGACCAAGTTCACAAATGCGCAGTCGCCTTATGCTAGAGATCCGAAGCGCATTCGGACAAAAGAAGCCGTACGAATCGCTCTCTGGGACCGCTTTGTCGGGATCATCACCTCCTGTTGGTCTTCGGCTTCGCTTCTTCCTTTAGGCCGCCTAAAGCCTCCACAGCGGTGGGCGTTTTGCGCAGTGGCTCGTAAACCTCTGCGCTCATCCACAAGCTGTGTAGTAGCGCCGCAAGCTTCCTCGCCACGGCCACCACCGCCCGTTTCTTGGCATTCTTGTCCCCGCGGGAGGCTATCTTCTCTCCGTAGCGTCTCAGGTCCGAATCCTTTCCGAAGGGACCGAGGAGGTAGTGAGCACCGCTTACCAGGAGCTTGCGCTAAGCATCTCGTCACCCTCCTTCTAAAGATACGCTTCTGAGGACGGCGAAGATGATCCCGCAGGATGTCTTCGAGGAGTGCAGGGAGAAGGCCCGCGAGGTGGCGGAGGGCGAGAAGCCCCGGTGAGCCGCGTTGCGGCGGTGGTGATCGTCGCCGTCTTGGTGCTGTGCGTGGCGCTGGCCGTCTTCGTGGCGTTGCGCGTCTTCTGAAGTCAGATTCCACGCACTAGGCTGAATAGAAGGGCCGGAGCCCCGCGAAGGAGCCCCGGCCAACAAAATCTCGGGTTGACTACGCTGGTAAGATGCGCCCTGCTAGTGCGGGTCCAGGTTCTCGCAGTTGGCGGCCACTACGTCGACTCCCGCATCGAAGTCCACCGTATCGACGCCGTCGCCACAGTCGATGGTGTCTACGCCCGAGTCATCGTGAGCCTCAATCACGTCATCGCCGGGACCTGCGCTCACCGAGTCGGTGCCGCCCTCGTCGGCGCGCACGAAGTCCGCGCCGCCCCCGCCGAGCATGTTGTCGGAACCAAGGCCGCCTCTGATCTCGTCGGCGCCCCCATCGCCGGAGATCGTGTCGTTGCCGCCGCCACCCTCTACTCTCTCGCGACGGTCAGGGGTCCCCCCGGGGCCGCCAGAGAGCGTATCGTTGCCCGCGTCACCACGGATGCGGTCTATGCCCCCTGCGCCAGAGAGGTTGTCGTCGCCTGCGAGGCCTCGAATGTCGTCAGGACCGTCGGTGCCGACGAAGGTGTCAGGACCATCGGTGCCGACGAAGGTCGCTGCCAGGGCCACCCCGCTTGCCAGTAGCATTACCACCCCTATCGCAGTGATTAACCGCATTGCGCGTCTCACAAGCACCTCCTTGTTTGGCGGAACTTCCTTCGCCCCACCCGATTGCTCACAAGCGTACTTACGCAGACGCGGCCCCAATCGGACGACAAAGATCACTCGAGGTTTCGGAAAAAAGGACCCACAAACGAGCCAAGGCTCCCGCTAAGGAACACCTGCGTCCCTACTTCCCGAACCCCTGTGCACCCAGAGCCAGTTCAACCGCAGGGCGCGAGCCCTGGAGTTTTAGTTGCGCGCTCTGCAGAGCGGGCCCTGGCCGGGCGGATCGCCGAACCTTCGGCCGTCTACCGGGTCTTGGACACGGCCCTTCTGCCGGCCGTGGTCCGGGTGAGGGCTTCTCGCAAGGGACTCTTCTGCGGACAGGCGAGCTTCGGGAGGAGCGCCTTCAAGACCGAGTGGGTCTCTAGGGCTTCAAGGTGGGAGGTAGAAGCGGTTCGATGGTTTCCCACAGCCAAGAGGGCGCTGAGGGTGTCGCGCAGCGGGGTGGTGAGGTCTCAGATAATGTCTCCAGGTAGCCACTTGCGGGAGAGCTCGATCAGGCGTGGATGCGGTGGCTCTCCTATGGTCGATTGTGGTCGGTTTTTACTCAACCGCGTTGGCGCGCTGCGCTTCGCCTTGGCCGAAGGAGATGTTTTCGCCAGGGACCTCGATCAGGTTGATGAAGATATCATCGGGTGAGATGCCTGCCGCGGCCGCGATGCGGGTGTTAAGGTCCTTGAGCAGCGCCAGTCGCGTCTCTCTTGAGCGCCCCCTGAGGAAGAGGACCTCCAAAGTGAGCAGGTCATCGGTGTATTGCATTCCGACGAACGACGCCGTGTGCAGGTAGCGGTTGCGCGGCATCTCGAAGATAAGCTGGAAGAAGTCCTCCGGCGGCACACTCAGGGTGCCCTGCAACGCGGCCTGGACAGCTTCGGAAATCTTGGACAGGCGCGCCTCATCGTACTGACCCTCCTTCACGTATATCTTTGCGAGCGGCATGGGCTCTGCTCCTTCTCGGTCCGCTTTCCCGACGGATCACTCAACACCTGAATGATGCCACTCTGAGATATCGGATGCGAATTTCTTAGAACTCTGTAAAGCGGAAGTTCGCCTAGTCCGTCTCGTGGGAGCCTAGCGGGAGGCGGACCCCTCGTCGTCGCAGGGCAACAACACCGCGCACGCCATCGTCGCACCGCCCAGGGCGGCGTGCGCCAGCCCCGCTACCCAATACCTCCCCTCGAAGGGGAACCCCAGGATGCCCATCCCGAGCGCCACCAAAAGCCCCGATACCAACAATAGCGAGCCCATGGTCGCCACCACGACTCTTACCACCGCCGCGTCCCCGCGCCGAAAGCCCGCGTAGGCGAAGACGGCCGCCGAGCCTACGTAGAACACGCTTGCGCCGATTCCCCCGTTCGTCGTGCGTAGAGCGGCGGCCGTCGCTATCGCGACGAGCGCCACCGCCAGTAGGCGGGCGTAGATGCGCAGCATGGGATCCTCCTGCTCTACGCGCAGGTTACTACAACCCCGTTAGGGTGGCTCCCACAGTGGGTAACGAGGTCGTGGGACCCGATGGCTAGCGATGGGTCGGAGGGCGTACGGGCCATGCTCTTCTGGATAATCGCGGTGCTCTCGGTGGTAGGCGCCTTATCGATAGTTTAAGTCATATACCTGCTGTTCCGCCGCTGGCTCTAGCGGCGGGGACCACAACAGGAGGATGAGCAAAGACTACGAGAGGCTGTGCTCGACCGACGAAGCGTTCATCTACGCGGCGATGACGCGTTTGATGGTAAGGCGGTTGGCCCATGCCCGATAGGTTTCGGGTAGTGCCTACTTCTACATTGTTGAGTGAATACCCGCTGGGTGCGCCAGGATCTGTGGGTTGGCATCATGTTCATGGTGCGTACGAGCCGTCGGGGAAAACGGGCAGACAAGGAGGAGAGTGATGCACCAGCCGAACGACGTGCAGTTCACCACCACGCGCCTCTCGACGGGCGTCACGCTCCACTACGCCGAACGTGGCGACCGTGAGGGGGAAGCCATCGTCTTCCTCCATGCCTACGTCGACTCGTGGTTCACCTTCAGCCGAATGCTCCCCCTGCTCTCGCCCTCCTACCACGCCTTCGCACCCGACCAGCGCGGCCACGGGGACTCGGACAAGCCTCAATGTTGCTATACGGCGGACGACTTCACAGCCGATGTGGATGCGTTCATGGTGGCGGCAGAGATCGAAGAGGCGACCCTCGTTGGCGACTCCTCTAGCGGCATGATCGCACAGCGAGTGGCCATCGACTCTCCGCAGCGCGTCAGCCGCCTCGTCCTGGTGGGTTCGCCGCCGACGTTGGCGAACAACGAGGCTGTCATGAAGGCGGGAGAGGAGATGCTTGCTGGGCTGGAAGATCCCATCTCGCCTGGGTTCGTTAGGGAGTTCCAGGAAAGCACGATCCACCATCCGGTCCCTGAAGAATTCCTCTCAACGGTGATCACCCAGAGCCTCAAGGTCCCAGCTCACGTCTGGCGCGACTACTGGGAGGGGGTAGTGCTCACAGTCGATGACACCTCCCGGCTCGGTGACATCGAGGTGCCCACGTTGATCTTATGGGGGGAGCACGACTCCTTCTTGCACCGCGAGGAACAGGAGCGGCGTGCGGCGGCCATACCCGATGCGACGCTCAAGGTGTACCCCGACACGGGCCACGCGGTGGCCTGGGAGCGCCCGGAGTGGGTGGTGCGGGATCTGGTGGCGTTTATGAGAGGGGGAGGTCCCGCCTAGCCCTCCGTCCCAGACTCCCCCGCGAACTTCTACCTTCTAGAGACTGGCTGAAACACTCGATAGCTTCAATCGAAGAGGCGAAGATCTGGGGTCCGAATGGTGTAGACGGTACAATGCACTTCCAGAAGCACCAACAGAACGGAGCGGGTGGCTATTGGGAGAAGACCTTAACACGAACGCGGACACCAACACGCCGATCAGGGTGCTGCTTGCAGACGACCACACCATGTTCAGGGAGGGTCTTGCGGGGATCCTCGCCTCCTACGGGGGCATGGAGGTCATAGCCGAGGTCCCCAACAACGGGGACGCCCTCGAGCTGGCCCGCGAGCTCTCCCCGGACGTGGTCATCATGCAGGTGCAGATGCCCTTCGAGAGGGCCAAGGAGACCCTTCAGGCCATGCGTTCCTTCCCCGACCCCCCCAAGGTCGTGATCGTCACCATGTTCGAGAGTCCGCACTACGTCAGGGGGCTAACAGGGGTGGGGGCAAGCGCCTACGTGCTGAAAACCTCCTCCTCGGAGCACCTGGTGGCGGCCGTCAGGGCTGCTGTGCTCGACCCCAAAAGCGAGAACGCCGTTGTTGGGATGCCCCGCTCAATGCTTGAGGGCACCGAGGAGGGGATCGAGAGCGTCCTTTCGGCCAGGGAGCTTGAGATACTGCTGCTCGCGGCCCGCGGCCTCTCCAACCACCACATAGCCTCCTCGCTGCACCTAGCCGAGGCTACCGTCAAGCGCCACCTTGCGAACGTCTACCTGAAGATGGGCGTCGGCTCCCGGGGCGAGGCATCGAGGGAGGCCCTCCTCAGGGATTGGATCACTATAGAAGAGATCACGGCCGAGGACGACGGGTAAGGACCAGGGGCCCTGGTTCTCTAGCCGGGAGGCTCCTCCCCTTCGGCGAGCGAGGCGGTGGCGTCCACCGCCCTGAGCAGGTCCTCCGTGGAGGCGTCTCGCAGTTCGGTGAGGCGCCCGTCCGCGCTGAGGCGAGCGTCCATGCCGTCTGAGTAGAGCACCTCGAGGTGGTGGGGGACCGCTTCGAGGGCCGCCTCTGGGATCGGGACCGCCCCGCTGCGTCCGGCGTAACGCGCGTCGTTGTGGATGAGCAGGTGCGGCCGGAAGGAGGCAAGCTCTGCCTCAGCCGCCTCGGGCGGGGCGAGCTTCACGTCCACGAGGCCGGGGCGGTTGCGATGGATGGAGAGCGCCACTGCCTCGCGGTACATGCGTGGAGAGAGGGCGACGAGCACGCGTATCATGCTATCCAGCGTACCAGCTTTGGGGATGCCCGCAGCGCTCCCGGGGAAAATGGCCCGAAGTGTGCATCGTGTGCCACCTCTTGCTTTCCTCTTCTCGACATGGTCCCGGCGCTTCAATAGAGCGTTGTGCCAGGACAGGCGCTCCACAGTCCCGCTCCGCGCTCTTCGGCCTCCTCGCGCAGCCGCTCGAACTCGCGGCCGTGGGCGTGGGAGAACGCGGTCGTGCGGGCCAGGCCGAGCGCTACGAGGTCCTCGTTGAACAGGTGCTCGTAGGAACCATCTTTGTCTGCGTCGAGGTAGAGGTAGGCGAGCGTCCTGCCGTAGGCGTCTTCCGAGTCTCCGATGCGTGGGATCTCCAGCTTCACCAGCCTGCCTGTCAGAGCTCTCCTGGTGTATCTGGAGGCCTTCTTGCCGTAGCAGCCTACGGGTTGGCCCGGCGCCACGGTCTCGGGGGTGTCCACCCCGATGAGCCTCACCGGTTGGACCTGGCCGTAGACCTCCACAGAGACGGTGTCCCCGTCGGTGACCTTCGTGGCCCTGCCGTAGACTTCGTCCGCTCCCCCCATGCGGTAGATGAGCCCATCGAAGCCGACGCGGCTCACGGGGTAGAAGAGCAGGGCGAGCACGAGCGCCAGGGCGACGAATACGCGCTCGGAGCCGGAGCCGGTGATCACGCGGTACCTGTCGCGGCCGGGGAAGACGGCGATGAGCTTGCTGGGCCAGAAGAGCCGCACGCCTGTGAGCGTCATCATGTCGGCCAAGAGATGCGAGCCGTAGCCGACGAAGACGGCCAGAGCGGGGGCCGGGTCATACGAGATCCAATACGGCGGCAGGCCAAGCACGGCGGTGAGGATCAGCAACGCCAGCAGAGAGTGCAGGAAGCTGCGGTGCCCGAAGAGGCGGTTGAGGCCCTCGGAGATGGAGCCTAGCTGGTAGCCGATCCAGCTCCTGGGATAATCGGCGTCGGGGAGCACCGAGGTTGCCGCGGCGAGGAGCACCTCAGGAACCTCGTAGTTGACATCGAAGACGGCGCTCGCCGCGAACCAGCAGCACTCGGAGAAGACGAGGTGCGTGGCCACCCTCACGGAGCGCTCCTACCTGTCCTTCGGACGCTGCATCTTGGAGAAGAAGGGCCTGAGGCCGTACATCAGGGCGAAGGCCATTCCGGCGAGGATGTAGAGGCTCTGGTCGTCGAGGCCCAAAGAGATGTAGCGGACGGCCATCGCGATGGCGGCGCAGACGTAGATGGCCGGGGTCATGTCTACGTAGCGTTTCTCGTCGTCGAGCCTGAGTTCCTCGACATCGGCCCCGAGACGTTCGAGGGCGGTGCGCCCTGTGCCGGCGAGACGTCCTTCGACGACGATACGGCGTCCTTTCACGAGGGGGGCGAGGAGGTGTTCGATCTCTCCTATGGACGAGCGGTAGAGCGCCCGCTGCAGGCCAGCCTCGTCGACGTCCCTGCCACGCACCTCGCCGAGATCCTTCGGGTCGAGCTCGTTGGCGCGCCAGGCGGCGCGGGCAATATGTACGAGGGCGGCTTTGCGAGAGCCGGCGGGGATCCTGAACGTCTCGTCCTCCATTGTGGGTTTCGAAGGTCCGGTCGTCTTGCCGGTCGAGAAGCCGGGGATGCCATTGGTGGGCGTACGGTGGAGTACGCGCCCATCTTTTTCTCTTCTCGTGTCGAAGTTCATGCGCGTCTCCTCCCGCCGTTCGAGGGTGTGATCTTCTTGCAGACGGTTTCTCGTGTGTCCACCTCCCCCTTCCTCAGCCACTCCATGGAGATGCCGAGCTCGCGGAACAATTCGGAGATCCTGTACCTGATGCGCCTGTTCTCATCCATGACCCCACGGTAAACGTTGCGGGCCGCGGCGATAACCGGAATCTGTTAGGGAAAACTTTTCCGGGTCTAGGACTTTGGCATTCGAACCACCGCTACTACGCTATGAACGCGCCGTAGACTTGCTTGACGACCGTCAGCGTCCATGTGGTTTCTTCCGCAAGAGAATGGCTAGATACGGGTGATGCCAGGCGCTCTTGTATCGGAGCAAACCCAACTCATGCCCCGGAATGGTGAGGAGGTCAACGAGCAGGGTCGCCAGGCCCGTTTCGCGTGGGGCCGAGACGGAGCGAGCCTACTAGAAACGTGCGATCCGGTCTGGCACGAGGGACCCGAAGAGAGCGGCATAAGCCGGGCGACGTTATCCAGGACAGAGCAGGGCCACATCTACCCGTCGAGGCAGATCCGCAAGAAGCTAGCGAAGGCTCTCGGCGTCGGTCCGCAGGAGCTCTGGAACCTGCGATCGGAGGACCTCACAGGCAGGGCCGCGACGAGCAGAGAGCAAGCATCGTAGAGAACCTCCCGAAGTCATCCGGGAGGTTCGTCTTTTTCTGACGGCCGGGGGCTCCGGCGCTGTTCGGGCCGTTCGACATCAAGGACGCCTGCTCCCGGAGACAGTCCATGCCAGAAAGTCTTCGCGACTCCAGCCCAGGAGCTCCGCGGCCTCCCCCCCGAGTACCTCCATGGACGGGTCGAGAGCCACCAGCCTCACGCGCGAGCAGGGCCCGCAGAGCGCGGAGACCAGCTCCCCGGGGGAGCTCTCGCGTATCTCCCAGCCGTGCTCGCGCGCCTCTTTCAGCCAGGAGAACAACTCGGCCTCGCCCTCTCCGCTGAAGACCGGCAGCGTACCCCCGCCGTCCAGGGTGAGCACCTCCAAGGAGTCGCCATCTTTATTCGCGACCAGCCACCAGAACGACCGCGACACGATGCCCGCCCTTTTGTAAGCCTCTTCGGTCGACACTCGCCTCTCCGTTCGTTGCTCGGGCCGTCAGAGGACCGGCGATCCCACCCGGCCATACACTGACTCCGGATGCCGCGACCTCCCCGACCACGAAACCAGTGCCCCGCCTGGCATCGGCCGAAGCCTTCGCACACCCATCGCCCCAGGCACGCGCTACTCAGGTCCGAGGGGTCCGCGCGATGACGGCCTACCTCCTACATCTCCGCGAGAAAACAGCATCCCTCCGCCGGCGCTGGATCGCCGGTCTCCCCCTACCAGCCGCCCTCCACGGCTCTCATGATGCCACCGCCAACCCTACGGGTCATTACACAATTCAGGCCATTTTTACGCCAGGCTGGGCGTACCGTGAGAGGCTCAGAAGGACCGCGCCAGCAGGCGCACGGGGCGGTCGAGGGCCCGTAGCCTAGGCCCGTGACGCTTCGAGATCCCCGAACTCTTTCGGGGTGTAGCGTTCGATCCACTCGCGGTACTCGCGCACCTCGCGTCCGGCGCGTTCCTCGTCCCATCCGAGGTGTTTGACGGCGACCTCGGCGGCGGGTTCGACGACGTCGAGGGCGACCCTGGGGCCGTAGCCGGCCATCGTGCGCCGGAGCAGCACGTCAGAGAGCGTCTGGGCCATCTCCTCGCGGAAGGCCCAGATCACCTCGGCCCCGATGAGCGCCGTCTCCACGCTCTCGATCGGGGAGAGCGGCGTGAGGAGCCCGGGGTCGTCTTCGCCCATCTTCAGGACCTCGGCCGCCCTGACGCCGTAGAGCTTGAGGAGCCTCTCGCGCAGCACTTCCGGCAGGGCGCTCGCGGCCCTGAACCCGGCCGCGAAGGCCTCGAAGTCCGAGGTCTCGCTTCCCGGCAAAGGTTCTTTTCGCGACGTGCTCTTCGGCGCCTTCCTGTTCAGCTTCTCGAAGACGGCGTCGGTGGTCTGGCGGCTCAGGTTCAGGTAGGTCGTCAGCTTGCCCCCGATTATGGAGAGCAGGCCACCGACCTGCGGCAGCTCGGCGCTCTGGCTCTTGACCTTGCCGCCCGCGGCGGAGCTTCCCTTCGCGTGGTCGAAGACGACGTGGCTGCGGGTGACGCCACCCGTCTCGCCCTCGGGGTTGTAGGGCAGCGGCCTTACGCCCGCGTAGGTGAACAGCACGTCGTCGCGGGTAAGATGGGCCTCCGGGATGACGTAGTTCGTCTCATCGAGGAGGTATTGGATCTCCTCCTCGCTCGCTTTGACGTAGTCGAGGTCTTCCTCGTAGCGGAGGTCCGTCGTGCCGATCAGGTACCGCCCGTTCCAGGGCACGATGAAGTAGGGCCTGCCGTCCTTGCGGGCCTCGACGTAGAGCGCCTCGCCTTCAGGTGCGCCGGGGAACGGGTCGACGATGAGGTGGCTGCCCTTGGTGCCGCCCATGAAACGCCCGACGTTCTTATCCGTGCCGGGTTGTTGGAGGTCCGCGAGCACCTCGTCAACCCAGGGACCCGCGACGTTTACCGTAACGGGGGCGCGTACCGTGTAGGTCTCGCCGCTCAATACGTCCGTAAACTCCACGCCCTTCACGTCGTTATTTTCTATGACCAATTTTTCCACGTTGGCGTAGGTAACGACCGTCGCGCCGTGGTCGCGGGCGGAGATAGCGTTCTCCACGGCTACCCTTTCGGCGTACTCGACCTGCGCGTCGTAGTAGAAGGCGGCGGCCTTGAGGCCCTCGGGGTTGAGGCCGGGCTCGCGGTCCTCGACCTTCTTGCGGGAGAGCATCCTGTGGCGGGGCATGCTCTTGTCGTAGGAGAGCGTGTCGTAGAGGTTCATGCCCATGCGGATGAGGAGCGGCCCGTGGGAGCTCCCGGCGTAGATGGGAACAAGGAAGCCCAGCGGTTTGACCAGGTGCGGCGCGATGTGGAGCAGCGCCTCCCTATCCCTCAGAGATTCCCTTACCAGGGCGAACTCGTAGTGTTCCAGGTAGCGGAGGCCGCCGTGGATCAGGCGCGTCGCCCACTGCGTGGTCCCACTCGAAATGTCGCCCTTGTCCAGGAGCAAGACGCGCAGGCCGCGCATGGCGGCGTCGCGGGCTATGCCGGCGCCGTTGATGCCTGCCCCGATCACGATAACGTCGAAGACCTGTCTCTGGATATCCTGCGGTATGCGCGACTCCATCTCTACCCTTTCCCGTCTCCTGGTTCGCCCCCGAAGAAGGTGCCCCAGGGCATGTCCAACGGCTGATCCAATGCTACAACGGAATGGAGGTGACGTATGAGCGGAAAGTCACCTTTCTCCACGATCCCACGCCCCGCGAGCTTCGGCAACGCGCCGCCGATGACCTCGATGGCCGCCGCCCCCTCCAGCGTCACGCCGGGCATCTGCTCGCGGGCCTCCGAGAACCGCAGCCCGGAGCCGACGAGACGGCCCACCCTGACGTTGCGCCCTCCCATGCTGGTGACGAAGATGGGGTCGAAGATGCCTACCCTCACGCCCCCCGTTCCGAAATCGATGCCAAGAAGATAAGGACCCTCGATCATTGCCGGGCTCCTCCCTCCCAGCCGAACCCGGGCCGCAGATCGCGTGGGATGAGCTGGTCGATCCTCTCCAGAACGTAGTCGGGCTGGTTTTCCTGTGGTTCTTCCGTCAGGTCCTTTTCCGTGGTCTCGCCGGTCAGGACGATGGCCGAGGACATCCCTGCGTTCTTCGCCATGCGGACCTCCGTATAGAGCCTGTCGCCACAGATAAGGCAGTCTCTGGGGTGGAGCCCGATCCGGTCCATCACCGTCTCCAGCATAATGGAACCTGGCTTGCCTACGTTGACCCGGCACTTCGTCCCCGTGCACGCCTCTATGGCCGCGACTATCGCGGCGGCGTCGGGCTCGCCCCTGCCGCCAGGGAAAGGGCAGTAACGGTCGATGTTCGTGGTCACGAGCATGGCACGTTTGTAGTACCAGATGGCGTCGAAGGCGATCTGGAGCTTCCTGTACTCGAAGGTCCGGTCGTAGCTGGCGATGACGATGTCTATCTCCTCGGGGTTTTCGGACATCCTGATCCCGGCCTCCCCTAGCGAGTTCTTGAGCGGCTCCTCGCTTATGGGAAAGACCGTGGCGTCGGGGTGGTTCCGGAGCAGCCACTGCGTCATGGTGACGACGGTGTTGACGATCTCGGAGGCTGGCGTCTCGAGACCAAGCCTGCCCAGCTTCTCGGCGTACATCTGCGGGTCCCTCGTGGCGTTGTTGGAGAGGAATACGACACGCTTGCCGAGGTCGCGCAGCCTGGGGATCAAACGTCCCACGCCGGGCAGCAGCTCGTCCCCCAGGTAGATTGTCCCGTCGAGATCGAAGAGGTAGCCCTCGTACAACCTCCCAGGCAAGGCGGGCTCGCCGGAGTGCCCGGCTCTACCACGCTGGACCATGCCACCTCCTCGACTCTCCCGTACTGCCCTCCCAGCCATCTTACCCCGCCCTGGGCACGGGTACAGGGCTGGAACGGCTGGTTAAAGGCCTGTGCGTGGTCTGCGGCCCGGAGGCGGAGACCATCGAGGTCTCGGCGGGAGATACGGTCGCCAACCCTGCGGGGGTAGGAGGCTGCAACAGAGGATCAGACAGCGCTTTCTCGGTGGTCGGGGTCCTTCACGACGCGGAACGTCAGGTGCGTTACGCCGGCGCCTTCGACCACCTGGGTGCTCTCCAGTTCTATAGGCCCGCCCAGATGTTCGAACAGCCTGACGCCTTCACCGAGCAGGACGGGGACCAGGTCGATGTGTATCACGTCGAGCAGCCCGGCCCCGAGGCACTGCTGTACGATGCTCGCGGCGCCCACGGCGACATCTTTTTCGCCGGCTACAGCTTTGGCCTGCTCGACGGCGCTCTCCACGCCGTCCGTGACGAACGTGAAAGGGGACCCCTCGTAGACCCATTCCCGGGGGGCCTCCGAGTGGGTGACCACGAACGCAGGCACGCCAAGGGGAGGGTTGCCGCCCCACCCGTTGGTGATGTCGAAGGTCCTGCGTCCCGTTACGAACGCCCCCATCCGCCCGTGCGCCTCGCGCAAGACCTCGGCGCTCTGCGGCGAGACCCTGAACACCATCTCGGTGCCGGGCAACCCGTACTCGGTGTCGCCCGCCGAGTACCAGTCGAAGAGCCGCATCCCGCCCTCGCCCAGAGGATGTTCGGGGCCATCGTTCGGCCCGGCGATAAAGCCGTCCAGCGACATCGTGAGCCCCATGGCTACCTTCGTCATGTTCAACCTCCTCTCGATGATCTAGCCGCGTGGGGGTATCTGCTGGACGCACCAGCGGTTGCCGTCGGGGTCCCTGAAATAGAAGCACCCGACGAGGTCGAGGTTCTCTCCTTCGAGAGCCTGGCGGTACGAACCATTCTCGAAGATCAGTATCTCGCCTACGTCCACGCCCTCGTCGGCCAGTTGGGTCCTGGCGGCACGCACGTCGGGAACGACCAGGAACACGCCGTCGAGGTCGCCAGGCTCCATGTCGACGGTCCCCTGTCCGAGATGGATCGAACATCCCGAGCCCGGCGGTGTGATCTGGACGAGGCGTACCTCGTCGTTGACCTGGAAGTCGATGTCCACGGCGAAGCCGGCCTTGTTCGCGTAGAAGTCTATGGCGCGGTCGAGGTCAGATACAGGGACCGTGACTACCTCTATCTTCCAATCCATGGCGTTATCCTTTCTGCTCCGTTCGCCTCGTTCATCTCGTCGGCGACGCCGAGCGGTTCCGCAACTTCCTCCCTTAGCACCTGGGAGATGTGTTTGCCCGTAGCCCTACGAACGATCTCCCCGACGATGTAGCCGAACGTGTAGGCGTGGTACGCCATCTTCGTCCCCGGCTCCCACCAGGGCTCGGCGTCGGCGATGACACCACACATCTTATCCCAGTCGCACAGGTCCTCGGGCGTGGTGTTGGCCGGTATGCCGGGAACGCCGACGGTGTGTGTCAGGACGTGCCTCACGGTCGCGCTCTCCTTGCCGTTGGCTCCGAACTCGGGCCACAGCTCCACGACGGGCGTGTCGTAGCCGAAGAGGCCGCGCTCGACGAGCATGTGGGCCACGGTCGAGGTCGCGGCCTTTACGACCGAGTAGGCGTAGATGGGGGTGTCCGGAGTTACCGGACGTCCGGTCTCCGGGTCGGCGACGGCGCCGAGAACGTCAGGATGGCGCAACATCCTCAGCCTCCCGTTCCTACGCAGCTTCGCAGTCGGCGGGTCCTGCCTGAATCTCTTCTTCCACCTGGCGCTCGGGTTGGAGCACCGTCACGGCGACCGCTATGGCCACGGCGACAAGCCCGGCGCCGATCCCGAACGCAAGGTGGTAGCCGCTCGTCAGCGCCGCCGCGGTGGGCTCGCCGGCCCCGACCAGGGCGCCGCTGTGCGCCGCGGAAAGAGTCGCGAGCACAGCCAGTCCCAGGGCGCCGCCGACCTGCGCCGTGGTGTTGATGAGACCAGAAGCAAGCCCCGCGTCGCCCGGCGTAGCACCGGACATCGCGAGCGTCATGAGCGCCGGGAAGCAGAGGCCCGCGCCAATACCGAGCAAGACCATCACGGGCAGGATGTGGATCAGGTAGTCCCCGTCGATCGGAGCTTGCGTGAACAGGACGAGCCCTGTGGCGAACAACGCGAGCCCGACAAGTACCAGCTTCCTCGCGCCGAAGCGCATGACCAGGCGGTCGGTGTAGCGGACCGACAGGGTGCCCATCAGGATGGTGACGGGCAGGAACGCGAGCCCGGTCTGCAAGGCGTCGTAGCCAAGGATGCGCTGCAGATAAAGCGCGCCGAGAAAGAACATCCCGAACATCCCGGCGACGCTGAGAACCTGGACGATGTTCGCCCCCGTAACGTTGCGCGAGCGGAAGATGCGCAGCGGTATGAGAGGACTCCTCGCCGTCGCCTCGCGAACAACGAAGGCCACGAGCAGCGCGAGCGAGAGCACACCCAGCGCCAGCGTGCGGCCGGATGTCCAGCCGTACTCGGCGGCGGGGCTCACGATAGTGTAGACGCCGAGCATGAGCGAGGCCGTAAGGAGGACCGCACCAGGGACATCGGCGCCGTCGCCGAACCCGATGCCCTCGTCGGCTTCTATCAGCCGTAAGGCGAGCACAGCCGTCGCGATGCCAACAGGGACGTTGACGAAGAAGATCCAATGCCAGTTGATCGACTGGGTCAACACCCCACCGACGAGAAGCCCCACGGCCCCACCAGCAGAGGCAACGAAAGCGAAGACTCCAATGGCTTTGGCCTGCTCCCTGGGCCCCGGGAACATGGTGACGATCATGCCAAGGATGACGGCCGAAGTCATGGCCCCGCCAGCCCCCTGGACGAAGCGGGCCGCGACGAGCAGCACCTGGTCCTGCGCCAACCCGCATAGCAGCGAGGCCACCGTAAATACACCCAATCCAGCCAGGAACATCCCCCGGCGGGAGATCAGGTCTCCCAGCCGCCCGGCGAGCAACAAAAGGCCCCCGAAGGAGATCAAATACGCGTTTACCACCCACGCAAGGCCAGCCTGCGTAAAGTCGAGGTCATCCTGTATAGCCGGCAAAGCCACGTTTACCACCGTGGCGTCGAGCACGATCATCAACATCCCCGCACAGAGCACGTACAGAGAGACCCACCGTTTGCTATCACTCCCCCACCCAGAGAGCCACCCCTCACGTACCTCGCCCCTGTGCTTCCTCATTCCCTCTACTCCGTTCCATAAGCCCGCAGTATCATTAGTTGGAGGATACGGCTTTAGTCCTAAAAAACAACCATCAATTACCAAAATACGATCAATCGTATAGACATCAGGACTAGCGATGATAGACTCTCTATGTGGCAACGACGCGCACATACGACGACGGGTGTGCTGCGGCGCACGCCCTGGATCTGGTAGGCGAGCGCTGGGCGCTTCTGGTGGTCAGGGAGCTACTCCTGGGGCCGAAGCGGTTTACGGATTTACGGGCTGGGTTGCCGCATGTCAGTCCCAACGTGCTGGCTCAGCGTTTGCGGGGGTTGGAGGCTGCTGGCGTGGTGAGGCGCAGGAAGCTCCCTCCTCCGGCGGCGTCCAGGATCTACGAGCTCACGGAGTGGGGGCAGGATCTCGAACCCGTCATTATTTCTCTGGGGCGCTGGGGAGTTCGTTCCCCGACCAGGCCCCCTGACGCCGGGCTTGGCGTCGATTCGTTGATACTGTCCTTCCGGACGATGTTCGATCCAGAGCGGGCGGAAGGACTCGGTGCCGGGTATGAGATCCGGCTCGGCGAAGATAGTTTCCGGGCCGAGGTCGTGGAGGGCCGCCTAAAGGTCGAACGCGGTTTCGCCGACGACCCCGACGCGACCATCGAGACCGACGCCGGCACGCTGGCCGCCCTGGTCTACGACGAGCTCGAGCTGGATGATGCGTTGCGTTCTGGAGACTTCGAGATCGAGGGCGACATAGAGGCGGTAGAGCGTTTCCTCGAGCTCTTCCCCCTGCCCGAGCCTGCCGCCGTCGGAGCGTAGCAGCGTGTTCGGGCCCGGGTGTGTCTGGTGAGCAGATCTGGCTTTTGTCAAGGTCGAGGGGTGGAGACCGTTCGGCCGCAGATTCGGCTATTCGACGATGGCGACGCTGGCGCGGTGGTAGATCTCTCGCTGCGGGCGTGGGCGCCGGTTTTTGCGTCCCTCGAGCGGGTGTTGGGTTCCGACCTCTTCGATGGCCTCAACCCGGAGGGCTGGCGGGAGTCCCAGCGTCGGGCGGTGCTGGATGTTTGCGCTTCTCGGGACAGGCAGGTTTGGGTCGCCGAGGCGGGCGCGGGCGTCGTCGGCTTTGTGGCGGTCGAGCTCCACAGGAAGGAAAGCATGGGTGAGATCTACATGCTGGCCGTCGACCCCGGCCACCAGGGCGGGGGCATCGGAACCGCCCTGACCGAATTCGCGCTCGACAGGATCAAAGACTCCGGGATGGCTGTGGCGATGGTGGAGACGGGGGGTGACCCCGGGCACGCCGCGGCACGCCGCACGTACGAGAAGGCCGGCTACACCCTCCTGCCCATAGCCAGGTACTTCAAGAAGCTGTAGTCATCTTCGGGAGATGGCCCGGTCCATGGCCTCCACGTTCGGCTCGCGTCCGGTCCAGAGCTTCTGCGCCAGCACACCCTGGTAGAGCAACATCCGGCCGCCTGCGACGGCAGGGACGCCCCGCTCGCGCGCCAGCCCGACGAGCGGCGTCTCTTCGCCGGGACGGTAGACCACGTCGCAGAACGCCAGGCCGTCCCGCACGTACCCGGGCGGTAAGGGCATCGGGTCGTCTTTCTTCATCCCCAGCGGGGTGGCGTTCACGACCACGTCCGCATCGAGGCCTTCGTGTTCGAGCGCGTCTCGGGGATGCACCGAGAGGCTTTTCATGCCTATCCGGCGCAGGTCGTCCCGCAGACGTTCGGCGTTTTCGACGTTCCTGCCGACGATGTGAAGCTCGCCGACCCCGGCCTCGCCGAAGGCGACCGCGATGGCCGCGGCCGTGCCCCCGGAGCCGAGGAGCAGGACGCGCTTGCCGGAGAGCCCGATGCCGGCCTCTCTGCAGGCCATCACCATCCCGCCACCGTCCGTGTTATAGCCACGCGTTCCGGAATCTTCGATCACGACCGTGTTCACAGCACCCGAGACGCGGGCGCCCTCGTCCAGGTCGTCGACCAGCGCGACCATCGCCCGCTTGTGCGGCATCGTGACGTTGAAGCCCCGGAAGTTCATGGCCCGCGCACCCCGCACCGCGGCCGGTAGATCTTCTGGCGCAACGTCCAGGCAGACGTAGACGAAGTCCATGTCGTCCTCGGCGAAGGCGGCGTTGTGCATCGCGGGGCTCAGGCTCTGGCCGACGGGGTGACCGATCAGGGCCAGAAGCCGCGTCTCGCCGCTGATGATCCCCCTCGACACACCGCAATGTTAGCACGCTCCCTGCGGTCGCTTGTCAGCACGCTCGGGCTTCGCCCTTCGCTTGTCAGCACGGCGCCTCGCTTTGCTCGGCGGCTTGTCAGCATTTCAGCTAGTCGTCCCGATGCGCTGCTCTGAGCGTAGCACCCGGCTGCCGCTGGCAGCGGTACGTCGTGCGCGCCAGAGCGAGGCCGGAACAGGAAAAGCTGACAAGGCGCCAAGCCTGGCGAAGCCGGGCGAGGCGCCGTGCTGACGAGCTGAGGCGCAGCCGAAGCGTGCTGACAAGGCGCCCTAAAGGCGCCGTGCTGACAAGCTGGCGAGCGAAGCGAGGCGGCGTGCTACTTAAACGCTTGCTGTTCCTGCGTCGTCGCGCAAGATATCCTCTATCTCCCTTGAGGCGTTGGAGATGACCTCGTGCACGCGAACCATCTTTTCGCGGTCTACCTTTCCCTCGTGCATCTTCTGGCCGAAGAGCTTGCCGAGGCTCATGAGGTCGTGACGGATCTCGTGCATCTCGGCGGCGGCCCCGGGGTCCCAGCCTCCCCCGACCTTGCCCCAGATATCGTCGACGGAGCGCCGGTTGTCCTCCAGGAACTTCCGTCCTTCGTCGGTGATGGCGTAGACCTTCTTGCCGTCGCGCTGCGTGGAGGTGACTTGGCCCATATCCTCGAGCAATTGCAGCGTGGGGTAGACGGAGCCGGGGCTGGGGGAGTAGAACCCGCGGGACCGCCCCTCCAGCTTCTTTATGACCTCGTAGCCATGGGCGGGCTGGTCCTTGAGCAGATCCAGGATGACGTACTTGAGATCCCCCCTCTCGAACATCCTCCCCCGCCGCGGGCCGTGGCCGAACCCCGGCCTGTGCCCGCTCCCGAAGAAGCCCTTCATCGCTTTTGGTCCGAACATTTCGTCGATCTCCTTTCGCAGACTATGTTCCGCATTACTACCCCCTCGCTACTCTCCATCCGTCAACTGACGCCGGTCTCCTTCCCAGAGCGCGTAAGTCAACCTTCCGTCGTGCGCCCTCACCTCCACGTGTCCGCTCTCCGCGAGATCGGAGAGCATCCGGTCAGCCTCAGCAACCGTGAGCGAGGTCTCCAGCGCCGCCACCGCGGGCGAAAGCTCTCCCCGCCGCGCAAGCGCCCCAAGAAGCTCCCGCTCCTTGCTCTCCTGCGTTGCTGCTTTACCCGCCTTCTCCCGCGTGCGGGCCCCGGAGAGCCCCGCCAGACCCCTCGCAGCCACCGCGAACGCCGGCACCAGCAAGAAGGGAACGGCCCAGAGGAGGAAGAGAAAAGGAAGGAAGTGGAAGCCCGGACCGGCCACAAACAGCAGAAACACCCCTACTATCACCAACCCAGGCACGAACCTCGGGGGAAATGGCCTCCCGTAAGGCGCCATCGCCCGCCTCCCTCCCGCGTAGCCCATCATGCCCCGACCGTACATCTCGCCTCCTCGCTCCGACAGCCCGTTGTGATCTGGCAGTATATCACGATATATCTTGATAGTACTTCTTTATGAGGTTGGATCTGCCTTTCCACGAGGTGCTCTGGACGGTCCATGCTTTCCGGAGCCTGCCGGGGCGGGTATCCTCTGTGGTGCGAAGGACCCGGTCTTGGATGGGCAGGAGGTTGTTGGGATGGAAGACGAGAACCGCACGAGAGTCACGGTGGCGGAGGCGGCCGAGTATCTCGGCCTCACCCGCACGAAGGTCCAGCAGATGGTCGAAAGCGGGGTGCTCGAGGCCGACAGGTTCGCTGGCGCGATCCACATCCCCCGCGAGGAGGTGGAGCGCATCGAGCGCGAGACCGCCCCTTAGGGTGCGTCCAGGGCCACGAGCACCAGGGCTGAGACGAGCAGGACCGAGCAGACGGCGAAGGACCAGGAGAACCCGGCGGCGGAGATCACGAACCCGAACGCGAAGGCTCCTATCCCGGTCCCTGCATCGAAGGCCGCGTTCCACAGCGTGCTGCCGAGCCCGAACTCGGACTTGGAGACGCGCCCCATCATCAGGATGAGGGTGGAGTTCTGGAGCATCCCGAACCCCGTCCCGAAGAGCACGGCCCCGGCCAGCAGGGGCACGCCCCCGAAAGGGAGGCCGGCCATGCCGAGCGCGCAGGCGACGAGACCTGGGGCGAGCAGGAGGTGTGGGTCCTTGCGGTCGCCGAAGCGTCCCGCCCACCAGCGGCTTATGGTTGAGGTGATCCCGACCACGAGCAGCGCGCCCGCCGCGGAGAAAATCCCCGAGCCGGGCACCGCCAGGGGCAGAAAGGTGACGACGACCCCCGCGGCCATGGTCGTGGCCGCGAAGAGCAGGAAGATGCGCCGCAGATGGGGCCTTCCGAGGCCGGCAAGGAAACCGGCCTCGCTCGCTTCCCTCTCCGACAGCGCGGCGGAGTGGATGCCTGGGACCATGCAGAGGCCCAGGAGCGGGGCTACCCCCCCGAGCAGGAACACGATCTCGAAGCCGGACCGTCCCACCAGCCAGAGCCCGAGCGCGTTGCAGAACACGGTAGGAAGCGTGATGGCGATACCGAGGAGCCCTAGAGCTTCTCCCCGTCTACCGGGAGGGGCGAGCTCCACGATCAGGGCCGCGAACACCACGGTCGTGATCCCAAACCCCACGCCCCGCAGCAGCGTCACGGCCAGTATGGGTACCAGGGCCCCCGTATAGACGTAGAACAGCGCCGGAACCCCGAGGAACAGCAGCCCGGCGGCGAAGGTCCGCCGGTAGCCGTAACGGCCCAGGAGGCGGGGCATCTGGATCTGGGTCATCACCGTCGAGAGCATGAAGGCCGCCGTCGCAAGCCCCGCCCCCGAGCTGCCGCCGCCTACCTCATCGGCGTACAGGGGCACCACCGATAGGAGCAACTGGAAACCGAAGAGCGCGGCAAAGGCCACGAAGATGAGCAGGACCACAGGCCTGGTCAACAACGTCTCCCGTTCGGATGTTCCGGTCTTTTGCGCGGGCCCGTTCACGCCCCATAATGTAACCGCCGGATTCCCCGGTGCCCAACCCCGTAGGGGGACCGTTCTAACGCCTGCCCCTCGGCGGGTGGACGACGTAGACGACGCGTCCCTGTATCTTCACGTCCTGGGCGGATAGAACGAGGTCCTGGTGGTCGCCGTTTTCGGGTTTGAGACGCAGTAGGCCTCCCTCCCGATACAACCGCTTGACGGTTACCTCTTCTCCGTCCCCGATCAGGGCCGCTACCACGGTGCCGTCGGGCGGGTCTTCGTCCTCCTCCACGACCAGGAGATCGCCGTCCGCTATGTGCGCCCCGATCATGGACTGCCCGACCACCCGCAACAGATAGCGCCGCCTCCCCAAACGAGACCCCACGAGCTCCGCGGCCAGCGAGTAGGCCTCGTCATCGACCGTAACGGCCTCGAGGCCCCTACCGGCGGCGATCCTACCGAGGAGCGGCATCTCGCCGGCGGCCTCCCAACCCTTCTCCGTGAGCCGTAGACCCCGCGCCCGCCCGCCCCTGCGCTCGACGTAGCCGGCCTCCTCCAGCCTCTTGAGGTGCTTGTACGCCGTCTGCGAGCTCCTGAAACTTACGGCCTCCCCCAACTCGCGTACGCTCGGCGGCCCCTTGCCCCTCGCCTCGAGACGAGCCAGGTGCCGGAGCATCTCCATCCTCGCCTTCCAGTTCTCCGGAACCATCCCGGCCTCCTCGTACGCTCGCAAAGACACTTTATACGATTTTGCCCTAGACTGCAAACAGAAGTTTGTGGTAGCGTGAAGTAAAGAGAAAGCGAGAGCGCCCCCACCCCGGGCCTCGCGGGCCGGCCGGCGGCCAACCAGCACCGGTCTGCGAGGGTTTAGAGGAGGCGAGGACGCCCGCTCCCCGGATTATATCCGGTCGCGCGGGTTTCCCATCCCCCGGCTCGGGCGCTCCCCGGAGGGAGGGGTTTTATGGAGGCGAGCGTCTCGGAGATACACCGCTATCCGCTCAGGCCCGACGGTTTCGAGGAGCCGTTATTTCCGACCCTGGAGTCGAGGCGAGCGGTACTAGACCACCTGCTGCGGGCTTCCTGGCTCTCGCTGGCTTCGGAGATGGAAGGAAAGGGAGGACAGACGGTTCACGCCGGGAAGGAGCCGGTCGAGGTGGAGAACGACCTCGGGCGTGTAAGGATCGTCTGGACCTCTGGACGGAGGCGGTGCCGCAAGCAGCGGTGGGTCGTCGAGGTCCTGGGACGCTGGCGGGAGGTCCGGGCGTGGTGGGACGAGGAGCGGGCGACGGACAGGAGCCTCTTCAGGGTGCTCCTCTCCGACGGCGCGGTGGTCGACCTGGCGCAGGAGAGCGACGGGGAGTGGTCCCTCGTCGGGGTGACGGATTGAACGGAGACCCCTTCGTCCACCTGCACGTCAGGAGCGGTTTCTCCTTCGGGTTCGGGGTCGCGAGGCCGGAAGAGCTGGTGGAAGCCGCCGCGAGGATGGGGATGTCGTCCCTGGCGCTCACGGACAGCGACGGGCTCTACGGCATCCCCCGCTTCCTCGAGGCCGCGGACGGGGCTGGCATCCTTCCCGTTGTTGGGGTCGAGGTTCAGACGGCGGGCGGGCACGTGGTATTGCTCGCCGAGTCCATGGAAGGGTACCGTTCGCTGTGCCGGCTCGTCACCCGGTACAGAACCTCTTCGGAAGACAGGCGCCGTCCGGTGTGCCCGTTACCCGCGATAATCGATCGTGCCGAAGGTGTGATCTGCCTGACCGGGGCCGTCCCTTTCGGGCTCGTCCCGCGCCTGGTCCTGAACGGGAACAAAGGGGAAGCGTCCGAAGTCCTGCGTTCTCTGCTTGAAGCTTTCGGGGACCGCCTCTACGTCGAGCTGACCGACGACCAGACGGCGACCGGAAGACGGGACGTGGCACGAGTGGCGGGCTTCGCTCGGGAGGCCGGCGTGCCCGCGGTCGCCACGGGCGAGGTCGCTTACCTTTCGTCTGCCGACCACCGGTTGCATGAGGTTCTCGTCGCCTCGGCGAACCTCACGGCGCTGCCGGGACCGGGGTACAGGCCGACCGACCGGCTGCACCTCAGGTCCGGAAAGGAGATGCGGCGTTTGTTCGCTGGCTACCCTGATGCCCTGTCGAACGCGGCCGTGGTCGCGGAGCGGTGCGCAGGCACGGTGAAGCTCTCCGGCGCCGTTCACATGCCGCAGGCGATCCTGCCACCGGGCAAGACGGCGGGGAAGGCGTTGCTGGAGCTGACCGTCGCGGGGGCCAGGAGGCGGTACAGGGGGAAGGGCGGTCCCACGACGGAGGAGATCAAGGCCAGGCTCAAGCGAGAGCTGGGCTGCATCGAGGCGCTCGGGTTCGCGCCTTACTTCCTGATCGCGCACGAGGCCAGGGAGATAGCGAAGTCGAAGGACATCCCCGTCACGGGCAGGGGGAGCGCCGCGAACAGCCTGGTCTCTTACTGTCTGGGGCTGACCCAACCCGAGCCCTTCGGCAACAGGCTCCTCTTCGAGCGCTTTTTGCACGAGGGGCGCAAGGACCCGCCGGATATAGATCTGGATTTTTGCTCCCTCAGGCGGGACGAGGTGCGCTTCGAGATGATAAGGCGTTACGAAAAGTTCGGTGTCGCCGAGGCCGCAACGGTCCAGACGATGTCGCTGCGCGGTGCCGTGCGGGTCGCTGCGCGGGCCCTCGGGCACTCTCCGGGCGAGATCGACAGACTTTGCAGGCACGTCCCTACCCGTTTTCGCGACCGCAACAGGACCTACGCAGGGCTCTCCGGTTGGGAAGAAGCGCTCGCCGAGCCGGCGATGAAGGGTCATCCCTTGCAAGACGTAGACGAGCATCGTCTCCTGCTGGAGATCTCCTCGGGGCTCGCCGGCCGTATCAAGGAGGGCGGCACGCACAGCGGTGGGATGGTCTTCGGGACGGCGGAGCGTCACCTCTCGGAGCTGGTACCGCTCGAGCCTTCCGGGACGGAGGGGCTCCTGCGTTGCCAGTACGACAAGGACGACCTGGAAAGAGTTGGTCTGCCGAAGCTGGATCTCCTGGGTCTCAGGATGCATACGGCGCTGCACAAGGCAGGGATCTTTGCCTCGAGGAGGATGGGAAGAAAGATCGATCCCTACGACCTGCCGCCTGAGGACAAGGCGACCTACGCCCTCATAAGGACGGGACGCAACGCCGGCATGTTCCAGCTGGAGTCGCCGGGGCAGATGCATTTGAGCCGGCGGCTGGGACCCTGGCGCTTCTCGGATCTGGTGGCCCAGATCTCACTTTTCAGACCTGGTCCCGTGAGGGGGGACCTCGTAACCCCTTACGTGATGCGCAAGAACGGCAGGGAGCCTTACGAGGCCATCCTGCCCGAGCTGGAAGAAGTCCTGCAACCCACCTACGGCGTCCTCGTCTACCAGGAGCAGGTCCTCGCGGCGGCGAACGCCGTCGCCGGCTTCACCCTGGCTGAGGGCGACCTCCTGCGGCGCGCCATGACCAAGGACAGGGGACCAGGCGCGATGAGGAAGCTGCGCCGCGAGTTCCTGCGGCGGGCACGGGAGAGGGGCGTTCCGGTCGCAGAAGCGAGCGAGGTCTTCTCGTGGATGGAGAACTTCTCCGTCTACGGTTTCTCGGCGGCGCACGCGGGCTCGTTCGCAGACCTCGCCTACGCCAGCGCCTACATGAGGTGTCATTATCCGGCCGAGTTCCTGGCGGCCGTCCTCGACTCGCAGCCTATGGGATTCTACAGCCCCAGGTTGCTCCTGAACGAGGCGCGCAGGATCGGGCTCGACATACTGCCGCCCGACATCCACCTCTCGGAGAGAGGTTTCACCGTCGAGGAGGACGGTTCTACCCTCCGACCCGGACTCCGCTACTGCAAGGGCCTCTCGGAGAAGGCGATCTCGTCTATCGTTTCGGAACGTTGCAAAAAGCCGTTCGTCTCGGTCGCGGACCTCTACGGCAGAACGGTCGTCGAGAAGGACTCCTTGAAGAACCTCATCAAGGGAGGTTTTCTTGACTCGCTCGCAGGAGGAGCGGAACGCTCGCTACTTCTCGACGAGGTCGCGACGCTGCCGAAGAAGCGACGCGGCTCCGCCGGACAACCGGAGATCCCGGTCCGGCATCCCGCGAGCTGGTGGGTGGTGCGGGAGAGACGGGACGTAGAGCGCCTACCCCTCGCGGACACGGCCAAGGAGCGGATGGAGTGGGAGGTGCTCGGCTTGAACGTTCACCGCCATCCGCTCATGCCGTACCGCGATGCTCTCAGGAAGCTGGGGGTGGTTCCGAGCGGGAGGATCATGTCGCTCCCTCACGGCACCCGCGCCCGCGCGGCGGGCCTGATCGAATGCCTCCAGAACCCGCCCACCAAGAGCGGACACCGGGTCTACTTCCTGCTGATCGAAGACGAGTGGGGGCTGCTGCAGGCCACGATCTTCCGCTCCGTCTACGAGAGGTACGGCCACGTCCTGCACAGCGAAGGCGCCTTCCTCCTGGAAGGCAGGGTGGAGCAGACCATAAGAAAAGGCTTCGCTTTCCTCGTCCACCGCGTAAGGAGCCTGCAAGAGGTGCTCCTCGACGCCAGGGTACCCGTACCAAGGGTAGCCTCCGCTCCCGGAGCCTTCCTGCGCGCCGGCAGAAGAGGCCGAAAGGCCAGCTAGGTGCGCTCGGCGCCCCGGGCCGGTGTGCGGAGCACTCGTGTCCGGTTGTGCTCGACGAGAGCTCCCGGCCGCTAGAATCGTTCGGGTGCCAGGTACCCCACCGACACCGCGAACGCCACGATGACGGGCCCGGGAGCGCGCGACTTCAGACGACGCGAAGAGCAACGCTGCGCTCGCAGAGGCATCGCTGCTTTTGGCCGCCTTCTTCGTCGGCACGGACTTCGTCTCGGTCAAGTACGCCCTGGAGGGGCTGCCGCCACTAGTGCTCGTGCCTCTCAGCTACGTCGTCGCCGGGATCTTGCGCCCTTGCGAACCGGGAGAAGTCGGAAGCGCTCAGGCGTCGGGGAGGATCACGACCTTGCCCGTCTTGCCGGCGTCGAAGATCTCGTAGGCCTCTTTGGTGTCCGAGAGCGGGAAGGTGTGGGTGACGGTCGACTCGGGGTGCAGGCCTTTGCGGTCCAGGTGCGCGATGAGATCTCGCATCTGGTCGATACCGCAGACCCACGAGCCGTAGAGTGTGAGTTGCTTGTGCAGTAGCAGCGGGCTGGGCTCGAAGGTGACGGAACCACCCTCCCCGAGAAAGACTACCCGCCCCCACTCTCGGGCGGCCTCCAGACACAGCTTCCTGCCGGCGGCGCTCCCCGAACAGTCGATGCCCACCTCCGCGCCGCCGGTGAGGTCCATTATCTCGTTTGCCGCGCTCTCTCCGCCCATCAGGACGTGCGCGGCGCCAGCGTTTTTCGCGAGCTCCAGGCGTTCGGGGATCAGGTCAACCCCTATTACCTCGGCCCCGCTCGAGACGGCCAGCATGACGGCCCCTAGCCCGACGGGTCCGAGCCCCACGACGAGGACAGTGTCGCGGCCCGAGACGCCGGCGCGTAGTATGCCCTGGTACGCCGTCCCGAACCCGCAGGCTACGAGGGCGCCGTCGGTATAGGTGAGCCCGTCGGGCAGGTGGAGCAGGGTACGCGCCTCCGCCAGGAGAGAGTCGGCGTGGCCCCCGTCGCGCTGCCAGCCGTAGGCAGCCCTCTCGGGGGAGCGGCAACCGATCATGAACCCTTTGCGGCACTCCCCGCAGCGACCGCAACCCACGATGTGGTAGACGACGACCCTGTCGCCGGGCTCGAAGCCGGTTACCCCCGGGCCGACCGCTTCGACCTGCCCCGAGGGTTCGTGGCCGGCGATGACGTTCTGGTAGCGTTCCGCCCCTGAGCCCGTGTGCTCGTGGTAGATGGCGCGAAGGTCGCTCCCGCAGAGCCCGGAGGCCTTCATCTTCAGCAGCACCTGACCGTGACCCGGCTCGGGGCGGTCGAACTCCCTCAGCTCCACCCGCTCGTCGCCGGGTAGGATCACACCCCGCAAGCTAACCTCCTCTCCGGCGCGTCGGCCCGCACCCCGTTTTTTCTGTCCGTCGTGCAACCGCTCCTTTATCATGGTACCGGAGATAGATCACGGGTGGGGGTGAGTGGACGGTGGTGCGCGGAGGATTAGCTGATGGGTTCGTGCTGATGTGTCGCGCGCGAGCTCTTGGTGACTCGCGAGGAGATCCAGGCCGCCCTCCTGAACATGTCGGTAGGGTTGGCCTCCGGGGCCATCGCCGTCCTCGGGGGTACCGCTGCGATCGCCTGGGCGGGGTACGTATACGTCCTGCTTTTCCCGCTGCAGAGGATCAACGGCCGCGTTATGGGCAACCGCAGGAAGAGACTGCGTAGCCCGGAAGGAGGGGAATGAAAGGGTGAACGACCTCGCTGGCAAGAAGGCGCTGGTGACGGGCGCGGGCATGGGGATAGGTCAGGGCATCGCCGTCGAGCTCGCCCGCCAGGGCGCCGAGGTCGCCGTCCACTACGCCCATACCGAGCCTGGGGAGACGGTTTCGCAGATAGAGCGTCTCGGCGGCAGGGCCACCACGGTGCAGGGTGATCTCAGCAAGGTCGAAGAGTGCGAGCGTACCGTGGACGCCGCCGCAGACGCTCTCGGCGGTCTCGACACGCTGGTCAACAACGCCGGCGTCACCAAGGCCCTCGACTTCCTGGCTACAGACGAGGAGACCTACGACTCCATCTTCGACCTCAACATCAAGGGCTACTTCTTTCTCGCCAGGAGGGCCGTTCCCTTTATGATGGAGCGGGGAGGAGGGAGCATCGTCAACGTAACGTCGGTGCACGGTTTCGCGGGTTTCCCCCAACACACCGCCTACGCGGCCACCAAGGGCGCGATCAACGCCTTCACCCGCCAGCTCGCCATCGAGCTGGCGGACCGCAAGGTTCGCGTCAACGCCGTGGGACCTGGGATCATAGAGGTACCACGCTACTTCGACATGCCGAACTACACGACCGAATTCGGCGGCACCCTGGTCCCCTGGGGCCGCGTCGGTTACCCCAGAGACGTGGCCCCCGCCGTCGCCTTCCTCGTCTCCGACGCGGCGGATTTCATGACAGGACAAATCCTCTACGTGGACGGCGGCACCACGGCCAGGATGGGCCTCTGGTGGGAGTAGGAATCTTCTGTTCGTAGCGGCTAAACTGCGGCCACAGTCGAAGGAGTAGCGGTGGAGAGAATCCGATCCTCGGGAAGCACAGCGTACACGGTCATAGGGCTGGTCTTCGCGTTGCTCGTGGGTGGGTATTTCGTCTACAGGATCACCGGCGTGGTGCTCGCCTTCCTGTTGACCATACTCCTTTCCATCATACTCAGCGCCCCGGTCAACTACCTGGCCCGGCGCGGATGGCCGAGGACGTGGGGGGTATTGGCGGTTCTGGCGGTGCTCGTGGGGGCGCTCTGGCTCCTCGGCCTCGCCCTCGTCCCCGCCGTCGAGGCGCAGTCGAGGCAGTTCGCCGAAGCTTTCCCCAAGCTCCTGGACGAAGCCCTCGCGTTGGCCGACCGGGTTCAGAGCTTCTTCGGGCTAGGCGCCCGGATCGGCCTCGACCCCGAGAGCCTGGCGAACCTGGGGAGGGAGTTCCTCACGGGGAGCACCGTATCGACGGCGGCCGGGGTGGGGCTCACGGTGGCGACCGCGCTCTCGCTCGGTGTGGTCGTCTTTATCTCCACCGTCTACCTGGTCATCAGGCCAGCGCCCTGGGTGGACGGCTTCGTCTCGCTGTTCCCCGCGGGATGGAGACCGAGAACGCGAGAGGTGCTCGACACGCTGTACCAGACGGTGCAGCGGTGGTTTCTGGGCCAGCTCGCCGCCATGAGCTTTATAGCCGTTTTCTGGGCCATCTCGCTCACCATCATCGGGGTGCCCTTCGCGCTGCTCATCGGCATCTTTAGCGGTCTGATCTCCTTCATCCCCTACCTGGGCGCGACCATCTCGGTCGTCATCCCCATCCTGCTGGCCCTGATCTCCGACCCCTTCACGGTGGTGTGGGTGATCCTGGCCTTCATCATCATCCAGCAGATAGAGGGCAACCTCCTCCAACCCATAGTGATGAGCCGGGCCGTCGATCTGCACCCGGCCCTCGTGGTCTTCGCGATCCTCAT
>Ga0126307_10000382_pt1 | contig 28561 bp, 28 predicted proteins | sample Plot28_FD_89955 | JGI IMG/M metagenome (GOLD analysis project Ga0126307, IMG submission 89955) | Serpentine soil microbial communities from UC McLaughlin Reserve, CA, USA - Plot28 | ecosystem: Environmental > Terrestrial > Soil > Grasslands | place: USA: UC McLaughlin Reserve, Lake County... | reverse complement strand
GCCCCGGCTCTCGTCGTACTGGCTCCACCTCGTGACCCCGGTGAAGGCGGCCGTCGCGCGTCCCCTGATCGAGGGCCTCCGCTCCGAGACCGTCGCGCGAGAGACCTCGATCGCCGAGCTCGTCCCACTCGAGCTCACCCCGTTCGGCGAGGCGGCGCGAGAGGCACTGCGCTACTCCAGCTCGCCATGAGCGCTCGAAGTTCCAGAGCTGCACGGCACCAGGACTGGCGCCAGGATCACCGATATGCCCGAATACCTCGCGCCGGGTGTCTATGTCGAGGAGACCGGCTACCGGAGCAAGTCAATCGAGGGGGTGCCCACCAGTAGCCGCGGCTTTGTTGGGTCGATCCGCCACGGCGTGGAGGCGACGGCCAAGACCGCGGCCGTCGTGGTGGGCGGCGTTCTCCTCGGCGCAGTCGCGGCTGTAGCGGTGGACAAAGCCCGCCGCGACCGTTCCCGACGTCCTCTTACGCCTTAAATCCGCCAGACGCTTACGAGCCCGGAGCTCGCCTGATCGGCGCCACGACGTACCGGCGGTTAGGACGCGGCGCCCCCAAACATCTCGGCCGCGCGGCGCACAACCTCATCGTGAGGGACGTCCTCAAGGTGCTGCGCGAGGCCCCACCTGTGTCCAAACGGATCGATGATCTGGCCGTGGCGCTCGCCCCAGAACGCGTCCTGCAACGGGGAATGCACCTGAGCGCCCTCTGCGAGAGCCCGCTCCCACAACTCGTCAACCGCATTCGTTGTGATCGTGAGCGCACCGTACGTTCCGCCGAGCGTCAGCGGCGAGACGGCGTCGAACTCCGGGAACTCGTCCGCAATCATCACGCGCGAGTCGCCGAAGGCGAGCTCGATTTGCATGAAGCGACCGTCCGGAACTGGGATCCGGCTACCCACCTTCGCACCGAGCGCGCGTTCGTACCACTCCGCTGCGCGAGCGGCGTCGCGGACAACGATGTGAGGGGTCACATCTGCCACATTGTCTCCTTTCGCCGAGAACTCCGGCACGGTTGCCCAGGCACTGTTCTGGGCCGAAGTTTGTCCGAACGACCACGAAGCCTGGCTACAGGCATTTCGACCGCTACGGTCTCTCTGCCTCTGAAGCTTGACACCCGCCATGAGCAGTGAGGCTCGATGAAACGCTCAGGAAAGACTCAAATGAAAAGGGCCGCTTGACGGAGCGGCCCTTCGATTCAGCTCTTCACTTGCTATCGGAAGCCGAGAAAGCCGAGCAATGCGAGCACGAGAACCACGATGAGAATGATCCAGAGAATCGACATTCGTCCTCCTTTTCTTCGCTCGAGCTGAAATTACCCGCTTCCACGCTCGCTAATCACTCATGGGATACCGAAGAGGCTGCAGGCCGCGATGATCCGTGTAAGCGTTTTGTGAAGCACGTGTACTGATGCTTCAGCCCAACTCGATCGTGTCACCAGAGCGCATGTACTACGGCGTTGGCGGTCAGAGTGTTGGCCACCATGAATGCTGCCACGTCACTGAGGCAAGGGCGCTCTGACCGGCGAGACTCGGATGGAAGTAGTCAAGCTTGCTGACTTGACTCGCGCTGAACTGGTAGTTGAAGACTGCGTAGTCGTCAAAGCGGCAAAACGCGTATTGGCTGCAGACGTCGGCCAGCACCTGGTTTAGCTGCTGCTCGCGCGCGAGCACCGCTTGGCGGTCGGCTTCGCTGTTGCTCAGCGAAAGCATCGACTGGCAGATCCCGGCAACCGCCCAGACGAGCTCGGCGGTAGCGTTATTGTGGAGGGTCTGCCACAGCCGATAGATGTTCGGGATACTCCCGACGAAGACGTGCGCACCGGACGGCAGGCCCGAGGCAAGCACGTTCATCGTGGCGGAGAACTGGGTGCGGAAGTCATCGACGCTCGTCATCGTCGATTTGGAGCCGGTACAAACGTCGTTGGCGCCCATCTCGATTGTCACGTACCGGGCGCCCTGGGCTAGCGCCGCCTGTGCTTGTCCTTCGGCGTCGCGCATCTTCGCCCCGGAGCGGGCGTCGTTGTAGTTGTGCCCCTCGATGGTCGGTTTCAGCGCGCGGATCCGCTCGTAGTGGCTGCGTATCCCGTCGAAGGCACCGCCGCCTGTGCTCCACGATTGGGCGGGATGGTCGCCGTACCAGCAGCAGACGTCGGCCGCGCGGGTGATCGAATCGCCGATTCCGGCGATGCTGCTCGGTAGAGGCGGCGATGCCGAGGCGACTGGCGCGCCACCCAGCACGGCGGCCGCGACGACACCGACAAGCACTATTCGCATCCGCATCGTTAACCCCCTTGCTCCGTTAGGCGGTCGATTAGGTGCCCGTTGCTCAAAACGCCAAACGAGAGCAAACGCGCGTACAGATGGCGCTACGGCAGCCTGCGTTGTTTAGTGTGGTAGCCAATCGCACCGAGTCGCCGATCCGCGTGGTCATGCTGTCGTCGATGGTCGCTCCCGACGTCGTCCATTACCCAGATACCGAGAAGGTCTCCGCCTCAAGCGCTGAAGGCGAGCCGATCATGCTCGCGCGGCGCGGGCCAACTCTCGAGTACTGGGAAGGCGAGGAATAGCAGCGCCCCGGCGCTCCACGGCACGAGCTGTACTCAAAGCTTCCGCGTTAGGCCAGCCTCAGACACCTTCAGGCGAGCGCATCGCCGGCTGCGCCAGTGTGCGGGAACGTCCTCGAGCGAACCGCATTAGCGATGAGCTAATGCGTCCGGCTGGCCCACAGTGGTGAGTCTGCGTAGACAGTGAGGTCGCACTGCTTCTTGAACCCAGCTCGCTCATAGACGCCGACAGCCATTTCCGAAGAGTGTAAGACGACGCGCGTGCAGCCGAGTTCCTGAGCACGTCGCAGAACGACATCCGTCAATGCACCAGCGATGCCCTTCCCGCGCGCCTCCGGTCGAACGCTCATCCCGTAGATCGCTGCCACACGTGGCGGGGCGGCAAGCGACAGCAGAACCTTGCCTATCGGGTTGCCGTCAGCCGTCAGTGCGATCCAGCGGTGAATCTCTGGATTCGAAGGCCCCCAGTACCGGTTCACCTCGTCCACGAGTCCGCGCGACTCCTCGGAAAGCTCCCAATAGTTGACAATGAGATCGGAGTAATGGTGCATCGCATCGTCTCCAATACCTCGGCATATCGGACGCCAGGAGTTGCTGGCTGCGGCCTCGTGACGTCCGCGAGATCGATAGACATGCCAGCGACATGCTCGACAGCAGCTAGGCCCCTAGCTTTAAGCAGCGACCAAGATCCGCAGGGGTTGCGGTCGGGTGATCCCACCAAAGACGCGAAACGTTCCGCGAACGAAACGCATCAAGCACGCGCGCGATCACCGCTCCCGGGTCGCCTGTAATACGCGTACGGATGACGCCGTTATACGGAAGCTGGCCAATCGGCGTCTCATAACGCAGCGTTCCCGCCTCCTCGACGAGCGCTCCCTGCGACCAGTGGCCGAAGTGCGACCAGTGCCCGACAAGCGCCTCCTCGATCTCAACCACGGCTCGGGAAAATCGGGAGGTCACCCGCCGATCCTACGCTGCTACTAGCGTGAGCAGCCAACGCTGGCGGCGTTTTACCGTTGGCGAACACGAGCGTCCCGCCTTGTCCAGGATTCGTCCCGTGGGCTCGCGCTGGGTTAGTTCGCCCACGTCCGCCCTTTCGCCTCTGCGGGCGAAGACCTCCGCGACCCTTGCCTGGGCCAGTGTTCCGGAATGACGCCCGATCTTGGGGTCCCGACCGTAGGATCGTGACGTGCCGTTCACGCTCAGGAACATCAAGGAGGATCTGGAGGACATCGGCTCGAGGTTCGACGGCGCGCCGGACCTGGAGTTCCGCGCTGCGACCAAGGCGCTCGAGCTCGAGAAATCCGGCCTGAGCTACCAGCGCATCCCGCCGGGCTATCGCTTTCCGTACGGCCACACGCACAAGAAGCAAGAGGAGGTGTACGTGGTCCTGCGCGGGAGCGGGCGGATGAAGGTCGACGATGAGTTCGTCGAGCTCAAGGAATGGGACGCGGTGCGCGTCCCGCCCGGTGCGTGGCGAGGCTACGAGGCCGGGCCGAAGGGCATCGACATCCTCGTCATCGGCGCGCCCAATCTCGGGGAGGCTCCGCGCGAAGACGTCGATGGCCAGCGCGACTGGTGGGCTGACGAGTAGACCGGTCCGTAAGCCCTTCGGCTGCCCCAGTGTTCAGGAATGTTCCCCGGAGGTTGCGCTCTAAGATAGAAGGCGTGTCGCTGCCCGTGACGCTTCCCCTCATCGACCACTTGGCCCTGCGAGTACGTGACGAGAGACGCAGCCGCACCTTCTACGAGCAGGCGCTCGAGCCGTTCGGAGTGAAGGTAGTGGAGAGTTCGCGAGGGCCTGGGTTCGCCATCGAGGGCGGTGGAGATTTCTGGATCGAGGAAGGGGAACCCCCGGCCGCTCCCGTTCATGTGGCCTTCTCTGCAGCCGACCGAGCCACCGTCGACAAGTTCCACCGCGCCGCTGTCGATGCCGGCGGCCGCGACAACGGCGCGCCGGGTCTTCGCCCGCATTACCACGCCGGGTATTACGCAGCGTTCGTCATCGACCCGGACGGGAACAACGTCGAAGCGGTCTTCCACGGCGACCGCCAGCTGCCAGCCACGTGACGCGCCCTTGGGCCAGGGTTCGGGAATGACGCCTGAGGGGCCCGTCGCGAAAGTTCAACCCGTTAGCGGATCTGCTCGGCCAGCCCGATGAGGATCCCCTCAGGGCCTCGGACGTAACAGAGCCGATACTCATCCTCGTACTGCGCCAGTTCACCAACCAACTCGGCTCCGTGCGGGCGGAGCCGGGCGAGCGTATCGTCGATGTCCTCCACGGCGAACATGATGCGTAGATAGCCGAGAGCGTTCACCGGGGCGTTCCGGTGATCGGCGACCGCAGGCGGAGTGAGAAATCGCGAGATCTCGAGCCGGCTGTGGCCGTCCGGCGTGCGCATCATGGCGATCTCGACGCGCATGTGGCGCAGTCCAGTGACGCGCTCTGCCCAATCTCCTTCGATCATGGCTCGCCCTTCGAGCTCGAGGCCGAGCTCGGCGAAAAAAGAGATGGCCGCATCGAGGGATTCGACCACGATGCCGACGTTGTCCATCCGTTGAAGCGTCACGCGGCCCACTCTAGTCGTGTTGTCGCTTTCGACACCACCGGACGAGCGCACCGGCTGACGGTTGCGCCGTCGGCACGATGGCTTCGTTGTTCGTTCCGCTCCCGCTGACGTGGACCAGCGTGCGGGAATGTCCCTCGATCGCCGCTCTCGGCCATTGTGGATCCGCGACGACGCGCCGTGATGAGTCGCGGCAGGTACTCACCCCCGGCGACGGGCCGGGAAGACTTAGGGCGGCGCGGGCGGCCCGCTGCCCCGCCGACCTCCAACTGGACAACGGGAGCGTCGCGTCGAGGATTACGGTGGATTCCCTCCTTCCGGGGATGAACGAGAGGTGCGTGTGCGCCGAGGAGTGAAATCCGCAGTCGAGACGCCGCAGACGTCAGGGAAAAGACCTGACGTCGTCTCGCAACGTATCGGAGAAGAGTCATGTATGGACACTCACATACGGGCATAGGTTCGCTCGTTCTCACGCTCGCCGCCGCCGCAAAGGGCGGCATCGGCTACCTCGTGCGGGTCATTGCTTCCGCGCATTAAGCGTTGATCTCGGTTCTCATTCCCGCCCACAACGAGTCGGGCGTCCTGCGGGAGTGTCTGGATGCCGTTATGGCCCAGACACTCCCCGTCGACGAGATCGTCGTTGTCGCCGATTCCTGCACGGATGACACTGTCGTTGTGGCTGCGTCCTACGGTGCGGTGGTGGTGGAAACCGAGCAGGGAGGCAAGGCCGCCTCGCAGGATGTTGGCCTCGCTTACGTCACTGGAGACATGCTGATCTGCATCGATGCCGACACGATCATCGATGTCGACGCCGTAGAGAAGCTCGTCAATGAGCTTGAAGCCGGCGCCGACGCGACGTGCGCGAACATGCTCCCAATGCCGCAACAGCGAGGCTTCTGGGTCGCAAATCGCCGTTTCGCCTACGCGCTGGGCCGGTACTGGTGGCGCTGGTGCCAGGCCGAAGTCGGGAGGTTGATGGTCCTCTCCGGCTGCGCCTACGCTCTCCGCACCGAGACGGTTCGTTCGATCGGCGGATTCCCCGGGAAGCTCATCACCTGCGACATGGATTTGACCTGGAGTCTGTACCGGGCGGGTTACAAGACCACCTTCTGCCACAAGGCGCTTGCTTATACGTATGACCCCGAGACGTTCAAGGTGTACACGAGGCAGATGCGGCGCTGGGCGTCTGGGTTCTTTCAGAATTTCCAAGCTCACCGCGCTCAGGTCGTCAAGTCTCCTGCTGCGCTTCTGGTCGTGGGATCGTTGCTGATTGACCTCTTCATGCTTCCGGTGACGTACACGTTCGTTGTGCTGTGGGCATTGCATGATCCCCATGCTCTTCGCTGGCTTGCGCCGAGCATCGCCCTCCACGCCGTGATCACAACGTTCATCGCTTCGCGCACGATCACCTGGAAACAGGCGATCGTCGGCTTCCCGTGCTACTGGATCGCGAACTGGTGGAACAAGGCCATCTACTTCTGGACATTCATCCGCGAGTGGATTCTGGGGCGTCACTACGTTTCGTGGACTGGCCGGCAAGGGAGAGCCACGGTCATCTCGCCGATGAGTCGCTCTCGGAAGATCGGTCTGATCAGTGCTGCCGCGGCAGTAGCGCTCGCCGGCGCGAGTTGGCACGCCGCCGCCGCGGAAGCCTCGCTTCCTGACACGGCGTTTCTCGTGCTCGCAATCACTGCCGCCGCTGCCTTCGCGCTTTCTTTCTTCTACACGCCACGGAAACTCACTCTCTTGGCCTGTCTGTGCACCGCAGGCGCCGGTGGACTAGGGCTCGATCGCATGTCAACCGTCGCGGGTGGGCAAGTTTTCTGGTGCCTTGCATTTATCGCGCTGACGATCGGTGTTGTCGGCGCCGTTCTCGCTTATTTAGGCGAGGACGCGCAAATCGAATACCAGCGAGGTGCCGCCTTCGCCATTTCGGCTGCTCCTGGTTCTGATCTCGCTGGAAGACCGAACGCTTTGCGGTAGCGTCGAGATTCGGGCACTAGGCTTCACGGTGGGCTCGCCAGTCGGGTAGGCATTGGTTCGGAGACCGATCGACCAGCGGGCAGCTAGGTTGCACCGCGCGAACGACCGACGCTGGTGGCTCGATAGCTTGCATGCGCCAGCGTGTGCGGATGCCCCCGAGGTCGACGGCCCGCTCAAGCTTCGGCACCGGCGCGTCGCCGTCCGCGTGTATGAGGCGTGCCGGGAAGGCGGGGAACAGCTCAAGCGCCAGTATCGGGGCATGGGCCAGTGTCCGGGAATGACCCCCGAAGAACGTCTCGAGGAGAGAAACTGGTTCGTTCGCCGTCAGGCGTCGGCTAGGGCGAGGCGTTCGACTCGTTGTGCTCTTAGCTGCTCGTGGGTGAGCTTGGGTCGGTTGTAGATCAGCTCGTCGCGAGCGTTGTGGAGAGCTTCCCAGATGCTCGCCGCCCAGGCGATCTCCATCTCGTAGGGCGAGAAGCGGGCGGCGCGTTCGTTTTCGTAGGCGCGAAGGAAGGTTTCGGAGCTTTCGAGCGGCGCGAGTGCTGTCCCGCCGTGGCTCGCGAAGATCCCAGCCGCGCTTCCGGCGATCGCCGCTTCGGGCAACCAGGCGAGCGCGTCCCAGTCGTGGACGACGTGTGCCTCTCCGTGCCGCCAGCGCATGTTCTGCGCTTCCCAGTCGGCGTGACCGAGTACGGGTGGCAGGTCACATCCGACCAGCTTCGCCTGCACGCGGCGGGTGGCGTCCTCGATCCAGGCGGGGACCGCCACGGCCGCCTCGCGCTCGGGCAACGCGTCCCATCGCACCCACTCCGGGTTGGGCAGCGGCGGATCGAGGTCGAGGGCCGCCAGGCGGCGGACGAGGTCGGCCAGAAGCCGACCCGATCTCGCGGCTGCCTCGGGTGTGTCCTTCGTCTCAAGCTCGCCGCCTGGGACAAACCGCTCCGCATGTACCGCGACGCCCTCGCTGACGATCACGTCGGTCAGCGGCATCGGACAGGGAAAGCCTTGCTCGGCGAGCAGTCTCTGCGCCGTAACGCAACGGCCCGCCCGACCTGCCCGACCTGATTCATCGACGCGACGCTTGACCACAACCTCGCGTCCATCGGCAAGTCGAACACCGGCAACCTCGGACAGATGCGACACCCAGAAGAGGACGGCCACCGGTCTCGCTCCCAGAAAGGCTTGGCACCATTCATCTGCCCAGAGCGGTAGATCTGGCATCAGCTCGAACCGCGCAAACCAGACCTCAACTCCCACACGAGTCGCCGATCATGACACTGGCATGGGCCAGTGCTCGCGATGTCACTTGAGGAAAGCGTCGGCCCGGAGCTGTGATCAGCCGACGCCTGAGGGTGCCCGCCCCCGGCGTGCGCCGGCTGTGATGGCGAGCGCCGCCAGGGCGGCGAGCAGAGCGCCCACCACGAGCAACACGATGCCTACCCAGAGTGCCGCGTCAAGCTCGGCTCCGATGCTCAGCTCGGATGCGATTCCTCTGGATCCGTCGGAGTTCATGACGACTACGCTCCAGCTCCCATCCTCCGGCTCCCATTCGAGCGTCCGCTCGCCGGGCCCGCTTGTGGACGCCACCCAGAACCCCTGATCGCCGGGAGGAGAGGTCGGCGCGTCGCCCGAGCGGTGCGAGTATTCCGGGTCCTTCCCGATGTCCGTCACCACGGAGCGCTCGACGCCGTTCAGGTATTCCTCGACGTCGGTGTCCCGGGCGATGCCGACGAAGACATCGCGTTCGCCCTCACTGCGGATGCGGACGTCGCCGAGGATCGCCCGCGCAGCCCTCTCGGAGCCGCCGAAGTCAACGTCGGCACTCTCCGAGACGATCGCGTATGTCGCCGTGGAGAAGTCCTCGCTCGGGGACATCAGGAAGCCGTCCGCGTCGCGTTGGGTTTGATCTACCACCACGAGGGCCGTGCCGCTGGCGAGTGAGGCCAGCGAGAGCAGCGCTGCGAGTACTCCCAGGACGATGAGGACAACGCGTCCAGTCCTGCCTCGCCGCGCGGGCCGTACTGCACTTGTTTGGGCTGCGGGCGGCGGCTGTTCTAAAACTCCTACCGCGACGGGCTCTCTCCCCGTCATACCTGCTGCTCCGGCGGGGTCGTCCTCGCCCTGGTCGAGTCGGAAAGGCGGATAGGCGTCCGTCATTAGAGCCGCGTATGCCACAACCCGCGCAACCCATCGGTCGAGGCCGACGGCGAACTCGAAGAGGCCGCGCGGATACCGCGCCGTGAAGAGAAGCGCGATTCCTGCGAAGAGCACGAGGACCCCAATGAGCCCGCCGTTGAACCACCAGTGCCACCCACCCCAGTCTTGGGCTCTGCCCACCGCGGTGCCGGCGCCGCCGACGAAAATTCCGACCAGGATGTACTGGGGGATCGCAAGCAGCCACCACTTCACGAGCACGAGCCCTCGCGAGAGCTGCTCCGGGTATGCAACAACGAGTGCCGCCGGATAGTTAGCTGTCTCGTCGAGCGTGAACGGCGGGTAGCGGTCCGTTCCCAGCGCGCCGTACGAGTAGTACGAGACGCGCCAAGTCCAGCGCAGCACGCCGACGTTGAAGTCAAAGATGCCCCGCGGGTAGCGACCGGTGAACAGGATCGCGAAGAAGGCGACAATCGTCAGGACGACGAAGGCGATCCAGAGGAAGAACAGCACGACGTAGTGCGGGATCGCCAGCAGCCACTTCACGAGCCAGAGCCAGCGGCTCAGTTGCGGATCCAGCCGGCCTTCGAGCCGAACCGGATAGGCGGGGCGGTCTTCCATCCTCGATCCTCCTCGATGGCTCCGGTCGGGACTCTTGCACAGTGGTATGAGTTCGTGACGGAGGACAGTGCGGGGAGGGCTCTTTCTCGTAGGCGAGTGTGCGGGGGCGCGATCCGCTCCCTGTCCGCCGCGCGCATGACTTCGCAGCGAATCTCACCCGAGCTGAGCGGCGCGACCGTTCCTAACGCGTGGCCCTAATACTCTTCTGGGCCAGCGTGCGGGAATGTCACCAGAGTCCCGATAACCTGCACGTCATCGCTCTGCGTCGAGTCCTGATGTGGAAGTACGAGGACGGGCCGGAGGATGCGGTGGACGACGGTGACCCAAACGATGTGGGGCCGGCTTGGCTCGATACGTTTGAAGAAGACGAGCGTCTTTCGTCCGAGAAGGTGGCCGACGGCGAGTGGATCCTCGGGCCGAGGCGCAACGCCTTGCCGCTGCGAACGGCTACGAACTCGAAGTAGACGACCAACCCACTGGACAATCCTCGCCGCCAGTGTTCGCGAGTACACCCTGACCGATGATCGCTGCGGGTGCACATTGAGCGACCCGATTCGGTCGACCTAGTTTCGCACCGCAAAGAGCCGCCATTCCCCAGAGACGCCTTTGAGCGAGCTCGGGCCGAGATCTTCGAACTCGATTCCCGAGCCCGCCACGAGGTCTCTCACCGTGCCCGAGACGACGACCTGGCCTGCTCCGGCCTCGCCTGCGACGCGAGCACCGATGCTGACCGCGATCCCTGCGAGCTTGCCGTCGTGGAGCTCGCACTCGCCGGTGTGCAGGCCGGCACGTACGTCGAGGCCGAGCTCGGCGACGTCGGCGATGATTGCCTGCGCGCAGCGGATCGCCCGCGCCGGGCCGTCAAAGGTCGCGAAGAATCCGTCGCCGGCAGTGTCGAGCTCCTGTCCGCGGAAACGGCCCAGATCGCGCCGCACGGCGGCGTGGTGCCGCGCGAGCAGGTCGCGCCACACTCGGTCGCCGAGCTCGGCCGCGCGCTCGGTCGAGGCCACGATGTCAGTGAAGAGCACGGTCGTGAGGATGCTGTCGGGGACCGGCGCCTTGTCTCGGCCGCTCAGGAAGCGCTCAACCTCGGCCGGTAACTCGTCGCCGATCCATGGCGCACCGTCGTCGCCGGAGATCTGTACGGACCGAGCACCTGGGATTAGCTCAGCCACGCGAAGTGCGGCGGCGCGCTCCGGTGCGCGGTAGACCACGAGCGTCGGCACCCGGATCGTTGGCAGGACGTCCGAGACGTCGGTGTCATGCAACATCCGGAAGAACTCCGCCGCAGCGCCGGGACTCGCCGCGAAGCGCAGGTAGTCGGCGTGCCAGCGTAGGAACTCCGCGTCGCCGGCGAGCGATGGGAACACCGCGCGCACCATCTCTTCCGAGAGCTCACTCGTTCCCCAGCGCTCGCGCGCCTCCTCGCTCGATCTGGGCACAGGCGGCACGTCGGCCGCGGAGGCGTGCGGGCTGAAGAGGACGAGTCCCCTCGTGCGTTCCGGATACGTGGCGGCAAAAAGTGCGCACAGCTGGCCGCCCTGGACGGCGCCAAGCAGTGTCGCGCGCTCGGAGCCGACCGCGTCGAGCACGGCGCGGATGTCGTCCATCTGCGTCTCGAGCGTCAGGACTCGCGGCCGGTCCGAAAGCCCGGTGCCGCGCTTGTCGAGCAGTATCAGGCGTGAGAACGAGGCGAGCCGCTCGAGGAAGCGCGCGAAGAGCGGCTGCTGCCAGGCCCAGCGGATGTTGCCGAAAAACGGGATGAAGACGAGGTCGACAGGCCCCTCGCCTATCGCCTGGTAGGCGATCGCCACATCGCCGCTACGCGCGTAGTTGACATCGGTCGACTCCACAGGTCGTAGTCTCACCAACGGTCTCGGCAATCGCCAGCCGCAATCGCCCCTGCACGAGAAGCGCTTTCTCTGCATCTCGACCCGGCCGCGTTGCCCGCTCGCGCGCTAGCGGACGGCGGGTGAAGGGGCCGATGCGACTGGGATGGGCCAGCGTCCTCCCACTCGAAACGGTCAGCCGTGCGCGCGCTTCTAGGCGAGCTGAGCATCCGGAGCAAGTAGCTGAGAGAGTCAAGCCGGGTCCGAACGAGTCACTTTGGCGAGCATCATCGTGCAGGCAGCCTCGAACGGGGACGGGTTTCAGGAGGGCGTTTTTTCCTAGGTGACGTTCGGCTCGTCGCCCGGCCCCGTTTCTGGCACGACAGGCAGCTAGTAACCGCCGCTACTTCCCCCGCCGGCGTAGACGAGGACGAGGGCAACGATGAGAATAGCGAGGGCGACGAGGCCCCCGCCGAGCCAGATCATCTTGCGCGAGAGTGTCATGTTCCCACCTCCTTCGCCTACCACTACGGCGCCGCCGGGGGAACGGTTGTTAGGCGATCTTGAAGCCCCGAGGTGCCAGCCCTTGTAGTTCGCGGTCATGCCGCCTAGTGTCAAAAGAGGCATGTCGCTTCGCTCCCGCATCATCATCTTGGTCGCCGTCTTGGCAGCCACCGCTGTCGCCGTCGCCGGCCGAGTCGTGGCCCACGCCCAGCCGGCAGTGCCCGCTGCGTCAAACTGCGGGGTGCAACGATGGGCGGGGAAGACGATGACCGACGCCGCCGCCCGCTCGGTTAACCTGACTCCTCGCCTGTCGACGATTGCGGCGCTAGGACGCCTTTCCGCACCTGCCCGTCTTGGCTTGCGTTTCGGGAGAACGGAGCGCACGAACTTCCGGCTTCACGTGCGGCTGCTCTCGGCGAAGATCGAGGCAGACGGGGACGTGCACCTCGTGATCGCCAGCCTGACGAGCGGCCGAACGATGATCGCCGAGTTCCCGTCCTCCGCCTGTTCGGGCCGCTCGTTCGCCGCGACGCGGATGCAACATGCCCGAGCAGCGTTCGAACTCGCCTGCGGCGTCCAGTCGCGCTCGGGCTTCACCAACCTCACCGGCACCGCCACCATCACCGGCGTCGGCTTCTTTGACTTCATTCACCACCAGCGGGGGGTCGCGCGAAATGGCATCGAACTGCACCCCGTCCTGCGCTTCTCCGCTACGGGCTGCCAGCCGGCGCCACCGCCACCCCCGCCTCCTGATCCACCCCCGCCGCCACCACCGGGACCTCCGCCGCCGCCCCGTGTCGGCAACTGTGCGCCTTCCTACTCAAGCGTCTGCATCCCGCCGCCGCCGCCCGACCTCGACTGCGCCGACGTCAGCTACACGAACTTCACCGTCCTCTGGACGGTGCCCGACCCCGATCCCCACCGCTTCGATGGTGACCACGACGGGATCGGGTGTGAGACGTAAGTCCGCGACGATCGAGAGTTACGCAACGATAGGCCGTTCCCCGTGTAGCTCGGCGGGGTGACGAGGCTGCCAGGAAGATCTCGCTGCATTACGTGTAGCGGAGCGCGGCAATCAGGAATAACCGAGCTGGAGCACCCAGGAGAGCGCCCTCTGACCTCCCACGGCATCTCCGACGCATATGACTTATGGAGCCATCGGGTCTTGCACTTAGTAGATGAAAATGGGCGGTACTGGGCTCGAACCAGTGACCCCCAGCTTGTCGAGCTGGTGCTCTCCCAACTGAGCTAACCGCCCTGGATTGGGCGATTGTAGCCGAGCCACGCGCAGTAGGACCGTGGCGCCCGGAGCTGAACCTATGCTTCGTGGCGATGAACGAGCGTCTTACGGGTCGCTGGGCGCGCAGGCCCGACGTTCGTGTCGGCGCTGTGGTTGCGGTGGCGATCGCGGTCGCTTTCGTGGCCTGGCTTCTGGTGCGCGGCGGCGATTCGAACACACCTGGTACGGCGAGCACCCCCACCGGCCAGGCCACCGGTCCCTCAGCGACGAGCGCGGACGAACTCCGTGGGCTCTCGGACGAGCTCGGCCACCCGATCTACTGGGCGGGCGCGGTGCCGGACCGCACCTACGAGCTGACCCGCACCTCTGACGATCGAATCTTCATCCGCTATCTGCCGAGCGGCGTGCCTGTCGGGATTCGCGAAGCCGCGTACACGATCGTCGGGACCTATCCCGTCGAGAACGCCTACAGCGTGCTGCAGAAGCTCGCGAAAAAGCCTGACGAGAGCTCGTTTTCAGCACCGGTTGGCGGCTTCGCCGTCTACAGCGCGGCTCAGCCGAGCAACGTCTACCTGGCCTACCCCGGCTCGAACCTGCAGATCGAGGTCTACGACCCGTCGCCGCAGCGCGCGCGCGAGCTGATCACCTCGGGCCAGGTCGCGCCCGTCCGCTAGCTGCCTGCCCTGCTCGTCGCCTGGCTCGCCTTCCCGCTGCTCCTGGCGGGGCTTTCGCTCGGTTGCGGCCGGCTGCTCGAAGCGGCCAGCGGTGAAGAGCTGCCGCGGGCACTTGTGCTGCCCGCCGGGCTGACCGTCGTCATCTTCGCCGCGCAGTTCGCGACCCTCGCGGACGTGACCGCCGGGCTTGCCGGCCCGTTCGTGATCGCACTCGCGGTCGCCGGGCTGATGCTCAGGCCGCCCTGGCGCGAACGTCCCGAGCCCTGGGCGCTCGGCGCCGCCGCCGGGGTGTTCGCCGTGTTCGCCGCGCCGATCGTCCTCTCCGGCCAGGCGACCTTCGCCGGATACATCAAGCTGGACGACACCGCCACCTACCTCGCGATGACCGATCGCGTGATGGAGCACGGCCGCAGCCTTGCGGGGCTGGCACCGTCCACCTACGAGGCGACGCTGGCGACGACTCTCGCGATCGGTTACCCGACCGGGAGCCTGATGCCGCTCGGGCTCGGTCACCAGCTGCTCTCGTACGACAGCGCGTGGCTTTTCCAGCCGTATCTGACGTTTCTGGCGGCGCTGCTCGCGCTTGCGCTCTATGCCGTGCTCGAGAAAGCGATCCCCTCGAGGCCGCTGCGCGCCGTAGCCGTCTTCGTGGCCGCCCAGCCGGCAATCCTCTTCGGCTATGCCCTCTGGGGCGGCATCAAGGAGCTCCTCGGCGCGCTGCTGCTCGCGCTGATCGCCGCGCTCCTGCCCTGGACGCTCGAGGACGGACGCGGGCCGCGCGCCGTGCTGCCGCTGGCCGCAGCGTTCTCCGCGGTGGTCTGTGTGCTCAGCCTGCCCGGGGCCGTCTGGCTGCTGCCGGCGACCGTCGTCGCCGGGGTCGTCGTCGTCCGGCGCCCGGAGCGGCCCCTGCTCCTCAAGGCCGGCGCGTTCACCGGTGCGCTGGCCGTGCTCGCGGTGCCGGCGTTCGTGGCCGCCGTTGACTGGCTACCGCGCATCGGCGCGTTCGACAAGGAGACGAACCTCGGCAACCTGATCGGACCCCTGAGCGGCTTTCAGGTCTTCGGGATCTGGCCCGTCGGCGACTTCCGCATCCATCCGCACGACTCGGCTCCCGCCTACGTGCTGATCGCCGTCGTGATCGCGGCAGGGGCACTCGGGCTCTGGTGGGCCTGGGAGCGTCGGGCCTGGGAGCTGCTCGCCTACGCGACGGTCGCCGGGCTTGGATGCGCGCTCTTCCTCGCCGTCAGCTCGCCGTGGGTGGGCGGCAAGACCCTGGCGATGGCGTCGCCGGCTGCCATCGCCGCGGCGCTCGCGGGGTGCGCTGCCGTGCTGGCGCGGAAGCGAACCGTTGAGGCCGGGGTGGTCGCGCTGGCGATCGCCGGCGGCGTGGTCTGGTCGAACGTGCTCCAGTACCACGAGGTGTGGCTGGCACCGCGCGGGCAGCTGCACGAGCTCGAGGTGATCGGCGACCGGTTCGCTGGGCAGGGCCCCTCGCTGATGACCACCTACGAGCCATACGGCGCTCGCCACTTCCTGAGGCGCGCCGATCCCGAGGGTGCGTCCGAGCTGCGCCGCCGGTTCGACTACCTCACCGACGGCACGATGCTCGAGAAGGGCGGCTCGGCCGATATCGACCGCATCCGGCTCGACGGGCTGCTCGTCTACCGCACGCTCGTCCTCCGACGCGGGCCGGCGGCGAGCAGGCCGCCCTCGGTCTACCGGTTGGCCTGGTCTGGCCGCTACTACGAAGTCTGGCAACGCCCGGTCGCTCCCAGGCAGACGATCGTCCGGCGGCTGCCGCTCGGCAGCGAGAGCCAGGCCGCGGCGGTGCCGCCCTGCGTCCAGGTGCTCCGGCTAGGAGCACCCGGCGGGACGCTTGCTACTGCGACCCGAGCGCAGGCGATCTCACTCGGCAACCCGCCGGCTCGCGGAGAGCTCGGTTTGACCGTCACGATCCCCGAAGCCGGCGACTACACCGCCTGGGTCGGCGGCGACTGGTTCGGGCTCGTTTCGCTCTCCCTCGACGGCCGCGGCGTTGGCTCCAGGCGGGAGGAGCTGAACTGGCCGGGGCTCTACACCGACCTGGGTTCGATCAGGCTCGAGGCCGGCGAGCACCTCGTGCGGGTTCGGTACGACACGGGCGGTTGGCATCCCGGCAGCGGCGGCACGCCGTACTCGTTTGGTCCCGTGGCGCTCAGCCGGGTGGAGGCGCGCGAGCCCGTTCAGACAACCTCTGACCCGCAGAGCCTCTGCGGACGGCGGCTGGACTGGCTCGAAGCTGTTCGCTAGGCGATGCGCTCGAGCGGCGCGTAGTCCAGCATCAGGCGGCGTTCCGTCCCGTCCGCAGCAAAGCGGACGGTGACCACGCCGCCGGCCTCCAGCGCGGTTACGACGCCCTCGCCGAGCGTCTCGTGCCGAACCGAATCGCCGGTCGAGAGGGTGGGCGTGTCCGAGCGCGGCGCGATCCCGGTCGGCGAGCCGTAGCCCGACCAGGACGCGGGCTTGAGGCGCTGCCGCTCGACTTTGTCGTCCGGAAGCTCGTCGAGGAACCGCGAGGGGAGGTTGTACGAGCGGCTCCCGTAGAGCGAGCGGGCCGACGCGTGGATGAGCACGAGCCGCTCCTTCGCTCGCGTCATGCCGACGTATGCGAGCCGCCGCTCCTCCTCGAGCCCCTGCTCCTCGATCGAGCGCGCGTGCGGGAAGATGCCCTCCTCCAGGCCGATCATGAAGACAGCGCGGAACTCGAGCCCCTTCGCGTTGTGCAGGGTCATCAGCGTGACCAGGCTCTGCTCGCCACGGATCGCATCCTGGTCGGAGTAGAGGGAGATCTCCTGCAGAAAGCCGGAGAGGCTCGGTTCGGCCGCGGTGGCCTGGTATTCCTGCGCGGCGCTGACGAGCTCCTGGAGGTTCTCGATCCGGCCCTCCGCCTCGATCGTGCGCTCTGCGCGAAGCGCGTCCAGGTACCCGCTGCGCTCGAGCACGCGCTCGATCACCTCGGGCACCTCGAGCTCGAGCGCCCCCGCCTGGAGTGACTGGAGCAGTGAGTGCAGCTGCCCGACCGCGCGCAGCGGCGCGGCCGCGATGCCGGCCGGCTCGGCGTGGCCGAGCGCCTCCCAGAGCGAGATCCCCTGCGCATCCGCGTAGGTCTGCAGCCGCGCCAGACTGGCATCGCCGATCCCGCGTCGGGGCCGGTTCGCGATCCGCTGCAGAGAGACGGCGTCGTAGGGGTTGTCGATCGTTTGGAGGTAGGCGACCACGTCCTTCACCTCGGCGCGCTCGTAGAAGCGCGGGCCGCCGATCACCTGGTAGCCGACGCCCTGGCGCACGAGCACGTCCTCCAGCACGCGCGACTGCGCGTTCGTCCGGTAGAAGACCGCGATCTCGCTCCCGTTGTAGCCCTCCTCGCCGAGCAGCGCGATCTCGGCGGCCACGAAGCGCGCCTCCGAGTGCTCGTCCTCGACCTCCAGCACGCGGACGGGCTCGCCCTCGCCTAGCTCGGACCAGAGGTTCTTCGGCTTGCGCTCGCGGTTGTTCGAGATGACGGCATTGGCCGAGTCGAGGATGGTGTTCGTCGAGCGGTAGTTCTGCTCCAGGGCGATCGTCTTGGTCTCGCCGAAGTCGCGCTCGAACTCGAGGATGTTGCGGATGTCGGCGCCGCGAAAGGCGTAGATCGACTGATCCGGGTCGCCGACCGCACAGACGTTGCGGTGCTTCTCCGCCAGGAGCTGCAGCAACCGGTACTGCGCGTGGTTCGTGTCCTGGTACTCGTCCACGAGGATGTAGCGGAAGACTTTCTGCCAGCGCTCGCGCGCCTCCGGGAAGCTCTCCAGGACCTGGACGGTGAGCATCAACAGGTCGTCGAAATCGACCGCGTTCGACCCGATCAGCCGCTTCTGGTAGAGGTCGTACACCTCGGCCACAGTCTGGTCGTGGAACGAGGACACGCGCTCGGCGTACTCCTCCGGGGTGACGAGCTGGTTCTTCGCCGCTGAGATCTGCGCGTGGATACCGCGCGGGACGAAGCGCTTCGGGTCGCGGTCGAGCTCCTCCAGGCATGCCTTGGTCAGTCGCACCTGGTCGGCCTGGTCGTAGATCGTGAAGTTGCTCCGGTAACCGAGACGCTGGGCCTCACGCCGCAGAATCCGCCCGCAGGCGGCGTGGAAGGTGAGGATCCAGATCGAGCGGGCGACTGGGCCGAGCAGGTCCTCGAGCCGTTCCCGCATCTCACCCGCGGCCTTGTTCGTGAAGGTGATCGCGAGGATCTCGTTCGGCTTCACCCCGCAAGCGTTGATCAGGTGCGCGACGCGGTAGGTGAGCACCCGCGTCTTGCCCGAGCCCGCGCCGGCGATGACGAGCAGCGGGCCTTCCGTCGCGAGGACCGCCTCGCGCTGCGCCGGGTTCAGGTCCGCGAGATAGCGTTCTGGTGAGGCAACCGCCACTGTTCGATGCTAGCGATGGAGATGCCCAGAAACGTGAAAGAGAACTCAATTCGTTCGACCGGTCATTTCAGCCGGGCACACGGCCAGAGCCCGCGCGTCCTGAGGTCGGGATCTCAAGCGCCGCCTTGATGGGCCACGCGTTCGGGTCGATCGACGAGATGGGCGACGGCGTCTTTCGCAAGGTGCGGCAAAAGCTCGGCGTGACGTCCTTCGGCGTGAACGTGCTCGTGCTCGCACCGGGAATCGTGGCGCGGCCGCACTACCACGAAGAGCAGGACGAGCTCTACTTCGTCCACTCGGGGCGAGCGCGGTTCGCGCTCCCCGGCGAGACGCGCGAACTCGGGCCCGGCGGGCTCTGCCACGTCGAGTCGACGACGCCTCGCCAGGTGTCGAGCATCGGTGACGAGGATCTGGTCATGCTCGTCGTGGGTGCCAAGGACGGCTACGTCGGCCGCGACGGGCAGCTCGCCGATCCGGAGAACCTGGGCTGAGTCTTAAAAGCGGACCGCGGCGCGGCGGAGCTCGCCGAAGCTGCGGGCGTAGAGCGAGAGGCCGACCGTGGCGGCGACCGCCGTAGCAAGGCTTCCGGCAGCCGGAGTGAAGACGCTGGCCGCGATGGCGGTGGTGCCGCCGTGGCCCGACATCGCCAGCGCGCCGATTGCGGCGCCCTGGTAGAGGCCGACGTTCCCGGGCAGGAAGGGCATCGTGTTCGCGAGGCCGGTCACGACCATGTAGAGCAGCGCCGCGCCGACACCGGCGTGGACGCCGACCGCCTGGAGCAGGAAGAGGACGCCGAACCAGCGGGCGACCCAGGTCACAATGAGAATGAGGCCGGCCTTAACCATGATTCGCTTCGGAGCCGCGGCGCCCGCGAGGAAGGCCCCCACGCTCTCCGGCAGCCGGTGGCTCAGCTTGTGATGCAAGATCGAGACGAGGAACAGCCCGCCGGCCGCGAGCGGCAGACCGACGACCATCGTCAGCTTCGCCCAGGCGGGAACGGGAAGGAAGACGACGGAGGCGGCGCCGACGAGGACGAAGGCGATCATCTCGAGCAGATGCGCGCACAAGAGGCTCCCGCCCGCGCGCGAGAACCCCGGCCAACGGGGTCCGGCCACAACCTTCAGGACGCCGACCTTCGAGGCCTCGCCGAGGCGGCCGGGCAAGACGGTGTCGAGAAACGAGCCGACGGAGCTGGCCGTGTACATGGCGCGAAAGCCGACCGGAGAGCGCACCGTCGACGCCCAGGCGAGCGCGCGAAGCGGCTGCACCGCCGCGCAGATCGCAAGGCCGGCGAGCAGATAGCGCCAGTCAGGAGTGGCGGCGGCCGTGAAGACGCTCGAGCCTGTCCGTTGGACCAGCAGGAAGACACCAACCGCTGAGGCCAGTGCGATCACGACAACGAGGGTTCGGCGACCCGCTTTCACTCTCACCGCATCGGCAATTCGGCGCAGCGACGTAAACCCCTGGAATGGGGAATGCCACGTACGCATGGTCGAGTGAAGTCGCATCGCTCTGGGCGAAGGCCGCCTGACTGCCCAGATCACGCAACCGCAAGGACCGTAGCAGTGATTCCGGCTGTCTGCGGCGCTCAGGCAGTCAGATCGGCCAAAGCCTTCTCGAACCAGGCCTGTGCCGCTGCCAGCGCGGCCGGGTCGCTCGACTTGAGCACGACCTCGACGGAGCTGCCTTCAGCCCCGAAGCTCGGATACGAGCCCACCTTCACCGCGGGGTAGCGCTCGCCACCGGACTCGAGCACCGCGACGATGCGGCTCTCGGTGGTGCGGTAGGTGCGACGCCAGGAGCCGATCGCGCGGCCACCGCCTAGCTCTGCCGCGACCGTCTCGAACATCGCCTCCATCTCGGCCGGGAGCCCGGGGAGAACGTAGACGTTGCCGATCGCGAAGCCGGGCGCGCCCCCGAGCGGGTTCTCGAGCGCGCGGCTGCCGGCGGGTAGCTGCGCCCAGCGGGTGACGTAGTCGGGATCGCCGCGGAAGCGGGTGCGCAGCCGCTCGGCGACCTCGGCCTGCAGCTCCTGGGGAACTCCGAACGCCGCTGCGATCGCCTCCCGCGTGATGTCGTCCGGAGTGCCGCCCAGACCGCCGGTGACGAGCACCACGTCGGCTTCGGCGGCCTGCGCGCGGACGAGGGCGGCGACTCGCTCTTTCTCGTCGGGAAGGGCCGCGATCAGAAGCACGTCCACGCCGAGCGCCTCGAGCCGGGCGGCGAGCCAGGAGCCGTTGGTGTTGACGGTGTCACCGGAGACGAGCTCGTTCCCGATCGTCACGATCGAGGCGGTCGCCATTTCGCGAGTATGGCGCATGGCTAGGTGCGGCTGAGCCCGACTGAACCGGCGCCGCACGGTTTATGCGAAAGCTGAGCCAGCTGACGACGAGCGCGCGCCCCGTGGTGCCACGCACCCGTCGTCAGCTGGAACCCGCCTTAGCTCGTCGGCAGAGGCGGAGCAGTAGGCGCTTCGACTCGGTCGGCCGGCTCGCCCGGTTCCAGCCGGGGTAGCCACTCGAGCCAGCTCGGCAGGTACCAGTTCCAGTCGCCGAGCAGCTTCATCGAGGCCGGGAGCAGGACGGCTCGTACGATCGTGGCGTCGATGAGAACCGCCGCCGCCAGCCCGATGCCCATCTCCTTCATGTCGAGGATCGGCATGAGCGCGAAGCAGGCGAACACACCGACCATCACAAGCGCCGCGCTCGTGACGACACCCGCGGTCGCGCTGATCCCGTACGCAACCGCCTCTTCGGTCGAGAGCCCACGGTCATAGGCCTCGCGGACTCGCGTCAGGATGAAGATGTGGTAGTCCATCGACAGGCCGAACAGGATCACGAACAGGAAGATCGGCAGCCAGTAGGCGATGCCGCCGTTCGAGCTGAAGTCGAGCAGGCTCTCGCCCCAGCCGTACTGGAAGACCAAAACCAACACGCCGTAGGCCGCGCCCACCGACAGCAGGTTGAGCACGATCGCCTTCAGCGCGATCACGATCGAGCGGAAGGCAATAAGAAGGAGTCCGAAGGCAAAGATCAGGACGAACCCGAACACGATCGGCGCCTTGCTCTTCAGCAGCGCGTTCTGGTCGATCGATTGCGCCGTATTGCCGGTAACGGCGAAGGTCGCGCCGGGGACGCTCCCGATCGTGGCCGGCAGGATGTCGTTGCGCAGGGTCCTCAACGCGTCGTTCGACGTCTCGTCGACGCCGTTGCCGACGAGCGGGATCGTCAACCGGGCGACGTCATGGGACGCGTTGACCTCGACGTCGATCGGCTTTTTCGCCTGGCCACTCGCGAGTGCCTTGGCCTCCAACGACCTGATCGCCTGCTGCGTCGCGGGCGAGTCGGTGTTCGCCTGGACGGCCACGATCGCGGGAGAGACGTTGCCGTTCGAGAAGGAGTCCTCGATGCGCTGGATCGTGTCCACGGTCGGTGCGCTCTTGGGGAGCGCCTCGACACCGCTCTGCGAGGTGTGCAGGTGGAACGCCGGCAGCGCCAGTAGCACGAGCAACCCGCCGGCCAGCACCGCCGCGATCACCGGATGACGCAGAGTGGGCCTGAGGATCGCCCTCCAGAACCGACTTCCCTCCGCGTCGTTCCGAAAGCGGTGGACGAACGGGATCCGACCCTTGTCCACCCGCGGCCCAAGCTTCGACAATAGGGCCGGGAGCACGGTCAAGGAGCCGAGCATGGCGACCGCGACGACGATCATCGTCGCGATCCCGAACGAGAGGTAGGTCTTGTCGCCGGCGAAGAACAGGCCCGCCATCGCGCTCAACACCGTGAATCCCGAGATGAGCACCGAGCGGCCCGACGTGGCGGCCGCGGCATTGAGAGCCGCGGAGGGCTCACGCCCTGCTGCACGCTCCTCGCGCCAGCGCTTGATGTAGAAGAGCGAGTAGTCGACGCCGACCGCGAGGCCGATCAGCAGGATCACCGCGTTGACGTTCTGGTCGGCCGGAACGAGGTGGCTCGTGATCGCGACCAGGCCGATCGTCCCGATGACGCCCGTCAGCGCGAGCAGGATCGGGATTCCGACAGCGACCAGAGTCCCGAGCACGAGCAGCAGTACGGCGATCGTGATCGGAATCGAGCGCTCGCCGGCCAGCTTCAGTTGATCGGCGAACATCTTGTCGAGCCCCTTGTCGGAGCTGACTCCGGCGTGCCCAACGAAGAACTCGGGGTGTTGCTTCCCCACGTTCGTGGTCGCAGCGGAGAGCGCGTCGATCTTCGCTTGGGCTTGATCGGCGTCGCCCTTCATCTCCCACTGGACCATCGCCGCGTGGCGGTCGTCGCTGATGAGGCTTGCGTGGCGGGGGTCGTAGGGAGAATCGAGATTCTTGATCGCGGGACTCGACTTGACCGACGCAATCACATCGGCGACGGTCGAGCGGAAGGCCGGGTCGTCGGCGGTTCTGCTCGTGCTCTGGACGAGCACGAACTCGGTCTGCGGACGCCGTTCGGGAAAGGCCTTGGCGAGGATCTGGTCGGCCTTGTGCGACTGACCGACGCCGGCGTCGTTGATGTCGATCTGCTTGAAGCCGAGCGCGAGGTTCCCGAACGCAAAGAATGCGACCACGCAGGCGAGCCAGCCGAAGACGGCCGTCTTCCAGTGCCGTGCGCTCCAACCGCCCATCCGGCCGGCGATGTTCATCGCCTTCTGCATCTGCGCCGAGGCCAGGTCGGCAGGGTTCTTGTGGTGCTTGCTGGGCTCGGGCTCGTCCTGGATGACTCGCGTCTTCATGGCGGCTCCTTCTACAGACGGGGACTCGCTCAACCTCGCAGCCGCGGTCGGGGCGGAGAAGACGGCAGACTGGTGCTCCGGGGGACGGGTTTCTGGTGTCTTTCGGTTCCGCCGCCGTCAGGACCGCAGGAACGTGAGCACGGCGAGCACCCGCCGCGACTCGCTGCCGGTCGACGGCAGCCCGAGCTTCCCGAAGATGCTGGAGACGTACTTCTCGACGGCCCTAACGGTGATCACGAGGGCGTTCGCGATCCCTTGGTTCGACGCTCCCGAGGCCATCAGCTCGAGGACCTCCCGCTCTCGCGGCGTCAACCGCGACAGCGGGTCGTCCGGACGCTGACGCGAGACGAGCGTCGAGACGATAATCGGATCCAGCGCCGAGCCGCCGTCGGCCACCCGCCTGAGCGCGCCGACGAACTCCTCCACGTCGCTGATCCGGTCCTTGAGCAGGTAGCCGACCCCCTCCGCCGAGTCCGCCAGCAGCTTCAGGGCGAGCCCGACCTCGACGTACTGGGAGAGGACGAGCACGCCGACAGATGGATGCTTCGAACGGATCTCGAGCGCCGCGCGCAGGCCCTCGTCGTTGTGCGTCGGCGGCAGCCGGATGTCGACGATCGCGACGTCGGGCGAGTAGCTGCGCACCTTGAGCAAGAGGTCGTCGGCGTTCTCGGACTGGGCGACCACCTCGAAGCCAGCGTCGTCCAGCAGGCGCGCCAGGCCCTCACGCAGGAGCACGCTGTCCTCGGCGATCGCTACCCGCACGGGATCTCCGCCTCAACGCGCGTGCCGCCGCCTCGTGGCGTCCAGACGCGGAGACGGCCGCCGAGGGCCTCGACCCGGTCCGCGAGCCCGCGGATCCCTGACCCGCCTTCCGTGTCGGCGCCGCCGATGCCGTCGTCGATGACCTCGACCACGAGGCTCGAGTCGGTCTTCGCGACCCGTACGCTCGCGTCCTGCGCTTCCGCATGCTTTCCGATGTTCGTGAGACTCTCGGAGACGACGTAGTACGCAGCCACCTCGACCCTCTCCGGGAGCCGCTGGTCGACGTCGACCGTGAGCCGGACGGGCAAGGACGCCTGGGCGGCCAGCGATTCGAGCGCGACCTTCAAACCGTGGCCCGTGAGGACCGCGGGGTGGATGCCGCGGGCGACGTCGCGAAGCTCCTCCAGCGAAAGGGCGATCTCGCGCCGTGCCTGATCGAGCTCAGCGCAAATCTCGGGCTGCTCGCTCACCTTCTGCTCCAGGAGGCTGAGCTGGAGCGAGAGCGCGATCAGCCGCTGCTGCGCGCCGTCGTGGAGGTTGCGCTCCAGGCGCTGGCGCTCCTCTTGACCGGCGTCGATCACCCGTGCCCGAGAGCCCGTCAGCTCGAGGAGCCGAGCCTGAAGCTCGGCTTGCAGCCGGGCGTTCTCGAGCGAGATGCCGGCCGCGGCGACCACAGCCTCGAGTAGCTCGGGCTCGTCGTCGAGGGCCTTGTCGTGGACCATGGCGGCGACGCGGGACCCGTTCCGGTTGAGCACCGTCGCCGTCCTTCCTTCTTCTTGCGAAAGATCCACGGGCTCGCCGTCCAGGTCGACGTACATGTGAAAGTCGGGCAGCCAGTAGGCGAGCGTCAAGCTGGGATCCTTGAGCGCGCGGGCAAGCGCGTTGCGGAGCTGCCGAGGTGTGGGATCGCTGCGCAGCTCGAGCATCAGATCGCCCACGGCGGAGCGCCCGAGACGCTCGTCGAGCAGGCCGAACAGGAAGGCGATCGGCGAGAGGCCGACCACGATCAGGGTTGCGCGCTGGAGCTGCTGGAACGCCGGTCCGTTTAGGTCGCCGTCGACGAAAAGGGCGGCGATCATCACGAGACCGATCGCGAACGAGTCGATCAGCAGCTCGAGAGAGTGCCTGCGAAGGCGGCCCGCGTGCCGGCGACGGTTGACGAGAACGAAGGCACCGCCATGCACGTCGCGCTGATCGTGAGCAGCTGAACATGCTGCACGTCTGCCGCCGCGCTCGGCCACGACCCGAGTGCGATCAGGTTGTTCGTGCCGAACGAGCCGAGCGCAATCTTGGCGACCTGAAGCCCGATCGCGGCCGAGTACAGCACGACCACGAGCACCTGCTCGAGTCTCGACCTCAACCGGCCGTCCGGGAAGGCCAGGCAGACGTGGAGGAAGAAGGCGGCCGGCAGGATGTCGAACACCGCGCCGACCGTGATCAGCGCTTCGACGTGGGTCAGCTGCAGTGCCGAGAGGCCGCTGGCAAACCCGCCCGCGATCATGAGAGGGCCGACGCGACTTTCGGGACGCCGCCACCAGGCGACCAGTCCAGCCAGGACGAAGGGAATGGTGATCCAGTCGAGGAGCACGACCTGCACGAGGTCGACGTCGTCGGTGGTGGTTGCGATCACAGCTGACCGCAGGGGGACAGCGCACCCGACGATCGCGATTGCGACCAGCGCGAGTAGGTTAGGACGGCGGCCGACGTTGCGTTCCGGCGATGCGAATACGACGGTAGTGGTTCGGCTCCCGTTCTGATCCGTTTGCGAGAAGACCCCTTCGCGCGAGGATACGCCTGCGGAGCCCAGGCCCCAACTCTCCGACGCCCGCCGCTACGATCGCCGGCGATGCATTCGCGCAAGAAGATCGGGGTGCGTCGGCCTGTCCGACTCGCCGCCGCGGTCCCCCTGCCGCGAGTATAGAAGCGTGATCCGTGCGCTCCGGCAAGCAGACGCCGAGGCGGCCGCGCGGCTCGTCCTTGCCGTCAACCCGCATCGGATCGAGACCGGCGAGACGGTCTGGGGGCGTGCGAACAAACCTCAGCCTTCCGCCTTCGGGCGTGGCTGGGTGGTCGAGTCCGACGGGGAGATCGTCGGCCATGCGTACGCCGCCTTAACGGCGCCCGGGAAGGCGCGCTTCTGGATCGGGGTTCATCCCGAGCAGCGCGGACGGGGCCTCGGCGCCGAGCTCTACCGGACTGTCGCTGAACATCTTCACTCAGTGGACGCCAAGTGGCTTCGCACCTGGGTCGACGGCGACCCGGCGGGCGAGCGGTTCGTCCGGCAACGCGGATTCGTTCTGACCGGCGGCGACCGCGTCTCCGACGTGGATCCTCGCGCCGTCGACCTATCTCGCCTGGCCGAGCTCGAAGCCGGGGGCTTCCGCCTCCTACCGCTGGCGGAGTCGTTGCACGAGGTCGAGGCGCTCTTCGAGCGCTTCCGGGACGGCGAGGTCGACCTGCCGGACGACCTAGTCGAGTGGACGTGGGACGACCTCGATCACCCGAACCTCTCGCACGAGGGCAGCTTCGTCGTGCTGGACGGTGAGGAACCGGTCGCATTCGGCTTCCTGACGGTGGATCTGGAGCGGCGGGTCGCCTACAACCAGCTCACCGCGACTCTGCCGAGCTACCGGCGTCGCGGGCTCGCGCTGCTCGTGAAGCTCGCGACTGTGCGCTGGGCTGCCGCAAACGGGATCGAGCGCATCCTGACCGAGAACGACCGCGAGAACAGCGGCATGCTCGCGCTCAACGACAGCCTCGGGTACCGGCCGATCTACGACCAGGGCATCTGGGTGCTCGAGCGATGATCCGTGAGCTGACGCTCGACGACGTGCCGGCGGTCGTGCGGCTCGAGCTCGAGCTCAACCCGCACCAGGTGCTGACCGAGCAGGGTCTGGTGCACGAGCTCGAGCTGCCGATCCGGCGCGAGCGCCGGCGCGACTGGGTGGCCGTGGAGGGCGGAGAGATCGTCGGCCACGTCGAGGCCGCGTTCGAGTGGGCAGTGCCGACCCCGGGCAAGGGCCGGGTCTGGAACAGCGTCGCGCGAGCGCACCGCGGCCGGGGAATCGGCTCGCAGCTGTTCGAGACGGCGACCGGCTACCTTCGGGCTGCGGGTGCTTGGCGAGTCGAGAGCTACGTGCAGGGGGATCCGGCCGGGGCGCGGTTCCTCTCGCAGCGGGGGTTCGCCGTGTCCGGACGCAATCGCGCCTCGGAGCTCGAGCTGCGGAAGGCCTCCGTGCCGGAGGTGACGGTACCCGGGTTTCGCCTGGCACCCCTGGCAGAGACGCGCGACCGCGCACACGAGCTCCATGCGATCTGTGTCCAGGGTGAGATCGACATGCCGTCGGACGAGCCTGAGACCGAGGTCGACTTCGAGAGCTGGTGCCGGGACGAGTTCGAGTACCCCGACATCTCGGACGAGGGCAGCTTCGTCGTGCTCGATGGCGACCGCCCGGTGTCGCTCGCCTTCGTCGCCGTCGATCCGGCGCGGGGCGTCGGCTACAACTCGATGACCGCGACTCTGCGCACGCATCGCCGCCGCGGGCTTGCGCTCCTCGCCAAGGTCGCCGCAGCGCGCTGGGCGAGAGAGGCCGGGCTCGAGCGCCTCGTGACCGAAAACGACGCGGGCAACGTGGGCATGCTCGCGATCAACGACCGGCTCGGCTACACGCCGCTCTACGTCGAGGAGTGCTTCGTCCGGCTAGAGGGGGAACGCCCGACCGGCGAGGGCGGGTAGCACCTGCGCGGTGACCCAGACGGGAGTGGTCGCATAGCGGCGGGAGTAGCGGAAGCTTCCGTCGCTCCGGCGCATGCTCTTCAGATACGCCCGCGCGCCGCGCGGCACGGGCTCGCCTGCCGCGAGGTAGGCCTGGATCGCCCAGGCCGTCGATTGGGCGTCCGAGCCACGGCCGGGCGTCAGCTCGAAGCCGCCGTCGCGGTTGCGGACTCGGTTCAGGTAGCCGAGCGCACGGCTGATCGGCGTGCCGCGCACCCCCGCGGAGCGAAGGGCCTGCACGGCGGCCGCGGTGTCGTTCGAGTCCGGCCGGCCGCCCGCGTACCACGCCCACCCGCCTGAGCGGTTCTGGCGGCGGAGCACGAACAGCACTGCGGCGCGGGGCGCCGGCTCCCCGGCCTGGCGCAGGGCGAGAATCCCCCACATCGTCGAGTTGACCGTCGGACCGATCGCTCCGCTGGATCGCTGGAAGTGGCGGATCCGCGCTAGCAGCCGGTCGGGCCGGTGGCCAAGAGCGCTCTGCGCCAGCGCGACCAACTCGACGTCGGTCGCCTCGATCAGCTCGCCCTCATGCGCGACGAGGTAGTCCAGAGCGCGGCCCGGGCTCGCCCCCGCCGCCTTGAGCCCGAGCGCCGCCCATGCGGTCAGCTGCGGCCCCGAAGCGCCGCCGGGCTCGACGAACCCGCCTCCTGGAGCCTGATGCCTCTGGAGGAAGCCGACCGGGGTTGCGGCGAACGCGGTCGCGGCG
>Ga0126307_10000381_pt1 | contig 28566 bp, 18 predicted proteins | sample Plot28_FD_89955 | JGI IMG/M metagenome (GOLD analysis project Ga0126307, IMG submission 89955) | Serpentine soil microbial communities from UC McLaughlin Reserve, CA, USA - Plot28 | ecosystem: Environmental > Terrestrial > Soil > Grasslands | place: USA: UC McLaughlin Reserve, Lake County... | reverse complement strand
GATAGCGCGGAATAGCGGAAGAACACGCTAGGATCGCGCGGGTTGAGCCGGATGGCGATCTCGGTGTTCGCGATGGCCTCGTCAGGACGGCAGGCGTACGCCGATATCGATCCGAGACTTGCAAATCCGAGGGAAAAGTTCGGGTTGATACGCAAGGCCTCTATGAAAGACGAGACCGCCTCCTCATAACGGCCCAGCAGACTTCCGAGAATCATTCCAAGGGCCCAGTGCGAATACTCGTCCTTCAGGTCGTATCGGACGGCGTCGCGAGCCGCCCGAAAAGCCTCGTCCCGAAGCCTGTCTGGCGAATCGGTGAAGCCCATAAGGACCAGGTGATAAGCGCCTAGGGCGACTAGCTGATGTCCTTTGGAGCTCGTGGTGTCTAGCGAGAGAATCTGGTGACCAATCGCAATGGCCCGCTCGAGGCTCTCGCGCGTCAATTCGTAAATCTCCTTCAATCCCCGTTTGGCCAGACCCCACATAGGAAGTTCCGGTAGGCCTTGTCGCTCTACGACGAGCCCTTCATTTAGCACCACCTGCGTTTGCATGGAGGCGACTAAGCCCGCGATGATCTCGTCCTGAACAATGAAGATGTCCGCCAACTCGCGATCATACTTCTCGGCCCATAGATTTTTGCCTGTTTCAGCTTCGATGAGATTGGCCGTTATCCGGATCCGGTCGCCGCCACGCCGAACAGTGCCCTCGACAATATAACGCACTCCGAGCTCGCGCCCGACCTGTTTCAAGTCGGGAGAGCAGCCTCTGTAGGTGAAGCTTGAATTCCGGGCGACCACGAACAATGCGCTCACTCGCGACAATTCGGTGATGATGTCCTCCGCGATGCCCTCGGCGAAATACTCCCGCTCTGGGTCGCCGCTTAGATTGACGAAGGGCATTACGGCAACAGAGGGCTTGTCCAACAGAGGCAGCGACTTGTTCTCGCCCGGGCTCGCGGATGAGGAGGGGGGAAGGCTCGGCCGGTCGGCTGTGACCACCTTGGCCGGAGAGTCCGCGCTTTCGCTGACCTCGGCCACGAACCGTATGCCCTTCCGAGCTATAGTGCGGATCAGTCGCTGGTGCTCTCCGTTATCGCCAACAGCCTTTCTCGCGGCGTTGATGCGGCTCGTCAGCGTCGATTCCGAGACGATCCGTCCACCCCATACCGACGCAATGAGGTCCTCTTTGCTCACCACCCGGTCACGGTTCCGGATCAGAAAAATCAGTAGATCGAAAACCTGCGGTTCGACCGGAATTGGCTCAGAGCCGCGCCGCAGCTCCCGCCGATCGACGTCGAGAGTGCAATCAGAGAATATGAAAACCACGGAACAACCTCGAAGGAAAACGCGCCCTCAGCCAAGCCACTCCTTAGCGTAACTCAAAGGGCCCAGCGAAGTCTCGTAGGCTGCTAATGCCTGCCGAGCGGGCTGCGCAGCGACCTCCTGCCGAGAAGTGCTCCCGTCCTTGAGACCACGCCCGCTCTCACGAGCGGTCGGCCAATCCGGCGAGGCCTTCCGTCCTGAAGCGGTCAACCCATTTGCGCGCGGTGCGCAGGCAGACGCCTGCGGCGCGTGCAGCGGCCTGCGGCGTCTGCCCCGCCCTCGACAATCGCGCGCACCATGCGCTCTCGACCAAGCGGCGTCAGAGGGGCATTGTGATGGATGTTCATCCGGTTCTCCGGGGAATCACTGAAGCTTCGCCACTCCAGAACAACCTATTGAAAGCTCACAACTAGGGAATCCATGGTGGAGGGCTTGAGGCGGCGCAGCCGTGATTCCCGACCAGACCTTATTGCCAAGCCATCCAGATCCCAGCCGTCTAGAAATCCTTCCTGATCCCCAACCCGATCGAGTGTCCATCCGGAGTTGGAACCACCCGTTCTTCAAGAGTGAGCCTTTCCGACTGCAGGCATTTACAACCCATCGTGAAGGCGGCTGTCAATTGCGCCGTTCCCAAATCAAGCTTCATTCCGGCAGTTGGCGCATACCGCGTGTCTGAACTGGGCAGCATTACAGACAGATGCTCGACCGCCCAGACCGCCGCCGCCGAACTTCCATATTTTCCGATCAACCAGTCTCGAAGGAGCGATTTCCAGAGCAGCTCGTTGACCAGATGCTGAACAAAGTCCGGATCGAGCCCGACGACCGATCGCGGTCCGCGCAACACGAAGCCGACATCGTCGATATGTATGTTGCAGGCGGCCGGCGTAAGCGCCACGTGTAACGAGGTAATGTCGATGCGGCGGGCATAGGCGGCGGGCGCCTGACCGAATTTGAGAATGTGCCGGTTTTCCCCTGAGTAGGACGTTGTGGCCGCCTGCACTGGACCAACTTCGATATTATAGGTGTCGGCGATCTCGCGAAAACCCCAGGCGCGCTGCTCCGTGGCCTTGGTGAGCCCCACGGTAGTTTGGTCGTAGGAAAGGCCGAGCAAATCACCGTAGGCGATTTGCTCCGCCTTGTTCAGGATCGCGGCTATTTTCCCGCCTCCTGGGGCGGGCTTGAGCGGGTGGTAGTGGAAAGCGGACTGGCCTCGTGAGTTGGCAGCGCCGCGAAACAGTTCGAGCAGTTCTTGAAAATTCTTCGGTGGAAAGGTGATGCCTTGCAGAATTGTCTTGCCTTCCAGAAACTCTCCGCGCTTGACGCTGCCCGGAAGAGTCTTCTCGCGGGGGCCACCCAGTGAAGGAAAGGCGCCCCCCATGCTGGGATCGAACTTTCCCGTCGCTTCCGCAACGACCACATCGCCAACATGCTCTCTGATCGAGATGTGATAACGCTCCTTCAGCCTCCTCTCTATGACGGTGAATACCCGGCCACTGGGTGGATCGGTGGCTGATCCTGGCGGCATTTGAAAGTCTCCCAATGCAGGAACCTGTGACGCTCCAGACGAGATTCGATCCGACATCATCCGAAGGGTCACGTCCTAACACAGACGTGGCACCCGGCCCAGCGGAGGATGACGTCCACGAGCGCGACCAGGGCTGCGTCGCAGCGTCAGCACCGCCGGCCGCAATCCGCTCTCGTCCACCATGTCGACAATTGCGCAGTGCAGGCACTCGTCCGTGTCGTCCTCGGTGCCGACTCATAATAGCGCACGAGAGAGCGTAGCAACCCATTTCCCCAGTAGTCGGCGGCGGTCGAGCGGCGCGAGCGCGTCCAGCGCGTCCAAGGCGCGGGGAATCGCGCGGTGATCCTGCTCAGCGTCATGCAGGGCCGTCTGGTGGACGCGGGCTCGGACACCGCACAGGACGCGAACGCCAAGCTCGGGCTCATGCCCAAGAGTCACTCGAGGAGCGGCGGCAAGGACAAGCTTGGCCGATTCTCCAAACGCGGTGCCTGCTTCGCAGCTTCGTCGCGCCGTTGGGCATTACTGGCGCTCCCGTGTCATCCGGTTGCATCCGAATCACCAACATGACCGCGACGTCACCGACCTATACGATCGGGTGAAAGTTGGGAAAGGTCATCGTGCTCCGCTGAGCGGCGCCCCGGGACCGGACCAGAGCGCATAAACCGTTTCATTCACCTCGCCAAAGCCCGCACTGGCCTCTGAATCCGCTTAGGCTGCTATCGTGCGGTAACAGGTTGCGTTTGCTTTTCCGGTTGCGCTTTTGCTGTCTCCTCGCTGGACTAAACGAGCTTTTCACGAACGGGGAGCAGGCGTGTAGCCACAACTTGGTTCATACGCGTTATGTGGAGCCCGTCGAAGCTGCGATGCCCGTGGTCATAGCAATGACGCGCGCGCCTTCCGAATTCGGCCGCGGACGCGCTCCTCCCTGCGCTGAGCGCACCCCAAAAGAGGCGGGTCTGACCTCACGGGCTCTTGGCCGGTTGTCTGATGCCCTCGCGCACTTTCCGTACCTGCTTCCGAGGCGCCCAATGTGACGGCCGAATACGTCGTAAAATCCAACGTCAACGATCGGCTTTGTCCGAAGGGCTCGCGCTCGAAGGTCTGGTAAGCTACGAGCAAAGGAGAGCGGCAATTTCGCGACCGTTTAGGTCAACTCGATTTTCGGTGATCATGATGCAGGCTCAAACTTCGTTCGCGCCCACGCTCATCGCCCGCGCCGACGAGGTGATCGTATGAGGCGGTGGGAGGTCATCACGCTGCTCGCCGGAGCCGCGGCCGGCGTGCGCGATCGGGCGAACGGATCGGCAGCCGAGCCCCGTGACCCGCGTCGTTCCGTCGGGCCTGGCGGCGCTCGGCTGGACCGAGGGCCAGAACTTTCGCCTCGTTGTTCGGGAAGGGAACTGTCATATCGAAAGCGTGGCGCCGTTTATCGAAGAGCTCGTACGGTTGCCCGCCGAAGTCATCGTCGAGTCCGGCGCCACCATCGTTTCGCGACTTGCCCAGGCGACACGGACGGTACAATCAGCAGCAGCGCACGGGGCAGGTCGGGCGCCCAATACCCGGAGAGAACACGCCAGCGCCGGGCGAGGCCGTTGGTGTCGGCGCGGGCGAGCCGGCACTCACTTGCTTTTGGGTTGGCTGAACCGGCCGGTACCCTGGACCACCCCCGGTCAGGAACGGTGAGCCGCGCGCGTGAGTATTCGTAGTCAATCACGCGCCGCGATATCATAGTTGCGTCAACGCGGAGGAACCGATGATGAAACCTTCAGAGATCGCCGACATGCTGCTTGAGATGGCCCGACAGGAAATCATTTCGGAAAGGAACAAAGAAGTTCCCGGCGCCCTCATAGATACTTTCAACCTTCTGATTCAGGGATTACAGGCCATGAATACAGGGATGCGCGCCACGTACATCAAACTAATGGAGGTGGAACGCTTAGTTCAAAGATTGGAAGGTACTAGGCGCTAATGGCGGTCAGGCCGGTCGAGAAGCTCAGGGGTACCGCTAATCTGCTGACCCGACCACCAGCGCCGGGAGCCGCGACCTTCACCCACAAGCGCGCTGACTCATGGCACACCTTGGCGTGCGGAGTACGCATTAACAGCGCCGCCCCTGCACAGAAAAAGCCCGGCGCTTATCGCGTCGGGCCTCTGTCTTTGCCTTTTCAAAGCCATTTCGGGCCGCACCCGCCGATCCGACGGCGCCGCGCGGGCAACGTTCAAGGTCTGGAGGAGATGTTTAGCTTCTTCTCGATACCGTCGACCTTTTCGAGCAGCTGATTCAGGCCGTCAATCAGCTCGCCCTCCAAGCCGATGACCGCGCGGAAATAGGCGTTGAGTGCGAAGGCCACATTGTACGACATCGGGTCGTTCGGATCGTCCTTTGCGCTGATCATGCGCGCGCGCGCATCATCGAAATCCTTCGACGGACCGTGCACCGTAAGCTTTTTGAAAGTCATCGCAACCTCCACAGTTCAGCGTGCTTATTTCCAGGTCATTCGTCCTGGACGTCAACCGGTCTGAGACAGCTTGGCGTGTAGCGGATCGTCCGTTTGCGCTCGCGAGCGCAGCTGACGCGCATCCACCCCCAGAACAGAAGCCTTGGATGGTTAAGCCGCAGTCCCTCAGCCTCCGCGAACCAGACCGATTTGCAGGCAATGGAGCTTTGCAGTGCCATCGGACTGCCGCAGCCGAGGTCCTTCCAACCTCCACCATAGTTGATTTCGTCGTCCGTTATATGCCGGGCGGGAGTTTTATACCTGCGGGAGTTGTTGCGATGCTACTGGCGCGATAAACTGGTGGGGATTATCGGTAACCACGATCGACGCTACGTTGCGAAAAGTTGTCCCAAGCGTGTGACCTTGGTCCCCCTCCGACTATCCAAAAAAGAAAAGGGTCACGTGCGCCTTGGTGTCTCGCAGCGGCACCACCTAATTTGTTAGGAAATTTTCTTTCTTCACAGGCACGCCAAGCGGACGGTTTATAGTCTCTGGCTTTGCATTCGACAGGCGCAGTTCAACATTTGCCCTTGGAGGGTAAAAGCGGTTCATCACCTCCATAAGCTTTTCCGCCTCGTGCGGCTTCTTTGTCGTGCCTCCTCCCACGTAAGTAACGAAGCGGAAGCCCACATCAACGGTCCTCCGCTTCCGTAATAACATCCAGCTTTGCGCCACGGGCTTGGTGATCGAGGTGTGCGGCAATACCTGCCGAGAAACCCTCCACAGCAAGAATGAAGGTGCCAGATCGCATGGAAGTTAACGCCGCACTGGTTTCGGCAAAGACCTCTTCCTTGCTCCGGCCAGGAAAGTTCTCGGCGTACACCATAATCCTATGCAGATCATGCTTGGCGATATCAACGCTTAAATTTTCTCGCTTGAATTTCAGGTCCTGACTACATCGAGTGTCTTGAGCCCGTGGGTACAGAGACCAATCCCCTCGTATGGAACAACCAGGAAAGGGAGGTGGATTCGACAAATCCGATGTCCTTGTAGACTTCTAAGAAGCTCGCCATTTCAACCTCGCGTTTTGAGGCGTTAGACCTGCTAAAGCTCAATGTTTTCTTCATTGTGGCTCTTGTCAAATGCATCGCTGGTCGCGGTTCAAACGAGGTACGAGCCTTACCATTGTAGGCCGTTACGAAGGTCTCAATTTTTCCCACTTCGCGCTGACCATCGAGTGAGGAGTCGCGCCACCCGTTCGGCATCACGGTGTCGCACGCGCACCTACGTGACCGCCTCGTCTGAGATTATAGATTAAGATGCTGGTGAACCACGCCCCCAACGAGATGATGGCGTCGGTCAAGAGCCTGCGAAAACCGCCCGAGGGATCCCGTGAACCGAACAGCATCTTTGACAGGGCGCGAGCGGGACCGACGGAAGTGGCGGCACTTCATACCCCCCACTAAGGCTTCATTCAGCCTCTTGCAAGTTGCGGATGCGCGCGACGACCGCATCGTGCTAAACTAGGGAATGGAAACCACCGGCCGCTCGGAGCGTCAGGAGGCCAGAGGCGTTGGCCGCATGGCTCCTGGCACTCGCCTGAATGATGTCTACGAGATCGAGCGCCTCGTTGCGATAGGAGGCATGGGCGAGATCTATAAAGGACGCACGGTCGAGATCGGGAATCCGGTCGCGATTAAGACGATCCGCGGCGACCTTGCCGAGAACGATGACGTGCTGACGCTGTTTCGGCGCGAGGCGTCGGCGCTCCATAACCTCCATCATGACGCAATCGTCCGCTATTATGTTTTCTCGATCGATCGGCGGGTCGGCTGTCCGTACCTCGCGATGGAGTTCGTGGAGGGCCCATCGCTCTCTGACCTTCTGAAGCATGCACCACTGACTTTCGAGCAGACGCGGACGCTCGTGCGGCGGCTCGGCCACGGTTTGCAGGCGGCGCACGACATCGGGATCTTTCATCGCGACATTTCGCCGGACAACATCATCCTGCCGGAGGGCGACATCGGCCGGGCCAAGATCATCGACTTTGGGATCGCGCGCTTCGCCTTGGGTGATGGAACCATCATCGGCGGCGGCTTCGCGGGCAAGCTGATGTACGTCTCACCTGAGCAGCTCGGACTGGCCGGCGCCGTGGTGACCGCGCGCTCGGACATCTACAGTTTCGGGCTTGTTCTCGCGCATGCGCTTCTTGGGCGCCCTCTCGACATGGGCGGCACTCAGGCTCAGGTGCTCGAGAAGCGCAAGAGCGTCCCCGACCTGTCAGGCATCGACGGTCGCCTGCGCCCCCTCGTCGAGCGGATGCTCCAGCCCGACCCCGACCAACGCCCCGGCTCGATGGCCGAGCTCGAGGCCTGGTGCACGGATCTGGCGGTGGCAGGCAGTGCTTGGTGGCTCCCGCAGCGCCTTAAAATTATTCTCGGCGGCCTCGCGGGCGCCGCTCTCCTTGTCGGGGGCCTCGGCGGAGCGCTCCTGCTCGTCCCCGAAGCCCCCACTCAGTACTGGCGCGGATCACCGCCGACCCCGGTTGCGGTGGATCGCCGGCCAGATGAACAACTCGCCGAGCGAACGCGCCTCGCGGAACAACAGCACCAAGCCGCGGACCAGGAGGCGCAACGCCGCGCCGAGCAGGAACGCGACCGGGCCAGAACCGAAGAGGAACACCGGCTTGCCGCCGAGGCCGAGTCGCGTCTGGGGGCGCAGCGGAAAGAAGTGAGAGTGCAGGAGCGAAGTCAGCTCGCCATCGAAGGAGAGGCCTACGGCGACCGGTCGGAGCAGGAGCGCGCGAGGGTCGAAGAGCAACGCCGGCCATCCGCGGAGGTGGAGGCCCGCCGCCGCGCGGAACAAGAGAGGCTGCGGATCGAGGAGGAGCGTCGGGTCGCGGAGGAGGCATCGCGCCGAAAGGCGGAGCGCGAGCGCCGGGAAGCGGAGCAGCGTTTCGCGGCCGAGCGTGAAGGGGCAAGAAGGGCGGAGCAGGAAGGAATCGAACGCGTGCTGGCCGAGGAAGAGCGCCGGCTCGCCGCCGAACACGAGGCGCGCCGTCGCGACGAGCAGGAGCACGCGCAGCTGGATAAGACGCTACAGGAAGAGGAGCGTCGCCTGGCCGTGGAATTCGAGCAGCGCCATCGCGCTGAGCGCGATGGGGAGCGGCTCGCGCAGCTCCGGCCAGGCGTCCCGGAACGCCCCGAGTTACCGTCCTTATGGCGATCCCTTCACGAGCAGCTCGTCCGGATCGGCTGTGCCGAGGCTCCGATCGACGGGGATCGCGAACGCGTGCGTGTCGCTCTTGAACGCTTGGCGCGGCGCGTTGGGCACCCGGCGCCAGTGGAGATCACGCAGTCGCTTGTCGACGATCTCAGAGCGCAGGCGCCGCTCCCATGCGGTTCGTAAGCGGGCCGGCCACCGTTCAGGACCTGGCGCAGGGGTCACTCGCACGGCCGCCCTCTGATGCGCGGCGAAGGCGTGTGCGACTCGATCAGAGCCCATTCGGCATCGGTCAGATCAGTTCCGTAACGCACTCTTGCGGCTATGCTGCCGCCAGTTAGGCTTCGACAACGGACCGGTATCACGACCGCCTCAGCCCTCAACCGATTTTCGGGCCGGACGCTTATGGACATCTATGCGGTCCTCCGAGAGAATCACGGAACCGTCAGCACCTTCAGCTTCCGGGCCAGAGGGATCGACACCTTTTTGTAAAGCTCACATCTAACCCAAAGACCCATGACACTGCGACATACAGGAAGGGAGAATCGGGCTGTATCGTCTCACCTCTGGGGGCATGTCGAAGTGACTGGGTGGCAGCCGCTCTGGTCGACCGAGCACAACCTCCGCCTTTCACAGCGGCGGGCCAGGGCCTATGGAGATTACATGTCCCCTCGAACGAGCCTTCGCAAACGTCTACTGGGCGTCGGTGTTGCATTGCTCGAGCGAGCAGAGCACCATCGCTCCCTTCGTAGCAGAACAGCGAGAACGATGCTTTCTCGCGTAGTGACGGGCTTTGAGCCCGAAGCTATATATGATGATCAGGGTATGGAACCAGGTGAGAGTGGGCATGTCGTGGTTTAGTAAGGTCGTCTGGTCTGAAGGCCTTTTCTTGCGGCCTCACCATCTCCAGCAGAGCGACCGTTATCTAGAGAACCTTCTCGAAAGCCGAGTAAGGTATGTGACGCCTTACCCTTGGGGCTTTTCGTCTCTGGAGATCGACCGCGACCTCGCCCAGCAGAGCAAGTTTTCCGTCCGCCGCGCGAGCGGGGTGATGCCGGACGGTACGCCCTTCTCGATACCCGACGGTAGCCCCACCCCGACCCCGATCGACGTGCCCGACACCGCGGCCAAGCAGGTCGCCTGGCTGTTCATGCCTGTTGCGGCGCCGAACACGCGCGAGGTGGAGGATGGTAGCGAGAGCGCGAGCCGCTATTTCCCCTCGTCCGAGCTCCTCATCGACTCGACCTCACCCCTGCGCATCGAGGAGGAAATCGACATCGCCCAACCCCGCCTCTCCTTCGAGCTGCGCAAGGTGCCAAAGCCCGGCTCCCTCGGGCTCGCGATCGCCCGCGTTGTCGAGGTCCGCGACCGGACCATCGTGTTCGACGAGAAGTTTGCGCCGCCCGTCCTCGCCTGCTCCGCGCACCCGGTCGTCGACGGCTGGATCGACCGGGCAATCGGATGGATGGACAACAAGCTCGAGGAGCTCGCGCGCTATGCCGCCGACCCGACCGCAGGGGGCGGCCTCCAGAGCGCGGACTACTTCGTCCTCCAGCTCCTCAACCGCCACATCGCCGCCCTCAAGCATTTCCGCCGCTCGCGTTACGTCCATCCGGAGCGGCTCTACGAGGAGTTCCTGCGGATCGCGGGCGAGCTCGCGACATTTGCAACGTCCGAGCGGCGCGCCCGGGACTATCCGGCTTACGACCACGACAACCTCGAGGACACGTTCGCGCCGCTCGTGCGCGACATCCAGGATTTCTTGAGCGCCCAGCTCGGGCGCCGGGCCATCCGGCTCGAGATCATCGAACGCGCCCCGAACGCCTTCATCTCGACAATCCGCGACCGCAATCTGTTCCGCAACGCGACCCTCATCCTCGAGGTCGCCGCGCGCCGGCCGCTCACCGAGATCCAGGGTCAGTTCCCGCACCTCTTCAAGGTCGGCCCAAACACCAAGATGAACGAGATCGTGAACGCCCATCTGCCCGGCGTCAGCCTCATCCACCTGCCGACGCCGCCACCCCAGATCCGGGCGATCAGCGACCACGTTTACTTTTTTCTCGACCGGACCTCCCCTTTGTGGCCTGAATTCTCGACCGCGAGCTCGATCGGCATGCACTTCTCGGGCGAGTGGCCGGGTTTGGAGCTGGAGCTGTGGGCAGTGTTGGAAGGGCGGCGATGAGCGACCCGAACCAGCCTTTCGATCCTTTCGGGCGTAGCGAGCGCACGATCATCCGGCCGAATCCGGGCGGGCGGCGCCCGGCGCCAACGCCCGCGGCGCCTCCGCCGATTGTGCCGCCCGCGCAGCCGAACGCGCCGGTCGGCTATGGAGCGCCCGCAGCGCCATTGTCGTATGCTGCGCCCTCGCGAGCGGACGAATGGGGCCCGCCTCCTCCCGGCACGCCGCAGGCGCCGCCCTCGCAGGGCCGCGAGCCGCCCCAGCGGGCGCTCGTCCTCAAGCGCGACGTCCTCGTCGCAGCGAACGAGAACCCGCTCCTGCGCTCCGCCGGGCCGCTGCTCCTCCTTCTCGGCCGACTCCGCGTCGCGCTCTCGCGCGGCTCGCCCGCGCATCTAATGGAGCAGGTCGCGGCCGCCATTGAGGACTTCGAGAAGGAGGTCCGCGCCTTCGGGATCTCCGAGCATCAGGCGCGGGTCGCCAAATACGTCCTCTGCGCAACCGCCGACGACATCGTGCAGAACATCCCGGCCGAGGACCGGCACGTGTGGACACAGTACAGTATGCTTTCCCGATTTTTCGGCGAGCGAATCGGCGGCGTGCGCTTCTTCGAGGAGCTCGACAGGGCGAAGCAGGACCCGGTCGTCAACTATGCCCTGCTCGAATTGATGCATGCCTGCCTGGCTCTCGGCTTCCAAGGCATCCACCGCACCTCCGCGGGTGGCGCCGCGACGCTGCAGCAGATCCAGCGTAACCTCTACGAAACGCTGCGCCGGGTGCGCAAACCAGCCTCCGAGCTCTCGCCGCGCTGGCAGGGCCAGGCGCTCGCGACGGAAGCCGCCAGATTCCAGGTGCCAGTTTGGGCGGTAGGGTCGCTCGTCGGCGTGTTCCTGCTGGGGCTCTACCTCATCTTGCGTATGCTGCTCGGCGGCGACGCGGAAGCGGCCGCGACCGCGGTCGCTACGGTCCATCCGACGACCGACCTCTCGATCCAGCGTCGCGTTTTTGCGCCGCCTCCGCCGCCTCCCCCGCCAGCCGCGAAGTCGACCCAGATTAAGTGCATCCAAACGGCGCTCGCCCAGGAGATCACGTCGAAGGCGCTGACCGTCGAGGAGACCTCGAACGCGATCATCATTCGGGTCGCGAACCTCGTCCTGTTCGCCCCCGGCGACGCTACGGTGCGGGAGGATTTCAAGACCATCCTTCAGCGCCTCATGGGGATTCTCGAACAGGAGCAAGGGAGCATCAAGGTGATCGGCCATACCGACGCCGCACCCATCCGCACCGTACGCTTCCCCTCGAACTTCCACCTTTCGGTCGAGCGGGCGAAAGCGGTCTCGGCCCTCCTCAAGCAGGGCCTCTCGAATCCGAGCCGGGTCGAGATCGAGGGAAAGGGGCCCGACGTGCCGCTCGCTTCGAACGAGATTCCGGAGGGGCGCGCGAAGAACCGGCGCGTGGAGATCCTGATCCCGCGCACCGGCGCCGAACGCGCCTGCGCGGTTTGAAGCAAGGACGCCACCGATGAGCGCCCTCCTCACGCTGCGGAACATTTTTACCGCTATCGGCGTGATCGCGCTGTGCGTGCTGATTTGGCTTGCCGGCCCGCTCCTCGCGATCGGCGAGACCCGGCCGCTTGAGGGCGTGCGGGAGCGGGTTGGCGCCATCGCGCTCGCCGTCGCGTTCGCCTTCACGATGGCGGCGGTTCAGCATTACCGCAAGCGCAAGGCGGCGGAGGCCCTCGAGCGCGGCATCGCGGGCGCCGAGGAGGACACGACAGACGCCCTCGTCCTCCAGGACAGCATGAAGGATGCGCTGGCGACCCTGCGCCGCGCCACCGGCGCGAAGGGCGACTATCTGTACGACCTGCCCTGGTACGTGATCATCGGCCCGCCGGGATCCGGCAAGACGACGGCGCTAGTCAACTCGGGCTTAAGATTCCCGCTCGCCCGCGGCTCGCCGGAGGCGATCACCGGCGTCGGCGGCACTCGCTACTGCGACTGGTGGTTCACGGAAGAAGCCGTCCTCATCGACACCGCCGGGCGCTACACCACGCAGGATTCCGACCCCAAGGCCGACCGCGTTAGCTGGACCACTTTCCTCGAGCTCCTGAGGAAGAATCGCCCCAAGCAGCCGATCAACGGGGTGCTCCTCGCGATCAGCCTGGAGGACCTCCTCACCGCGAGCCAGGAAGAGATCGCGGCCCATACCAACGCCGTCCGCAAGCGGCTTATGGAATTGCACGAACACCTCAAAATCGACTTTCCGGTCTACGCGCTCTTCACGAAAACCGATCTCGTCGCAGGCTTCATGGAGTATTTCGGCCATCTGAGCGAGACGGACCGGCGTCAAGTCTGGGGTCACACATTCCAGACCACGGATAAGACGCGCAACATGGTGGGCGAGGTGCCGCTCGAGTTCGATGCACTGATCGAGCGGTTGAACGAGCAGCTGGCCGACAAGCTCCAGGACGAGCCGACCCCGGTCGACCGAGTCGTCCTTTTCGGCTTCCCGAGCCAAATGGCGGCTGTGAAGCGGGCCGTCATCGAGTTCCTGAACCGCGTCTTCGAGCAGACCCGCTATCATTCGAACGCGACGTTGCGCGGCTTCTACTTCACCTCCGGAACTCAACAGGGCACGCCGATCGACCAGCTCATCGGCGCCCTCTCTCGAAGTTTCGGGGCGGAGGAGGTCGGCAGTAGCGCCTATTCGGGGCTCGGCAAGAGCTTCTTCCTGACCGACCTTATCAGTAAGGTCGTGATCGGCGAAGCCGGCTGGGTCTCAACGAATCGGGCCGCGCTGCGGCGGACCGTGATGCTAAAGGGCGCGTCCTATGTCGCGCTCGGGGTCCTCTCCGCCGCCGCCGCCGGCCTCTGGTGGATGAGCTACACGCGCAACAGCGCTCTCATTGCGCAGACCAACAGCGCGCTTGTCGACTACCGGGCGCTCGCCGGCCCCGCCCTGCGCGAGATCGTCATCGCCGACCGCGACTTCGGCAAGATTCTGCCGCTGCTGCACAAGCTCAGGCACATGCCGGCCGGATACGAGGTGCGGGAGGTGCCGACGCCCGTCGCGGCGACCTTCGGACTCGCCCAGCGCGAACGGCTCCAATCCGCGTCGAAAAGCGCCTACCAGGTCGCGCTCGAGCGCCTGTTCCGCTCGCGCCTCATTTTGCGCATGGAAGAGCAGATCGAGGCGAACCGCAACAATACGAGCTTCCTCTACGAGGCTCTCAAGGTCTACCTCATGCTGGGAGGCCGCCCCGAGGCGCCGATGGACCGCGACCTCGTGCGCGCCTGGATGCGGCGGGATTGGGCCGAGAACATCTACCCGGGGGCGGCCAACGCCCGCGGCCGGCAGGCGCTCGAGGAACATCTCGCGGCGATGCTCGACATGGATTTTGGGCGCGAGCCTCTGGTCTCGCTGAATGGGCCCTTGATCGAGGACGTGCAGCGCACGCTAGCGCGGCTCAGCGTCTCGGAGCGCGCTTACGAGCTTTTGAAATCGCAGGCGCGCGGGCAGAGCCACAAGGATTGGGTCGTGTCAGGTCGCGGCGGGCCCGACGTCGCGCTCATCTTCGAGGCGGTCGGCGGGGAGGAGCTCGACACAGTCCGGGTGCCCTATTTCTTCACATATGACGGCTTCCACAACGCCTTCATCGATCGCCTCGGCGACATCGGCGAGCATGTCGCGGGGGAATCCTGGGTGCTAGGCGAGGCAGGGCAGCAATTGGCGGTTCAGGCCCAGTACGACACACTCTTCGCGGACCTGCTCAAGCTCTACACCCGCGAGTTCACGGCCGCGTGGCAGCAGGCGCTGGGCAAGCTGAAGATTAAGCCGCTCACGGCGGACCGGCCGAAATATGTGGCGCTCGCGGCGGCCGCTGCGCCGACCTCGCCCATCAAGCAGCTCCTAGAATCGGTGCGCGACGAAACCCAGCTCACCCGCGAGCGACCGGGCAAGAAGGAGGTCGCCTCCGGCGGCGCACCGCGCAACGCGTCATCCGGCCCGAGCCGCGCATCCGACACCAAGGTCGTGGGCGGACAGGCGGCAATGAGCGCCGCCGAACGCGCGGCGCAGCGGGTCGCCCCTTCCGCGATTACGAGTCCGCTCTCGACGCTCGGAAGGATGGAGTTCGACCGACAGGCACAAGGATGGCGCGCTGGCGACAACGTCGCCGGGGGCGGCATCGGCGGGCGTCTAAGCGAGGCGCCGGGCGCCAACATCGAGGCCGCGTTCAAGCATTTCCACATCCTCGTCGAAGGAGATCTCGGCCGCCGGCCGGTGGACGCGGTGGTTCAGGTCCTGAGCGAAATCAATCAGAACCTCGCCATCGCCGCGACGAACTCCTCGCAGGTCCAGCAGGCGAACGCCGCACTCGTGCCGCAGGTTGCGAACCTACGGGCGACCTCCGCGCGCTTCCCGGCGCCCTTTTCGGACATGATCCGCAACGCTGCGAATGAGTTTGAAGGCGATGCGACCGGCGCCACCATGACCCAGCTCCAGCAGGCGCTGGCGGACCAGGTCGGCCGCGTGTGCCAGCAGATCGTGACGAACCGCTATCCGTTCATTCGGGGGACGGAGCGCGAGGTGCCGCTCGGCGATTTCGGCCGCCTGTTCGGGCCCAACGGGATCATGGACAAGTTCTTCGCCCAGAACCTCGCGCCGCTCGTCGACCAGTCGAAGCAGATCTGGACTTGGCGTCAGGACAACCGCCTTGCCCGCGGCCTCTCGTCGGCGACCCTGCGAGAGTTCCAGCGCGCGGCCGAAATCAGGGACGCCTTCTTCCCGACCGGCGGAGTGGTCCCTCAGGTCGGCATGAGCATCACGCCCCTGACGCTCAGCGCCGACACCGCGAACGCCAAGTTCGAGATCAACGGCCAGGCGGTGGTCAGCCAGCAGGGGGTCAACACCCCCGGAAACATCCAATGGCCAGGAGCCGGCGTCGGCCGCTCCGCCATCGTGCTGAGCTCCACCGGCGGATTCCTGAGCGCTCCCCAGCCCATCGCGATGATAGAGCGCAGCGGCCTCTGGTCCCTCTACCGCATGCTCGATTCCGCCTCGGTCCTCCAGCGGGGGGACGGGCTCATAGCGACCTTCGTCGTCGGCGGGCGCGAGCTCTCCTACCAGTTCAATGTCAATTCCGTGCTGAACCCCCTCGTCCTTCCGGCGCTGCGGGAATTCCGCTGCCCAAACGGCATCTAGGCCGCCATGCGGTGCGGGCTGTTCGGGAAGCTCCCATCAAAGCGCGATTTCGTAGCGGTTTCCGCCCCGCGTCCGTTCCTCAGCGTCTGGGAGAAATGGGTTCAAGGCGGGATATCGGCGAGCCGCGCGCGCCTCGGCGCCGGCTGGCAGGAAGCATTCCTGAAAGCGCCGATCTGGCGCTTCTGGCTCGGCCGAGAGATCTGCGGGATGATTGCGGTGGGGGCTTTCATGCCGTCGGTCGACGGCGTCGGGCGCTACTTCCCGCTCACGGTCTTCGCCTGCGCCGAGGACGATATGGCCATCGCTCCCCCTGAGGTCGACCCCCAGAACGACTGGTTCGAGGCGGCCGAGAACCTCCTTCTGTCCTCGCTCAGGGAAGAAACCACCTTCGAGGGACTGTTGTCGGCGCTCGTTTTGCTCCATTCTCCGGCGAGCGAAGGATCGGCCGGGGAGCCCGACGGAATGACACGGCTGGAGGAGGGGACAATCGTGCTTGGGTTCCCGCCCAAAGACTTACCGAAAGCGCTGGCTTCCGTCCGCGCCGCCGATTTCGCCCGCGCCTATGGCAGCGACAGCTTCTGGTGGACCGTTGGCGGCGACGACTTTCGCCCGCTTGCGATGGTCGCCCGGCGCATGCCGGATCCGTTCCTCATGACCGGCATGCTGACCGGGAAGTTCGACGCCGTGTTCCGGTAAAGCTCGGATGCCAGCCGTCGCCGAGACCACGTCTTCCCTCTACGAAACAGGCGTCGCGACGCACCGCGGCAACGTTCGGCAGGAGAACGAGGACAGCCACCTCGTGCTTGCGGAGAGCGGCGTGTTTGCGGTAGCGGACGGGATGGGCGGCCATGAGGCGGGCGCGCTCGCAAGCTCCGTCGTGACGGAATCCCTTCAGTCGATCGGCTGTCCCGCTTCGGCTTCCGACCTCCTCGCCCGACTCGAGGACCGAGTCCTGCGCGCAAACACCCGCCTCAAGACGATCGCGAGCGAGCGGGGCGGCATTGTACTTGGGACAACGCTTGTGGCGCTGCTGATCTACGACCAGCACTATGCCTGCGTCTGGTCGGGCGACAGCCGCATCTACCGGCTGCGGGGCGGCGAGATCGCACAGCTCTCGCGCGACCACACCGAGGTGCAGGAGCTGATCGACGGCGGCGTTCTAGCCCCGGCCGACGCCCGCGCTTGGCCACGGCGCAACGTGATCACGCGCGCAATCGGGGTTCATGACGAGCCGGAGCTCGAACTCGTGCACGGCCTGATCGAGACCGGCGACGTGTTCGTGCTCTGCAGCGACGGGCTGACGAACTACGTCGACGACCGGGAAATCCGCGACTCCATAAGCCACAACCCCTGTCAGGATGCCTGCAACGCCCTCGTGACCATGACGCTCGAGCGCGGAGCCGCCGACAACGTCACTGTGCTCGCGGTGCGCTATCGCGGGCCTGACCTGGTCGAGGCGCCCTCAGTCGCCGACGAGGCAGTGTCGAGGGCCCTGCCGTGAGAGGCGCGGCAACCTCATACGGGCGGGGCCGCGCGGTCCCCGGGACGAGGCTCAACGGCATCTTCGAGATCGAGCGGCTCATCGCGACCGGTGGCATGGGTGAAATCTACAAAGGCAGGGCGATTGAGACCGGGGATACGGTCGCGATCAAGATGATCCGCGCGGACCTTGCCGAGAACGAAGCGGCACTGGCGGTGTTGCGTAAGGAGGCATCCGCCCTCCACAATCTCAACCACGAGGCGATCGTCCGCTATTATGTCTTCTCGATCGATCCAATCCTCGGCTGCCCCTATCTCGCGATGCAGTTCGTCGAGGGGCGCTCCCTCTCGGAGGTCCTCCAGCGCGGGCCCCTGAGTTTCGATCAGGTGCTCATCTTGCAGCGCCGGCTCGCTGCGGGCCTGCAGGCGGCGCACGAGCTTAGGATCATCCACCGTGAGGTCTCGCCGGACAACATTAAGCTGCCGGGCGACAACGTTGTGCGCGCCAAGATCATCGATTTCGGCATCGCCCGTTCGATCGGGGACAACGACGGCACGATCATCGGCAACGGCTTCGCGGGCAACTCCAACTACGTCTCGCCCGAGCAGCTCGGCATGTTCGGCGGCAATATCGGGCCGAAATCGGACATCTACAGCCTCGGTCTGGTGCTTGCGCAGGCGCTCATCGGCCATCCCCTAGACATGGGTGGGACCCAGGCGCAGGTGCTCGAGAAGCGCCGGACGGTACCGGATCTGAGCGAGATTGATCCGCGCATCCGTCCGCTGTTCAAACAGATGCTGCAACCAAACCCAGCCGACCGGCCCCAATCCATGGCCGAGGTCGCGGCCTGGCGGGTCGGCGGCCCGGGCGAGGTCCCTGCCCCGAGAACAGGCTCCCGATTGAAGATCGGCGTTTCGATTGCGGGCATCGCGGCGTTAGCCGCGGCCGGAGTGGCCGCCTTCATATTCGAGCCCGGCCTGTGGCAGCTCGTCTCCGGCCAGTCGTCGGGGCGCGTTTATCCCGAGGAGCTGCCGGCGCTTGCAAGCGACCCTCCGCAGGCAATGGAGGCGCCAACGCTCATGCTGCCGGACGCCCCCCCGGAGCTTTCGTCGCGCGCTGAGCCGCCGCCGACCCTAGCCGAGCGGCAACCTGAGCCGCCCCGCCTCTCGCCGGGTCTTCCCGACGCCGCTCCCGGGCCGAGCCCTGCAGCACCGAGCGCCGGCCCCGTGGCGGGGCTTCCGAACGCACCGCTCATTCCGCCGAGCGCCCTCCCGCCATCACGCCCGGCGGGAGCCGAGGAGGTGCGCCGTTACTTGACGAGCTATCAAGGCGGGGACTGCTTTTTCGTGACGCCGCTGAACGTCAGCGTAAACGTGGCGACGGTCGAGGCCTATGGTGCCTCCCCGGCTCCGTTCGAAGCTTTCGACGAGGCCTTCCGGCAGGCGAACGGCTTCGAGGCGCTGATCGGCTTGCGGAAGGTGAACCCTGTCCAATGCCCAGCCGTGTCGTTCCTAGCCCGCATCGCGCAGCAACGTGCCGACGCCCCGCGGCTCGAGATTAACAGCTTCAGCCTGAGGAGCGGGCAATTCCTGAGCGGCTCGGTTGAGGCGGTTGGCGACAGGCACATCGACCTGCTGCTCGTGGCCGATGACGGAGCGGTACACAACCTCGCGGGATTTACCCGGAAGAGCGGCAACTCGATTACCTTCAACGTAAAGATCGACACGTCCGCCACCGGCGGCGCGGCGAAGCCGCAGATCCTCCTGGCGGTCTCGTCCGGCCGGCCGCTGGCGCTTCTGAGCTCTCGGACGCCTATGGTCGCCGAGAAAATCTTCCCTCAGATTATCGACGAGGCGGTGCGGACCGGTCAGACGCTCGGAGCCTCCGTGAAATACATCGAGATCGAGGGATAAGGGGCGTCGGCCGCTCACTTCGCGGGCCGCCCGATGCGCAACACGAGCGCCGGCTCCTCCACTGGTGCGAAAGCCATTGGCGTTGCGACCCGGCTGACATTGCGGTAGCGGTCGAGCCGCTTTCCCATCATCGCCTCGAACTTGTCGTGAACCTCCGCCATTGTGAGGGCCTTCGAAGTGCCGCCTTCCCGAGTGAAGAAGATCGGCCTGTTCGCGGCGGCGGGCCTCGGGAGCAGCTCGGCCGCGCTCGCCTTGGGCGTGCTGACGAGGGTCGCCATGAAACGCTCGGCCCCGTCCGGCCCGAGAAAGTGGGCGAGGTAGGTCTCGCCATGGGTGAGGTCGCGCCCGATCCGGCGGGCGATGCGCATGCGGTCGCGGTTCAGCATCTCGGCCGCGAGGAGCGCTGACAGATAAGGATCGCGCCGCAGGTCGAGGATACGCTCCTTCTCCTTGTCTTCCCGCACGACGAGCGTGTCGTTCTCCCAGACGATTGCCTTCGCGTCCTTCTCGAGCCCGTGCTTTGGACCGAAATCCTTGACCACCTTGAGCCAGGTTTTCTCGATGAACTGATAGAGGCCGGTAGCTGACGAAGTCTTCGCCTTCACGGCCGTCGCGAAGCTCGATTCCTTATCGGCGATCGCCATCAGGAGGACGGGGTCGGCGTTGGTCACGCGCGCCGCCCGCACGATCGTCTCGACGATGTGGCGCCTCACCTTTACGGGGCCGAACTCCAGGACCTCGTTCGGGTCGCGCGGACCCGGCGCGGTACCCTCCCGGATCACCGTCTTGTAGCTTTCGCGATCCTCGACATAGGGCGTTTCGGGGAAATCTGGAGCCTCGTCACCGAGGATTGCGTTGACCGCCGGCGAAAGGCGAAGGCTCGTGTGCAGCATCGCGAGCGTGAGGCTGGGAGGAGTGGCGACTTCGGGTAGCGGGGCCGCCGTGTCGATCCGCCCGCTCCGATCCGTAAGAAGGCTTGCGAGACCGATGGTGAGCGCGGTCGCGCCGATGATGCTCCCGAACACCACCACATAAGCGCGCGCGCGGGCCGAGGCGATGCGCAGGCCGAGCCACGGCTCCTGCGGACACGCGGTCTCTGCGGGCGCGGCGACGACGGCCCTCGTTCGTCCCCGCAGGCTTGCAGCTTTCGGCGGCTTCGGCGGGGCGGCGAGACAAAGCTCCATCGCGCCCAACCATTGCGTCACCTGCGCGGCGCCCTCCTCACTCGCGAGGAATGGGCGCAGCTCCTGCTCCATCCGCCACGCCGCCTTGTAGGTGCAGCCGACCGCCGCTTGGAGATCCTTCGTGTCGATGTCGCCACCGGTACTTGCGATCAGGCAGGTGCCGAGAAGCCACTCAGCGAGCGCGCGCTGCGGCTTCTCCAGAGGCGTGCCGGTGCAAGGAAAGCTCCGGTGCCCGCAGGACGCGCAAGCAAGGGCGCGCTGGCTCGCCACGACCGTCAACCGCGAGCGCCGGGCACAGCCGGGGCACATCGCCCCGCCGGCTCCATGTCTTACGCGCATCAAGGCCTGCAGCCAGGCTTCGTCGGAGCAGCACGCCCGCACCTGCTCGGGATCCAGATTCGCTCGATCGGAGCGATCATGGAGCGGCTGGGAGCCGAGCTTGGCTTCCCGTCTCATCAAGAGGGAGGAGATGGGCATCGAACTCTCTCGACCAGCGCCTATCAAGCGGATCCGCCCTGGATGTAAGCCCCGTTCGCCCGCGGCGGCTTTCGCGATTGTCTCGCCCGCGCGAGCCCGGCACTATACACCCAGTCCGCGCGAAACTCACGCCGTTAGCTCTCGATCGCCGCACCTCAGCCCTCTGGACGGTAGAGCTGGCCCCATTCGGCCTGCCACAGCCTGTCTGGGTCCATGACGACGATCGCCGCCTTCATCTCATTGGCCATACGCACCGCCGACCGGAACGCATCGATCACGGGCAGCTTGTCACTGGTCATGTCCTTCGCGAGGCGCCCGGCGCCGAGCGCTACCGGACACGTGACGGTGCCGTAGGAGCGTTCGTCGTCCTTGCGGAAAGCAAGCGTGATCGCATCCGGCTGAGGCTCGTCCACTTCTTCGAATCGGTTTTTGATCATCTGGTGCCTCCAGCGCCTCAGCCGCCGATATGGACCGTCGGCAAGCCCACCGCGATCTTGTTCGGCGGCCCGACCGCCTCGACGATCGTGTCGCCCTGCCGGCAAGCCGACAACCCGTTGATTAGGACCGTCTTCGATCCGTCGACGACGACACCGGGCCCGTGCGGCGGCATGGGAAGCGGCGTCGCACAGATGTGGATGTCGGCGCCTCCGGCCGCGCCCGTGATCGTCATACCCATGCTGGCGGCAGCAGCCGCTTTAGCTGTCTCTTCGGCTGCTTTCGCGGCCGGCAGACCGGGCGTACCCGCAGCAGCGAAGGTCGCGGCCTCGACGGTTTGGATTGCGGCATCGGAGATGGCCTTGGCCGCCTGGATTGCCGCGGCCGCGGCTGCTGACACACCCCGCCAGGCCGGCTTCCCGCCGATGAGAACGTTCAGGCTCCCCGGGCCGGGCTGCAGGACCGGCGGTCCCGGATGGACCACCGGATCGAATGTGCGTGCCGCTGGGTGAGCTGTCATGGAACCGCCGCCCGTCTGAGGATCCGATTAGGCTCCCGGCGTGGCTTCGAATCAAGCTCAAGCGGCACCCTGTCGATCATTCGAGGCCGCGGGCCAGCTTCTGGAATGCGTGAATTCTGCCGTCCTCTCCGCTGAAGGAGGCCAAGCGACTAGAGCCGCGGGGTGCTTGGACTCGAGATATTGTCGGGCTTCGCTCCGATGACTCTCGATGTGCAGGTCGAGGGCCGCATGCTCTCCGATCATTCGGCGGCCTATCAGGTCGAAAATCTCCCTGAAGATCAGCGCGGATGGTGCGTCGGCGGTGGGTTTGGGTTGTCCATGCGCCTGAATTGAAGGCCGATATTCTCGAGAGTGTAATGCAGTTCTTTGATTGCCAAGCGTAGATTGTGTATTGCCTCCTTCTGGTTTGTCGCATTCGCGGCCATGTTCGCATACGCCTCGGATCTGTTGATGCTTAGCATGAGATCCCGCGAAAACACGTCGATTTCGGCAGACATTCGGAGTCCCTCCAGGCAGGATCGCCGGCGCGCGAGCTTATGGCAAACCTTCGCAGGTGGAAAAGCCCGGTTCTGGTGTCTATTCGCGAGTTCCATCGGCGGCTCGCTCGCGGACCGCTACTGTGTTATTCGTTAGGGTGTACGCGGGGGATGCGCCCGCCGGCCGAGTGTATGCACGTGAAAGGTCCTCGTTTTACGTCGGGTCCAGACGGAACGCGAAAGGCGAAGCCCCGCCCTCACTTCCGTCCCGAGCGTCCGGGTCATGTCCGGGCCGCGAAGCCGCAGCAGGCCGCGCCGCGGCGTGGCACCCTTTTGACGGTGGCCGTCTTCCTCGCGTTAACGGTCGCTTGGGGCGGCGCCGCGACTTGGATCGCCTTCTCAAGCAAGAGGACCGTGGCGGCGCTTGTGGACGAGCACGCGGAGATGCGCCAATCGTACGAGGAGAAGGTCAAGGCGCTCACGCGGCGGCTCGTCGGCGTCGCCAGCCATCAGATCCTGGAGCAGGACGGGCTCGAGGGGCGCATGGCCGACCTCATCGCGCGACAGGTCCAGCTCGAAAACCGGCAGGCCATGTTGACGGCGCTAACGGAGCAGGCGACCGGGGTTCCGTTTACCGCTGCCGACAGTGGCTCCGCCGCGATGAAGCCGTCTGAACCCGCGCCAGGGGTATTGCGACTGGATGCACCTTCGCCCGATCCACCTGGCGCGGTGAACGCCTTTGCCCCGAGATCCGGAGCGTCCACCCCCGTCACGGCACCGAGGACGCGCGCACCCGGCTCGTCCAGCTTGCCGCTGCGTCCGACGTCGGAGCTGCCGCTGCGCGAGCAATTCGCCCGTCTCGAGAATTCGATGGCGCGGGTCGGGACGGCGCAGGTGCGCTCGCTCGACGGCCTCTTGAATATGTCCCAGGGACAGGTCGTCCTCATCCGTAGCGCGCTAGGCGAGCTCGGGCTCGATCTCGACAAGCTGTCGCCGGGTTATTCCAAGCTCGGCATGGGCGGCCCTTTCGTGCCGCTGCTGGGCGTGCGCGACCCCTTCGAGCTCGCGTTTCAGCAGGTCCAGAAGGTCCGGCTCGTCCTCGAACAATTGAAGCCGGTGACCGAGATCGTCCCGTTCCGCCGGCCGATCGAGGGCGAGAACAACCTCACGAGCAATTTCGGGACTCGAACCGATCCGTTCACCGGGGCGCCGGCGATGCATTCCGGCATGGATTTCCGGTCGCCGATCGGCACGCCGGTGCACGCGACCGGCCAGGGCCGGGTCGTCACCGCGGACGTCACTGGCGGCTACGGCAACCTCGTCGAAATCGACCACGGGAGCGGGATTGCGACGCGTTACGGCCATCTCTCCGAGATCTTCATGAAGAGCGGCCAGATAGTTAAGCCGGGAACGGTCGTCGGGCTTGTCGGCTCGACAGGCCGCTCGACGGGGCCGCACCTCCATTACGAGACCCGCCTCTCCGGCACAGCCGTCGACCCGATGCGCTTTCTTCGCGTCGGCGCGAAGCTCTTCGGGCTACCGAACAAGCACGATCGACTGCTCCAAGTCATCGAGGCGCCGATCTCGGAGCTGCCGGACGACTGATCAGTATTCGAACTCGGCGCCCGCGTCGAGGTCGCGATCACCCCCGTGACCGAAGCCCACGGCCCGCGGGGCGAAGGGCTCCCGCTCGAGCTCTGCCTGAAGCCGTCGCGCCTCGCCTACCGCCCCCCTCCCCCCCGGTCGTAGCACTCGGCAAAATACATCATGAAAGCGTCGACGAGGCCGTCCTCGTGCGGAGAGGTCATGGCGTCCCAGCGGGTGACATAGGCGTCCCAGAGGCGTGCCTTGCGGGAGCTTATGAGCCCGCCGAGGCCGCGGTCCGATTCGAGCCCCTCCTGGACCGCATGGGGGTCGAGGTCTTCGGCCATCATGCGCAAGGCGTGCTGCATGGCAGAATAGGTCTTAACCTGGTGCGTCTTAAGGTCCTTGAAGCTCTGCTCCAGCGTGCGGCGGGCGTCGAGATATCCGCGGGTCGGCGTGCCGAACATGAGGCGCAGGGCGTCCTCCGCGGTCGGCGAGAATTTGAGCGGATTGTTCTCCGCCGCCTGTATCAAGGTCTGGTTCGAGCTGCGGGCGAGGCGCTTCGCCTCGGCGCGGGCGTTCAGGAGCTGCTTGAGGTTGTCGGCGAGGATTCGCAGACAGGCGCCGAGCTCCTCGGCTACCTCGCCCGGATCCCGTTTTCCGAAGACGTCCTCTGGAACGCCCGCCCCTTGCGCGAGCCGCCTCACGAATTCGCCCGGCGTCGCCGCTCCGGGCGTGGGCGCCGCAGCGGGCGGGGCCGTAGTCGGCGCGTACGCCGGTCTTGCGGGTTCCGCGAACGGCGGAGGGATAGGCTCGGCGGGCTCCTGTGGCGCGAGCACCGGTCGCGGTAGTGGCTCGGAGCCGCGCGCCTCGGAAGGCGGCTGCGCGATCGAGGGCGTGCCCCACGGATTGGCCGCGCCAGCGGGCGGTGCCGAAGGGCGTCGCGGGGCGGGGATCGGCGGGGGCGGCTCCGGCGGGGGCGGAACGATGGGTGTCCCTGCCCAGGAGAAATCCTCAAAGGCGCTGGGCGCCGGAGGCGCGGGCGGCGATGGCGCGGGTCGATCATGATAGACCTCCGGCGTGTCGGCGGCCCAATCCAGGAAATCCGGCCGCACGGGCTTGAGCTCCCGGGCCGGCTGGAAATCCCGGGCCGCGGCGGGCGGCGCCGCTTCCCCAACTGCCCTCCAGGGTTCCTGCGGGTTCGGCGGCTGGGCGGGCTCTCCATATCCCGACTGCGGGGCCTCCTCTTCCGCATCGAGCTTCACCGCGATGATGTAATGCCCGATCTCGACACGGTCGCCGTTCCTGAGCCGATGTGGCCCCTGCACCCGGCGGTCGTTGCGATTGATGTAGGTGCCGTTCGTCGAGACGTCGTGGAGCCAGTAGCCGCCGTCGTGATATCGGATCTCGCAATGCTTGCTAGAGATCGAGCGGCTAGGATCGGGCAGCGTCCAGTCGAGGTGGTTGTCCCGTCCGATGTCGATGCCGCGCTTGCCCGTGACCGTCACGCTCAGCGGACCGCCATCCGACAGGCTCGTTTCATTCTCGATGGACAGAGTAAGCGTCATTCTGGACGGTTTTCCTCTTCGGCGCCCGCCTTGTCAAAGCTGCAAACCCGGGCGGGCAGTAGTTTCGTCACGGACGAGGCTCAGCGCATGCTCGACGCAGGCGCGAAGCTGAGACCCGCGTTGCCGGGCGGGAACCCTCGCGAGCGCGATTAGGACGGCCGCGCGCGCCGCCTTGGCGGTCAGATGGGGCGGCGCCTGTACCGGCTGCCCCTCCCGCATCATGTTCCCCCCGGACCAGGCGGCGGCGAGGGCCGCCCAGGTTGCGGGTGAACGGTTGTCGCCTCTCTCGCCGATCTCGAGCGCGGCGCGGCGCCGGTGCTCCTCGGGCTCGCGGACCCAAGTTTCGGCGGACTGGATGGCGGCGCCCTCCTCGGCAGGCGGCATGGAGTCGAGCGCCCGCAGGCATTGGCAGGTCCACCAGACCGCTTCTCGCCGCGGGAGCATGTAGGCGCTGAAGCCGATCGCGTCCTCGGGCGTCGGACTGTCGAGGAGCGCCTCGACGAAGAGCTGCGGCGGGTCGTCGGACGGTTCCGCCTCGATATCCGCGCGCGCGGCGGGAAAGGCCTCGAAGACCTCGCGGGCTGTAGAGAAACGTATCCGCGCCATTCGGTCGACCTCAGTTGATCTTCACGACGCCGCCTGTGAGTGTGAGGGTTGCGGAGCCCTCGACCGCGGTCTTAATTCCGTCGATATCGATATTGATGGACTTCATTTCGATACTGCTCGACGTCAGCACGATCGTGGTGTTCCCGACCTTGAACGTGATCTTCTTGCCGGCCTTGATGAGGATGGTCTCGGACACGTCCACCGTCTGGTGCCCGTCCTCCACATAGACCTCGTCGTTGCCGTGCTTCAGCGTCGCCTTCCGCGATGGGCCCTTCTCCTTGTAGGCTTCACCGACCTCGCGTATCTCGGTATTGCGGATGAGGAGCTGATAATCCTTCTGGGCGCGCTTGTAGACCTTCTCGGACCCTGTCTTATCCTCGAAGTAGAACTCGTTGAACCCGCCGGAGCCGTCCTCCTTCGTCGAATCCGACTTCACCCCGGACATGGTCTTCATGTCGGGCATGTCGTAGGGGAAGTGGAAATCCTCGTTGTAGACCGTTCCCACCACAAGCGGCCGATCGGGGTCGCCGTCCAGGAACTCGACCACGACTTCCTGCCCGATGCGCGGGATGACTTGGCCGCCCCATTTCTTCCCCGACCAGATCTGCGCGACGCGCACGCGCCGGGCGAGCTTGTCGTCCTGCCCCTTCCGATCCCAGTGGAAGCGCACCTTGATGCGGCCGTGCTTGTCGACGTCGATCTCCTCGCCCTTGGCCCCTATGACTTTCGCGCTCTGCGGGCCGTGGATCAGCGGCTTCGGCGTGGCGAACGGGGCGCGGAACGGGCGCTTGAACGCCAGGAGCTCGTAATGCCCGTGATAGGCCTCGCGGCGCGCGTGGCCAGGGTTCGAGCGGTAATGCTCCAGCTCGAAGGCGTGGGTGGCGCGCACGACCACATATTGGTCGTTGTCGGTGTCATGGCCGGTCAAGGTGAACAGGCCGCCGGGATACAGGATGGCCGCGTCGCCGATGCAGTGCCGGCGCTGATCGAGTGCCTGTTCCGCCTCCAGACGCACCTTTGCCAGGTGCTCGCCATGCGAGCGCTCCTTAATCGCCTCGGGCTTCTCGCGCGGGTACTTGCCCGGATATTCATAAACTTCGAGCTTCGGGTTGTATCCCTCGTTGGCCTGATCCTCACAAAGCAGGTTCCCGCTTGGCTTCAAGAAGTCATATTCCTTCAGTGCGATCTTCGCCGTGCGGAAGCGGCGCTCCTTTGTCCACTGGTAAATATGCTCCTCGGTCGCATTGTGTTTTTCCGCGATGGAAATCCACGGGATCTTACCGCCGCCCACGACGGGCTTCAGCGTGGTGTTGGCGTCCGTCATGACGAGCGTGTGTTCCGACTGCGAATGCCGGAAATAGGTGAAAATTCCGAAATGCTCCATGAGACGTGAGACGAAGGCGAAATCGGTTTCTCGGTACTGCACGCAATATTCAAGTACGGGATAAGGGCGCGACAATTCCTTCAGGTAAGGGGTCTTGAAGCCCGCTTCCTTGAACACCTCCTCGATGATGTCGAGCGCGTTCTTGTTCTCGAATATCCGGCAGTTCGCCTGGTGGGTAAGGAGGTACAGCCAGGGCTTGAGCACGAGCCGGTAGGCGTGGTGCTTGTGTTCGGTCTCGCCGATCCATTGGACCTCGACTAGGGTGCCGTTGAAGAAACGGTCGCCCTTGTAGGATTTGAAGCGAACGCAGCAGTTCTGGCCGATGGCGGAGTTGAACGGCAGGTCGCTCTTCGTGCTGAGCGCCTCGATCCTGTACTCGAAAAGCTCGCTCAGGCCTTCGACAGCCTCGAAGCGGGCGAGAACCAGAACATCAGTCCCGAGAGGAGTTTCCAGCGTCGCGATCCTGTTCCTTTGACTGAGCTCGCCCGGCATGGACTCTCCTCAGGTGAAGGATCTGCGGGCCATGTGATTCTTGACGATATATGGGGGATAGGGCATAGTCGAGACATCAATATCGCGAGAACTCGGGTCATGCCTGGAACGTCTTGTTCGCGGCAGCGGTTGGGTTCACCCTCTGCGCCGGCCAGGCTGCACTCGCCCAACCCTCCTACAAAGCCGAGGATATCGCGAAGCATTTCGGGACGCCGGAGCCCGGCGCGACGCGAGGTCCATGCATCAGCACTGAAAGCGAGTGCACGAAGTCGGTCGTGCCGCCGGGACCCGCTGCCAACGTGGCTTTCGATCGCATTGTCAGATGCGACTACCGATCTCGTTGTGACAATGCGACTACAACTCCGATCCTATCGCGCAGGCCAGGCTCACGACGGCGCCTCGCGATGCCCGTCTGAAATCTCATGTTTCGCGTTGAAGGTACCGACGCAAAGGTAAGCGAGGAGTTCGATCTCGGCCTGTCCGAGCGGCGGGCCGCCGCGGCCGCCTCGCGCGGCGTGGACACGAAGAGGCTCGAGGAGAAAGGGTAAGGCAAGATGAAGCAGCG
>Ga0126307_10000380_pt1 | contig 28599 bp, 27 predicted proteins | sample Plot28_FD_89955 | JGI IMG/M metagenome (GOLD analysis project Ga0126307, IMG submission 89955) | Serpentine soil microbial communities from UC McLaughlin Reserve, CA, USA - Plot28 | ecosystem: Environmental > Terrestrial > Soil > Grasslands | place: USA: UC McLaughlin Reserve, Lake County... | reverse complement strand
TCTCGTTGGTCTCGGCCTTTGGCTTGGAGGGATTCGGCTGCTTCTTCGGCGCCTCCGGCTTCGGCTTGGGCTTCGGCTTGGGCTTCGGCTTGGGGCTGTACTTAGGCGGCAGCGCGGTGATGGGAACCTGAGGCAGCGTCTGCGGCGGCTCTGGCGGCGCCGTGGTGGTCGTCGGCGGCTGCTCCGTGGTGGTGGTCTGGGCGACGGCGCTCTGGGCGGCGATGGCGGCCCCGACTACGGTTGCCGCTATCGCGGTTCTGACCCGACCCATCAGCCCAGCACCTGGGCGACGCGCCACTCATCGTCCTCGCGGGTCAGCGTGAGCCGCAGCTCACTCGCCGCCCGCAGCCGGACCAGCGAGACGCTGGCGGTCACCTGCTGCTTTGTGGCGTCGCCGAGGACGACGTTGAGGACCCGCGCCTCGGGCACCTTGCCGTTTGCCGGCAGCCGCGGCGGGTCCTTCTCGAGCGCCTTCGCCAGCGGCTTGGTTGCGGTACCGGCCAAGGCCGCCTCGGTGGTCTTGCTCGAGCTGCCGACCTCGTAGGCGACGAAGGCCTGCGCGAACTCCCAGGCCACCTGCGCCGGCTTTTCCGTCGGCTTGGGAGCGGGCGCGGCGGGGACCGCGGTGTCCCCCGATTCGAACTGCGGCGTGACCCCCTGCAGCGCGAGGGTGTCCGACGCCTGCGACACGGCTGCGACGGCCGCCAGCCGCGGAGTGGCATTCGACTGGCCGGTGCCGTGGTCGATTGCAGTGACCGCACCAGCCCCGCCCGCGGCGATCGCGAGCGCGGCGGCGGAGGTCGCCAGGGCCGCACGGGTCTTCCTGCCGCGGGAGCGGTAGGCGTCGGTGAGCGGCCAGGTCAGCTTTGTCTGGATCAGCCGCTGCAGCGGCTCGGTCGCCCGAGAGGCCCGTCGCAGGGCCGCTCGCGTCGCGTCACTTGAGCGCCAGAGCACACGCTCCTCAACACCCCAAACGACCTCACGGATCGACCAACCGGCGTCTTCGGCCGAGACACGAAGGTTCATGCGTAATTAGTCGTCTCGGCACGCGTCCGGCCCGATACTGAGAAGTGGGTCGATTCGTGCGTGCAGCGTGCCTAGGCAGCTGCCTGGGCGGGCGTCTCAGCACGCTTCCCCGGCTTGGCCTTCTCAAAAGCCAGTTCGCCGTCGGCGGCGTCGACCCTGACGGTGTCGCCCTCGGCGAACTCGCCCTCGAGCAGCCGCAGCGCCAGCTTGTCGACGAGCTGCTTCTGGATCACCCGCTTCAGCGGGCGGGCGCCGTAGGTCAGGTCGAAGCCGAGGTTGCCGAGCAGCTCGCGCGCCTTGTCGGTGAGCTCGATCTCGATGCCGCGCTCGCGCACACGCGCCGCGAGACGGTCGACCTGGATCTCGACGATCCTGCTCAGGTCCGCCTTGGTGAGGCGATGGAAGATGACCACGTCGTCGATCCGGTTGAGGAACTCCGGCGGGAAGGTCTGCGTGAGCGTCTCCTCGACCTGCTCGCGCGCCTTCTCCTCAACCGCCTCGGCGGCAATGAACTGTGAGCCGACGTTGGAGGTCATGATCAGCACGGTGTTCTTGAAGTCGACGGTGCGGCCCTGGCCGTCGGTGAGGCGCCCGTCGTCCATGATCTGCAGGAGAACGTTGAAGGCGTCGGGATGTGCCTTTTCGATCTCGTCGAGCAGGATCACCGAGTAGGGCCGGCGGCGGACGGCCTCAGTGAGCTGGCCGCCCTCCTCGTAGCCGACGTAGCCCGGCGGGGCGCCGATCAGGCGCGCGACCGCGTGCTTCTCCATGTACTCGGACATGTCGATCCGGACCATCGCCTGCTCTGAGTCGAACATGAACTCGGCGAGCGCCCGCGCCAGCTCGGTCTTGCCGACGCCGGTCGGGCCGAGGAAGAGGAAGCTGCCGATCGGCCGATCCGGATCGGAGAGACCGGCGCGGGAGCGGCGCAGGGCCCCGGAGACCGCCTCGACCGCCTCGTCCTGGCCGATCACCCGCTCGTGCAGCCGCTCCTCCATGTGGATGAGCTTCTCCACCTCCCCCTCCATCAGCCGGGAGACGGGGATGCCGGTCCACTTGGAGACGACCTCGGCGACGTCCTCCTCGGTGACCTCCTCGGTCAGCATCGAGCCGCCGTCGCGATGCAGCTCGGCAAGCCTCGCCTCCTGCTCGGAAACGGTGCTCTCGAGCTCCGGGATGCGCCCATAGCGCAGCTCGGCAGCGCGCTCGAGGTCGGCGTCGCGTTCGGCGCGCTCCAGCTCCCGCTGCGCCTCGTCGAGCTCGGCCTTCGCGGCCTTGATCTGATCGATCGCGCCCTTCTCGTTCTGCCAGCGCGCCTTCATCTCGGAGCCGCGCTCGCGGAGTTCGGCGAGCTCCGACTCGATCGCCTCCCGGCGCTCCTTCGAAGCCTCGTCCTTCTCCTTCTTGAGCGCCTCCCGCTCGATCTCGAGCTGCTGGATTCGCCGCTCGACCTCGTCGATCTCGGTCGGCATCGAATCGATCTCGATCTTCAGCCGCGAGGCCGCCTCGTCGATCAGGTCGATCGCCTTGTCGGGCAGGAAGCGGTCGGCGATGTAGCGGTCAGAGAGGGTCGCCGCCGCGACGATCGCCGCGTCGGTGATCCGGACGCCGTGGTGGACCTCATAGCGCTCCTTGAGCCCGCGCAGGATCGCGATGGTGTCGGCGGCGTCGGGCTCGCCGACGAAGACCGGCTGGAAGCGCCGCTCGAGCGCTGCATCCTTCTCGATGTGCTTGCGGTACTCGTCGAGCGTCGTCGCGCCGACCGCACGAAGCTCGCCGCGGGCGAGCATCGGCTTCAAGAGGTTGGAGGCGTCGACCGCGCCCTCGGCGGCGCCGGCGCCGACGATGGTGTGGAGCTCGTCCATGAAGAGGACGATCTGACCCTCAGCCGCCTGGATCTCCTTGAGCACGGCCTTGAGCCGCTCCTCGAACTCGCCCCGGTACTTCGAGCCGGCGAGCAGGGCGCCGATGTCGAGCGCGATCACCCGGCGGTCGCGCAGGGACTCGGGCACGTCGCCGGAGACGATCCGCTGGGCCAGCCCCTCGACGATCGCAGTCTTGCCGACACCGGGGTCGCCGATCAGGACCGGGTTGTTCTTCGTGCGGCGGGAGAGAACCTGGATGATGCGGCGGATCTCCTCGTCCCGGCCGATGACCGGGTCGAGCTTGCCCGACTCGGCCTCAGCGGTCAGATCGCGGCCGTACTTCTCGAGGGCCCCGAAGGTGTCCTCGGGGTTCGGTGAGGTGACCCGGTGCGGGCCGCGCACCTCCGAGATCGCCTGGACCAGCTCCTTGCGATCCGGGAGCAGGTCCGAGACCCCGGACCTCGACTCCGCCAGGGCGAGCAGGATGTGCTCGGTTGAGATGTACTCATCGCCAAGCCCCGCGGACTCCTTCTCCGCCTGCTGCAGGACCCAGACGAATTCGCTCGAGGGCCGGACGTCCGGCACCGTGTTGCCGCTCAGCTTGGGGAGCTTCTCGATTGCATCCCGCGCCCGGCCGCGCGCGTCCTGGGCGTCGACGCCGAGGCGCTGGAGCACCGGCACGACGACCCCCTCGTCCTGCTCGAGCAGGGCGAGGAGGAGGTGGGGCGGGGCGACCTCGGGGTTCGCGTTCTCAGAGGCGAGCCGCTGCGCGGCGGCCACCGCCTCCTGGGACTTGATCGTGAAGCGGTCTGGCTGCATCCGGGCCAATGGTAGCGCCTTTAGTCGAGAAGATAAAGAAATCTATGCCATATCGACTTAGATCGATGCCCAAGGAGATCGACCAAATGTGGGGTAGACGCCGAGCGGCCGCCCGGCGTAGGATGGGCAGGAGGGGGATCGGTCAAGGATGGCAATGGAAACCAACGTCGAGATCGCCAGGCGGGTGCTGGAGGCCTTCAACGAGGACGGGATCGAGGGCGTGCTCCCCTACTACGACGACGACGTCGAGATCTACGACCCGGATCTCCCGAGCGACCGGCCCTTTCGCGGCAAGGAGGGGCTGCGCAGCCTGCTCAACCTGATGCTGATGGGGACCGAGCGGACCGAGATCCGCGATTACGAGCTCTTGCCGGCCGGCGATCGCGTCGTAGCGCTCATCCGGACCTACTTCCGAGGTGAGGGCGGCGGGCCGGAAGTCGAGGTCCGCGACGCACACACGCTGACCTTCCACGATGGCAAGATCGTCTACTGGCGCCTCTACATCGACCGGACGGAGGCACTGACCGACGCGGGCATCGACCCGGAGCCCGCTCGCCCGGCTCCTCGCTAGGCCGCCCTCCGCGCGCTTACGCTTCTCGTGTGGGGAGCCCAAGGAGGATCCGGGCGGCGGCGCTGGTCTCGGTGGCCGGCCTTTTACTGCTCGTCGTCCGGGGTCCGGCGATCGCGGAGCGCGGCGAGCACAGTGACGAACGGAGCCCGCGCCAGGTGTGGCCCCGCGCCGTCTATCCGCCGCGCGCCGCCGTGCGGCAAGCCCAGCGCTTCGCGGCCGCTCGCGGTGACGTGTCCTTCGCTGTGATCGACCGCTCCCTCGGGCTCCGCGGATACGACTACGACCACCAATACAGCTCCGCCAGCGTCAGCAAGGCGCTGTTGCTGGCGGCCGAGCTGCGGCGACTCGATCGTGAGGGCCTGCCCCTCGACGCCGAGACCAAGGCCCTGCTCGAGCCGATGATCACCTACTCGGACAACCGCGCCGCCGACGCGGTCTATGCCCAAGTGGGGGACCAGGATCTGCAGGAGGTCGCGGAGAGGGCTGGGATGAGCGACTTCGTGCCGGCGCCCGGCTTCTGGGGCGGCAACCAGATCACCGCGGCCGATATGGCGCGCTTCTTCTACCGGCTCGACGCCAACCTCCCGGGCCCCCACCGCGCCTACGCCAAGAGGCTCCTGGCCAGGATCGCGCCGGTGGAGCGCTGGGGGATCCCGGAGGCGATCGGCGGGGGCTGGTCGATCTGGTTCAAGGGTGGCTGGCGGCCGCCGGGTGGTGAGCAGAACAGCGGGCCGGTCACCCATCAGGCCGCGGTTCTCGAACACCGCCGCGGCGAACGTATTGCTCTCGCCGTCCTCACCGACGAAGCACCGTGGGGCGGTGGCGGCTTCGAGGCGATCGAGGGCATCGCCCGTCGCCTGCTCTCCTCGCCTCCGCCCTTCCGCGGCGGGTGGGTGGTGCCGTAGGCCCTTAGTTGCTGCGCCGGCGAATCCGGATCCGGGTCGAGCCGGCAGCGCCGCGCATCTTCTCCGGCTCGTACGCCCCATAGGGAACGAGCTCGCCGCCGATGGACCTGCGGAGCCGCTCCAGCTCCTCGGTCATCTTCGACTCCATCTCCGCGGCGCGCCGTCGCATTCGCGCCATCTCGGCCCGCATCCGCTCCAGGCGCTGCTCGAGCTCGAGCACGGTCTCCACGCCGGCCAGGTTGAGCCCCTCCTCGCTGGTCATGCGCTGGATCCGCCGCAGGAGCTCGACGTCCGCCTGCGAGTAGAGCCGGGTTTTCTTCGGCGAGCGCTTCGGCGTGATCAGCCCACGCGCCTCGTACATCCGCAGGGTCTGGGGGTGCATCTCGGCGAGGTCGGCCGCGACGGAGATCATGAAGACACCCCGCTCCTGGTCGATGCGCTCGGCCTGAGCCCTTCTCCTGCGCGAGGCGTCAGCCATCGGTCCTCACTTTCGCGCCCGGTCCGGACCGAGCGGCCTGCCCGAGCAGGGACTCGCGCGGGTTGCGACCGTTGAGCGAGTCGGCCAGCTTCTCCACCGCCTCCCGCTGCTCGTCGGTGAGCTCCTTCGGCACGTCGACGCGGATCCGGTAATGGATGTCGCCGCGGCCCGATCCCTTGGTCCGGGGCGGCCCCTCGCCACGCAGCCGCTGAACGGCTCCGTGCTGGGTGCCCGGCTGAATCCGAATCGTCTTCGACCCACTCAGGGTCGGCACCTCGATGTCGCCGCCCTGGATCGCCTCGGTGACGGTGACCGGAAGGTCGACCTCGAGGTTCCCGTCGGGCCGCTGTTTGAAGACCGGGGAGGGGGCGACCCGCGTCGTCACGTAGAGATCGCCGCGCGGCCCGCCGCGGTAGCCCGCCTCGCCCTTGCCCGCGAGCTTGATCCGGCTTCCGTCGTGGACGCCGGCGGGGATGTTCACCCGGTAGCGCTTGGTCTCCTGGGTGACGCCGCTGCCCGAGCAGGTCGGGCAGGGGTCCTCGATGATCGAGCCCTGGCCGCCGCACTCGGGGCAGGGCTGCGAGATCGAGAAGAGACCCTGGCTCTGGGCGTCGATCCCTGTTCCCTCGCAGCGCGGGCAGGTATGCGGAGACGTGCCGGGCCTGGCGCCGCTGCCGTGACACGTCGGGCACTCGCCGGTCGTCGGCACCGAGACCGCGATTTGGGCGCCGTGCATCGCCTGGTCGAAGGAGAGGCGAACCTCGGTCTCGAGATCGCGGCCGCGCTGGGCCCGCGGGCCCTGCTGGCGGCCGCCGCCGCGGCCAAAGAAGCTGGAGAAGATGTCCCCCAGGTCGGAGGCAAAGCCGCCTCCGGGAAAGCCACCCGGGAAGCCTCCGGCGCCGAAGCCGGCGAAGCGGCCGCCGGCGTCGTACTGCTTGCGCTTCTCGGGGTCTGAGAGCGTGCCGTAGGCCTGCTGGATCTCCTTGAAGCGCTCCTCCGCCTGCTCGTCATCCGGGTTGCGGTCCGGATGCCACTTGCGGGCCAAGTCGCGATAGGCCTTCTTGATCTCATCCTGCGAGGCCGACTTGTCGACGCCCAGGAGCTCGTAGAAGTCGCCCGGCGCGGCCATTACTTGCTCACCACCACGCGCGCGGGCCGCAGGATCTGGCCGTTGAGCCGGTAGCCCTTCTCGACCGTCTCGAGGATCACACCTGAATCGGTGCCCTCAGCGGGCTGGGCGGACAGGGCTTCGTGCAGCTCCGGGTCGAACTTCTCGCCGGTCGGGTCGAAGGCCTCGACACCGGCGCTTCCGAGCTTCGCGCGGATCTCATCGAGCACCAGCTCGACTCCCCGTACGAGCGCCTCATCCGCGGGGGGATCCCCGCCCGACTGCAGGGCGCGCTCGAGGTTGTCGATCACCGGCAGGAGATCGCGAGCGAGCTCCGCCTTGCCGCGAGCGAGGGCGTCGGAGGTGTCCTTCGCGACCCGCTTGCGGTAGTTCTCGAAATCCGCCCGCGTCCGCTGGGCGAGCTCGAGGTACTCGTCGCGCTCCCGCCTGGCTGCGCTCAGCTCGTCGAGATCCCGCTCGACCTGGTCCGCTGCGCCGTTTCCGTCATCCACTTCGGGGGCGGAGAGGTCGTCGACGACCTCTGCGTCGACGACCTCCTCATCGCTCTCCACATCACCCCTCACATGACGGGTCGCGCTGTCGCGCGCCTTCGCATCTCGCTGATCTTCAGGCATGCGCCCTCCCTACGAGGTCTTCTCGTCGTCGACGACCTCGGCGTCCACGACCTCTTCCTCGCCGGCGCCGTTCTGCGAGGCATCGGCGCCGTCACCGGAGGCCGCGGCCTGATCCTGGGCGGCCTGCGCGTAGATCTGCTCGGAGACCTTCTGGAACGCGGTCTGCAGAGCATCCGACTTGGAGCGGATCTCGGCCGCATCGTCGGAAGTGAGCGAGTCGCGGACGTCCTTGATCGCCGCCTCGATCTCCTCCTTGGAGTTCTGGTCGACCTTGTCGCCCAGCTCGCCGAGCTGCTTCTCCGCCTGGTAGGCGGCGTTCTCGGCGACGTTGCGGGCCTCCGCCAGCTCGCGCTGGCGCCGGTCCTCATCGGCGTGCGCCTCGGCATCCTTGATCATCTGCTCGACCTCGGCCTCGTCGAGGCCGGAGCCGCCCTTGATCTCGATCTTCTGCTCCTTGCCGGTGCCGAGGTCCTTCGCCGAGACGTTGAGGATGCCGTTCGCGTCGATGTCGAACGTCACCTCGATCTGGGGCATGCCTCGCGGCGCCGGCGGGATGCCGGTGAGCTGGAACTTGCCCAGGCTCTTGTTGCCCGAGGCCATTTCGCGCTCACCCTGCAGCACGTGGATCTCGACCGAGGGCTGGTTGTCCTCGGCGGTCGAGAAGATCTCCGACTTCTTCGTCGGGATCGTGGTGTTTCGCTCGATCAGCTTGGTCATCACGCCGCCCTTGGTCTCGATGCCGAAGGTGAGCGGGGTGACGTCGAGCAGGAGCACGTCCTTGACGTCGCCGGCCAGCACGCCCGCCTGAATCGCGGCACCGATCGCCACGACCTCGTCGGGGTTGACGCCCTTGTGCGGGTCCTTGCCGGTCAGCTCCTTGACCTTGTCCTGAACGGCGGGCATGCGGGTCATGCCGCCCACCAGGACGATGTGGTCGATCTCGGTGCCGGCGTCAGCCAGCGCCTGCTTGACGGGGTCGACAACGCGCTCGAGCAGATCCGAGGTGAGCTCCGTGAGCTTCGCCCGGGTCAGCTTGATGTCGAGGTGCTTCGGCCCGGCGTCGGTCGCCGTGATGAACGGCAGGTTGATCTGGGTCTCCTGGGTGGTGGAGAGCTCGATCTTCGCCTTCTCGGCGGCCTCGTAGAGGCGCTGCAGGGAATTCTTGTCCTGCGAGAGGTCGACGCCCTGGTCGCGCTTGAACTCCGCGACCAGCCACTCGACGATCGCCTTGTCCCAGTTGTCGCCGCCGAGGTGGTTGTCACCGGCGGTCGACTTAACCTCGAAGACGCCGTCGCCGATCTCCAGGACCGAGACGTCGAAGGTGCCGCCGCCGAGGTCGAAGACCAGGATCGTCTGGTCGGACTCCTTGTCGAGCCCGTAGGCGAGCGACGCGGCGGTCGGCTCGTTGATGATGCGCTTGACGTCGAGCCCGGCGATCTTGCCGGCGTCCTTGGTGGCCTGGCGCTGGTCGTCGTTGAAGTACGCCGGGACAGTGATCACGGCTGAGTCCACCGGCTCGCCGAGCTTTGCCTCGGCGTCGGCCTTGAGCTTCTGCAGGATCATCGCCGAGATCTCCGGCGGGGAGTACTGCTTGCCGTCCACGTCGATGCGGACGTCGCCGTTCGGGCCGGCGACTACCTTGTATGGGACGATCGTCTCCTCCTCCTTCACCTCGGCCTCCTTACGGCCCATGAAGCGCTTGATGGAGAAGATCGTCTTCTCGGGGTTCATCACGGCCTGCCGCTTGGCGACCGTGCCGACCAGGCGCTCGCCCGAATCGGTGAAGGCGAGGACGGAGGGAGTGGTGCGGCCGCCCTCGGCGTTCTCGAGGACCTCCGGCTCACCGCCTTCCATCACCGCCATGGCCGAGTTCGTCGTGCCAAGGTCGATTCCAATCGTCTTTGCCACTTTCATTCCTCCAAAGCTCGTGTTCGGGTTGCTTCAGCATAGCCGCCCAAGAAATCTAAGTGGCGGTTTGGAAGATCTGTGGTGGCTCTCAAGCCTCGGAAAGGGAAGGAGGCCGGGGCTGGGCCCCGGCCTCCATCGCATCACAACGGATCTGCTGCGGCCCTACTTGATCTTCAACACGCTCGTCAGAGCGGCGTGGTCCGATGGGTAGAGGCCGTTGACCGGCGCCCGGCCGTCGACGAAGCCCTTCACGAACTTGACCTTCTTCCGGTTCGCGAGAACGTGGTCGACCTGGTGGTCGAAATCATTGATCGAGTTCGGCCCACCGACCAGGAACGGGTCGTTCAGGCAGCAGCTCAGCGGGTTTGCCGTGCTGCGCTCGGTGAACCCGCCGGCGACGAGCGCCGCGTACGCGTTGCGGTCGCCGTTGGGCTGGACGGTGTCGTCGTCCGAGTTCATGTCGCCGATCAGGATCGTCGGGATCTTCCCCGTCCTGACCGCGCCGTTCGGCTGCGGGGTGACGAGCTGCGCTGCCTGAGCCGCGCGGATGTCGCCCCTGCCGAGCGTCGTGCCCTGATTGGTCGTGTTGCTGCCCTGGCTGTCGAACGCCTCGAGGTGGGCATCAACTACGTGCAGACTGCGACCGCGAGCCTTGACGTTGAGCGCGGCCCAGCCACGGGTGACATCGACGGTCCTGACGCCGCCGGCGAGCGTCACCCTGAGCAGGGTGTCGAACGTGCCGGTGGTCGCACCGCTGAACTTGATCCCGACGCCCTTGCGGACCAGGATCGCGTCGCGCATCGTCAGGCGCTCGTTGTGGTCGGCACCGCTGAGGCCGCTGCCGTTGCCGTCGTCGTTCACCGGCAGCTCGAAATCGAACTCCGGCTTGACCACCGCGAGCGTGTAGCGGACGCCCTTCTTCTTGCCCTTCTTGGCGGCACTCGCCTTCTTACTCCCGCTGTTCACGGCGGAGAGCAGATCGGCGAGGAAGTCACCGCCCTGCGGATCGATCTGGGTCGCCACCGGCGTGCCGAGCGCGGCCGCGAGGTTCACAGGGCCTGTGCGCCACAGCGCCGCCTCCTGGAGGCCGACGATGTCGGGCTTGCGCTTCTTGATCTCGGCGGCGATCGAGGCCGCGCGGACCGACGGGAACTTGGTGGCATGCACCTGGTTGACGATCTCGCCGCCGGCGTTGATCGCCTGGTCGGTGGTGTTGGCCTGGAGGGCCGGCGTCAGGTCCGCACCCAGGTACAGGTTGCGGCTCATCACCGTCAGTTTCGTTCCCTTCGCCTTCTTCTTGCCCGCGGCGTCGGCGACGCCTGGGAGCAGCGCCAGTACGAGGACGGCCATCAGCCCGAGGACCAGCCCCAGGTCCATGCGCCTCCTACCGGAGAAGCCATATGCGTTACTCAACAGAACTCCTTTCGAAGAAAAGGCACCTGTGGGCGCCCCTCGGATTCCTCTCATCGCTCTAATCACGCAGATTGAGGCGGAGTTGCGGGGGAAAGCCGCAGAGCCGTAGGTACTACGGACCCTGTCCCGCGACCTGTGCGACGAAGCTCGCCACCTGGTCCGCCTGCTGCCCGGAGACGACTCCCTTGGGCATCCGGCCCCCGACGCCGTTGTTGACCGCGGCGAGGACGCGCGGCTTGATCGTCGCCGGGTCCGGGGCACTGGCGCTGGGCGGAGCGAGCAATTCGTCGAGATTCGGTCCGATCACCCCGTCCGTCCCCGCCTCGGCGAGGGTGTGGCAGGCGCCGCAGTTCGTCACGAAGAGCTCCTGGCCGTCCTGCAGGCTGGACGCGACCTGCTCGGGAGATCCGTCCTCCGTCCCCTCCTTGGTGAGCGCCCACGCGGGAATGCCCACGCCGAGGAGCAGGACCACGATTCCGAAGATGACGAACGTGCTGCGCTTCATCTCTGGCGCGGCAGCATATTGCCCGCCACGTCCGCCTTGTGCCGCCGATACCACGGGCACATTCGCCGCAGGCCGCACTCGCCGCAGCGTGGGCGCGGCCTGCACACGGCCCGGCCGTGGCGGATCAGGTTGACGTGGAGCTCGTAGGCGTCCTCCGGCGGCGTGATGGCGAGCATCTCGTCATGCGCCTCCTCGAACGAGGCCCCCGGCCGGAACAGGCCGAGTCGCTCGCCCACCCGCTTCACATGGGTGTCGACGGGGATCTCGGGTCTCCCGAAGGCGAAGATCAGGACACAGGCGGCGGTCTTGCGGCCGACCCCGGGAAGCTCGGTCAGGTACTCGAGCGCCTCCTCGCGCGGCGCCTCCGCGAGCCAGTCGAGGTCGGGATGGTCGCCGATTTGGCCCAGAATCTCCTGGATCCGCGGGGCCTTGGTGGCGCTGAGTCCCCCAGGTTTGATCGCCTCCTCGACCTCCTCGGTGGGGGCGTCCCTGACCTCCTCCCAGGTCGCGAACCGTTCGCGCAGCCGGCCATAGGCGACGTCGCGGTTGCGGTCGTTGGTGTTCTGGGAGAGCACGGTCCGCACCAGCTCCGCGATCGGGTGCCCGTGCGGGTCGTTCACTGGTTGCCCGTAGAGCTCCCGCAGCCGGTCGCGGATGGCGAGCACGCGCCGGCGGGAGGGACGGCGCCACCGAGGATCGCGCTTGGGAACGCGGGGCGGCTTCCCCGCCGGGAGCGTCGCCGCCTTGCTGTCCGCGAGCACTATCCTGCTGGGCAGAGGCACCGGGCGAGGATATTCAGCGCGCCCAACCAGGCCGTCTCGTCCACTCGTTCGAACCCGAAGGACCGGGCAAGAAGAGTGCGGTCGGTCACGAAGTTGTCATCGGACGGTTAACTAGAATTCCGCGGTCGTGCGCTCCCTGATCAACAGAGTCGGCAATTGGCTACCCCACGGGTATGGCGACGCTGCCAAGCAGCTCGGTCTCTTCGTGCTGGCCGAGATCAGCTATGAGGCCGTCCGCGGCGTCGCCGACGGCGCGCGCGACCAGGCCTTCGTCAACGGAGCGAACGTGATCTCGCTTGAGAGGAGCCTCCACACCTTCTTCGAGCCGAATCTCCAGTCGATCTTCATCGACCACCGCTGGATCATCGACTTCGCGAACTTCATGTACATGAACAGCCACTTCGTCGTGACCACGGCATTCCTGGTCTGGCTGTACGTCTTCCGCAACCACAACTTCTACTTCGTCCGCAACATGTTCATGGTCGCGATGGCGCTCGCGATCGTGGGCTATGCGCTCGTGCCGACCGCGCCGCCGCGGCTCTTCCCGCAGGACGGCTTCGTCGACACGATCACGGACTTCGCCCAGGTGAACCACGACTCCGCCCTGGTCAAGCTCTTCATCAATCCCTACGCCGCAATCCCCTCCATGCACATCGCCTTCTCGACGATGATCGGCGTCACCGGTGTTCTCGTCGCCCGGCACAGGATCAGCAAGATCCTCTGGACCGCTTACCCGGTGCTCGTCTTCTGGGTGGTCGTCGTGACCGCCAACCACTTCTGGATCGACGGTGCCGCAGGCCTGCTCGTCGCGGTCCTCGCAGCGATCGCCGCGCGCTCTCTGGCTCGCGCCCGTCCCGCCGTCTGGTCCTTCGGTCCCGCCACCACTTGACCGCCCGGGTCGCGCTCCGTCGCTACGGCGAGCCGGGGGCGGTGGCGACGGCCCTCGGCGTCGCCTACCTGATCGTTCAGCCGGATAGCGCCGACCACGCCGCCCAGGTCTTCCGCTCGGGGCTGTTCGACAACCAGGGCTTCGCCGCGTGGGACAACTTCTGGTTCGGCGGCCACCACCTTCCCGGCTATGGGCTGCTGCTGCCTGCGCTCGGCGCCCTTATCGGTCCGCGACTCGTTGGGGTGCTGTCGGCGATCGCCGCGTCGCTGCTCTTCTCCGCGATCGCCTACGACCGCTTCGGCGAGCGCGCCCGGCTCGGGGTTGCCTGGTTCGCCACAGCGACCTCCATCAGCCTGTTCACCGGGCGCCTCACGTTCGCGCTCGGCGTCGCGGTCGCGCTGGCCGCCGTCTTCGCCGCCCAGCGTGACCACCGGCTGCTCGCGATCTTCTTCGCCGCCCTGACCCCGCTGGCGAGCCCCGTCGCCGCCCTGTTCCTGGCCTGCGGCGTGGCCGCCTATGCGATCGCGGAGCGCAGCCGGCGGGGCCTGGAGCTCGCCGTCATCGCCGTCGGGATGACGCTGCTGATGAACTCGGCCTTCCCCGAGGGCGGCACCGAGCCCTTCGACTTCTCGAGCTACGAGCCGGCCATCCTGGTGACGGTCGCCGTCTTCCTCGCCCTGCCGCCCGAGGAGCGCCTGCTCCGCTACGGCGTCGCCGCCTACGCGCTGGCGCTCACCGGCGCGTTCCTGATCCAGACGCCGATGGGGGGCAACGCGACCAGGATGGGCTCGCTCCTGCTTGGGCCGGTGCTCGCCTTCGGGCTCTGGCGCCGGCAGCGCTTCTATTTGATCCTCCTGGTCCCCGTCCTGATCTACTGGCAGTGGTCCCCGGTCGTCCGCGACCTGGAGCAAGTGAGCGCGCAGCCCTCGGTCAAACCCGGCTTCTACGCACCCCTGATCGACTTCCTGCGGGGCCAGCCGCGCCACGACGCCTACCGGGTCGAGGTCCTGCCGGAGGAGCACCACTGGGAGTCCGCCTACGTCCCCCGCGGCATCTACATCGCCCGCGGATGGGAACGGCAGCTCGACCGCAAGCTCAATCCGCTCTTCTACCGATCGGCTCCGCTGAGCGGACCGCAGTACAGGAGCTGGCTCGACGATCTCGGCGTCGGTTACGTCGCGGTCCCACACGCACCTCTCGACTATGCGGCCACGCCGGAGAAGAGGATGTTGAAGCGTGGCCCACCCCGCTACCTGGACCGGGTCTACCAGAGCGCGGACTGGACCGTCTACAAGGTCAGCAAGCCGGCGCCCCTCGCGATCGGGGGCAAGATGGTGAAGCTCCGGCCACAGGGATTCGTGGTCGATGCCAGCGCGCCCGGGACCGTTCTCGTCAGGGTGCACTGGACGCCGTACTGGTCGATCGAACAGGGCACCGGCTGCGTCGAGCAGGCGCCCGGCGGCTACACGATGCTCGACGTCGAGACGCCGGGGCGCTTCCGCGTCGGCATCGACTTCTCGCCCGTGCGGGCGATCAGCTCGGGGCCGCGCTGCCATGAGGAACCCGCCCTCCAATACGGCTCGGCGGGGAGCGAGGCGCCAACCACGATCCCGCACGGGGGCGGGCAGCGCTGATGAGTGCCGCTGCGCGGGCGGCACACCGCGGCGGGAGGTCCATCTCCTCCCTGCTGCCACGCGGTCCGCTCGACCTGCTCATCCAGCTCGGCCTGCTCGCCGCGGCGTACTGGGCATGGCGGCATGCCCGCGGCGCGGTGGACGGGAGCATGGGGCTGTCGTTCTCACACGCTCGCGACCTGGTCAGCGCGGAGCGGTCACTCGGACTGCTGATCGAGCCCGGCATCCAGCACTGGGCGGTGGATGCCGGCTGGCCGGCCGAGGTGGCGCGCTGGGGCTACGCGAACCTTCACTTCAAGGGCAGCTGCCTGATGCTCGCGGTCCTCTACTTCGGCCACCGGGGGAGCTACGGCTTCGTGCGCAACGCGGTGTTCTGTGCCATGGCGATCTCGGTGATCGGATATGCGCTCTTCCCCACGGCGCCTCCGCGCTTCCTGCCGGAGCTCGGTCTCGACCCGTCGAGCTCCGTGACCGGGAACGATCCGTTCCTCTCGAATCCCGGCGACCCCCTCTTCAACCCCTTCGCAGCCGTCCCCTCGATGCACGTGGGCCTATCGGTGATCCTCGCCTGGTCGCTGGCGATGCTCGTGCGGCCGCGAGCGCTGAAGGCCGCCCTCCTCGCCTATCCGCTGCTGATGACCTATGTGGTCGTCGCGAGCGGCAACCATTTCTGGCTCGACGCGGTCTTCGGCCTGCTCACGGCCACGCTTGCGATCGGCGCCGCTATGCTCCTCGCCCGGTTCAACTCGGACTGGTCCTTCGGTTCGGCCACCCGCAGCGCTCCGGCCGGCGACCTCGAACCGCAGCCCAAGCCCGAGGCCGCCCCGGCATAAAGCCAGCTCTGATGAGCATCGACCAGCGAGACCTTCCCGCCAACGGGACGCCCCCACCCGGCAGGGGACCGACCAGTGCCGCCGAGTTCTCCGCGGCGATGCGTAACCGCCTGATCGAGTCCCGGCTCACGCCCAACGCGATCTCGATGGTCGGGCTGGTGGGCAATCTCGCGGCCGCCGTCCTGATCTGGCAGGGCCTCTACTTCCTCGGTGGCGTCGCTTTCATCGTCGGATCGGTGATGGACACGCTCGACGGCCGCTATGCGCGGGCGTCGGGCAAGGGGACGCTGTTCGGCGCCTTTCTCGATTCCACACTCGACCGGGTGGAGGAGGGGCTCGTGCTCACCGCCGTCGCCTACCGTTTCGCCCTCGCGGGTGACCAGTTCGCGGCCGCGATGTGCGTGGTGGTTGTGCTCGGCTCGCTGATGGTCTCCTATACGCGGGCTCGGGCGGAGGCGCTGGGCGTCGAGTGCAAGGTGGGGTTGGCAACGCGCCCAGTACGGGTAGTCATACTCTCGATCGGCCTCGTCTTTGCGAAGGGAGACGGGATCTTCGACGCGGATCTACTCGCACCGGCGATCTACGCGATGGCGGCGCTGACGGCTTTCACAGTGGTCCAGCGCGTCTGGCACGTCAGAAACGAGCTCAAGCGACTCGGCGCTGGGGTGCAGCCGGCGCCATCGCGGGAGGCGGTTCCGGCCGAGGACGTGTAACCCCCTTGCAGCGCAAGTGTGGTTTCAGAGCTGAGTCTTCTTATTGAGGAGGATTTCCCAGGATGAGCACCGTGAATGGAAGAGCCAACGGCACCCGCCGCAACGGCCGCCAGGACGAGAAGGTCCGGGTCGCGGTCGTCGGCGTCGGCAACTGCGCGAGCTCTTTCGTGCAGGGCGTTGAGTACTACAAGGACGCCGACCCGGCTGAGCAGGTTCCGGGCCTGATGCACGTGGACCTGGGTGGCTACCACGTGCGCGACATCGAGTTCACGGCCGCCTTCGACATCGATGCGGACAAGGTCGGCAAGGACCTCTCCGAGGCGATCTGGTCCGGCCAGAACAACACGATGAAGTTCTCCGATGTGCCGAATCTCGGGGTCAAGGTCCATCGGGGCATGACCCACGACGGCCTCGGCAAGTACTTGAAGGAGAAGATCACCAAGGCCCCCGGCGAGACCGCTGACATCGTCGGGATCCTCCAGGACACCCAGACCGACGTCCTGGTCTGCTACCTGCCGGTTGGCTCCGAGCAGGCGACCAAGTGGTACGTCGAGCAGGCTCTTGCGGCGGGCGTCGGATTCGTCAACTGCCTGCCGGTCTTCATCGCCCGCGAGGACTACTGGGACCGTCGTTTCGAGGAGGCCGGCCTGCCGATCATCGGCGACGACATCAAGTCGCAGGTGGGCGCGACCATCGTGCACCGCCAGCTTGCGAGGCTCTTCGCCGACCGCGGTGTGCGCATGGAGCGCACCAGCCAGCTCAACGTCGGCGGGAACATGGACTTCTACAACATGCTCGAGCGCGAGCGGCTGGAGTCCAAGAAGATCTCGAAGACCAATGCCGTCACCTCGATCATGGACCACGAGCTGCCGGCAGAGGACGTCTATATCGGGCCCTCGGACTACGTGCCGTGGCTGACGGACCGCAAGTGGGCGCACATCCGCGTCGAGGGCAAGGCCTTCGGCGACGTGCCGCTCAACGTCGAGCTCAAGCTCGAGGTCTGGGACTCGCCCAACTCCGCGGGCATCGTGATCGACGCGGTGCGGATCGTGAAGCTGGCGCTCAACCACGGCGTCGCGGGTCAGCTCGATGGCCCGTCGAGCTACCTGATGAAGTCACCGCACAACCAGCGGCCCGATCCGATGGCGCGGGAGATGACCGAGGAGTTCATCGCCGAGTACGCCCGGCAGCGGGGAGTGCCCGCCAAGGGCAAGAGCAAGGCGAAGGCCAAGGCTAAATAGCCGGCCGCGACACAGCTAACTGCAGGAAGCGGGACCTTCGGGGCCCGTTTTCGTACGTATCCTGCGCCGGGTGGGCGCCGACTCGCTCTCCATCGCGCAGGTCAGTCCCCATCCCTGGGGGAAGCGGCACGAGATCAACGAGTTCGTCGCCCGCACCTCGGCGGAACTGGCCGAGCGCGGGCACCGTGTCCTGATCGTCTCGCCTTCGGATTCGCGGAAGGCGATCCGCGAGAGCCGCCGGCTGATCCGCGAGGCGGAGGTCAATCCGCGGGCAATCTGGCGCGGCGAGAACCCGCGCGTGGTCGCGATCGGCCAGAGCATTCCGCTGCCGAGTGGCCCGCGACGCCGGCCGGCTCCGCTCCCAGTGGACGTGAGCCGGGCCCTGGAGCGCCTGCTCGGCAGCGTGCCGCTCGACGTCGTGCACGTCCACGAGCCCTTCGCTCCGAGTACGGGCTCAGCTGCCCTGCGCCACTCGATGTCGCTCAACGTGGCGACCTTCCACGAGCCGGTGGAGCGAGTGCTTTCGACCCAGGTCGCCCGGCTGGTGGTCGAGGTCTTCTTCGGGCGGATCGACGCCCGGACGGCGAGCAATGAGGCGACCGGTGAGCTGCTGCAGCGTTTCTTCCCGGGGCAGTACGAGCTGATCACGCCCGGCGCCGACGTCGCCGAACCCGCTTTGGAACCGCCGCCCTCCGGCCGGGTGAGGATCGCCTACTGCGCGGAGGAGGAGCGCGGGGCGCTCCGACTGCTGCTGCGGGCGATGCGCAGGTTGCCCGACGGTCTTGATTGGGAGGGCGTGATCTGGTTCGACGGCCCGACGGATCCGCTGGCCCGTGTGAGCCGCAAGCTCCGCGAGCGTCTCACCGTCGTGCGGCCACGGGACGGCGAGCCCGCGGAGTTTCTCGCCGATGCCGAGATCGCGTGCCTGACGTCGGGCGGCGTGCGGGCGGCGCCCGGCCTGGTCCGAAAGGCGTTCGCTGCGGGTGCCGTTCCGGTCGTCTCCGACCTCGAGCTCTACCGCGAGCTGGTGGGTGAGGGCGAGCGCGGGCTGCTCTTCCCTCTCGGCGACGTGCTCACCCTGGCCGCCCAGCTCGAGCGGCTCTGCCGTCATCCCTCGCTGCGCGAGGAGCTCAGGGTGGAGGCCGCGTCCAGCGCGCAGGCCCGCCCCTGGGGCGAGGTGACCGACGACGTCGAATCGGTCTATCGCCGCCTGGTAGCGAGGCGGCATGACTCCAGCGGCGATCCCGAGATCCGCAAGCGGCTGAGCGAGCGGGGCCACATCCACTGCGACCTGCACATGCACACCGACCACTCGCCTGACTGCGCCACGCCCGCCGAGCTGCTGCTGGAGACCGCCAAGGAGCGAGGACTCGGCGCGATCGCGATCACGGATCACAACGAAATCTCGGGCGCGCTCGAGGCGCAGGAGATCGCAGCCCGGATCGGCGGGATCAAGGTGATCATCGCGGAGGAGGTGAAGACCGCCCACGAGGGGGAGGTGATCGGCCTCTTCCTGAGCGAGCGGATCGAGCGCGGCATGACGATGGCCGAGACGATCGGCGAGATCCGGCGGCAGGGCGGCCTCGTGTACGTGCCGCATCCGTTCGACCGGCTCCACTCCGTGCCCGACTACGAGAACCTGCTCGAGGTCGTCGACGAGATCGACATCCTCGAGGTCTTCAACCCGCGGGTGGCGCTCTCGTCGTTCAACGAGGAGGCGGTGAAGTTCGCCCGAAAGTACGGGATCGTCCCGGGGGCGGGGTCGGACAGCCACGTGGCCCAGGGCCTCGGCAGCGTCAAGATCCGCCTGCGGGACTTCGAGGGGCCGCGGGAGTTCCTCGAATCGATGCGGGAGGCGGACATCGTCCGCAAGCACAAGAACCTGGCCTACGTCCAAGCGCTCAAGTTCCTGCAGACGAGCGGCGGCCGGGGAGGGCGGTCTCTCGCGGGTCGGGATGGCGGCCGGCGTGCCCGCAATCGAAAGCGCTCGGCGAGCAAGAGTTGATGCACCCGCAAGGGGCCGGGGCCGGGCCGAAGAAGAGGCAAGGCGCCGTGTCATCCATCACCGACGACGAGATCCGCGAGAAGTACCTCGAGCGCGCGATCCGGGAGCTCAACGACCTCGGGCATGAGCTCTCGGAATGCTCCGATTGCCCCCGTGGCAACGTCATGCCGGTCCAGGGCTCCGGACACCCACAGGCCGACATCCTGATGCTGAAGGACTCGGCGACGCCCTCGGAGATCGAGGAGGGCGTCGCCTTCTACGGCCGGGCCGGCAGTGCGCTGATGAAGAGCTTCAAGCGGCTCGCCATCGATCCGATCGTGGTCTTCGGCACGCTCTGCTCGAAGTGCCCGCTCACCGACCCGAGTCAGGCATCGGAGGCGTGTGTCGCGCGGGTGGCCGAGGAGATTGCGATCGTGCAGCCGCGCATGATCGTGGTGATGGGCGAGGAGGCACTGCTGACGCTGAACGACCTCGAGCTGCCCCTCTCGGAGCCGATCGAGGCCCGCGAGGGCGAGATCCAGCGCCTCACTCCGACGATCGACGCGCTCTATGTGCCGGACATCGACGACTCGCTCGACACCGATGACGCGAAGCAGCGCTTCTGGTCGGCGTTTCGAGTGCTCGGCGACTGGTACGACCGGCTGCCGCCCTACTAGACCTGGCCCACGGATCGAATCGAGCAGCTCGAGCGGCACAGTCGGCAATAGACTGGGTCCGTGGAGCTGGAGGAGCGAACGATCGAGCAGCTGCCCGACCGCTGTGACAACTGCGGCGCGCAACTGACGGATGCCGAGAAGCAGACGGCCCTCACCGAGGGACCGCCGGGTGGGCGCGTCCTCTGCACCACCTGCGCCGCCGAGGTCGTCCCCCTGGCGGAGGACGAGGAGGAGCTCGAGGGCTGACGGGCTAGGGGGCCCGGTGAGTCGTTCGCATTCTGCAGCTCGTCCGCTTGTGGACGCCTGAACCGGGCGGTCCCACCGTGACCTTGACGTTCCGTCTGCCGCGGCACGCGACAAGCTTGAGCACTCCCGCCTTGGGCTTGGATGTGATGGCGCCACCCCTGGCCGAGACGCGGTAGCCCTTCGGGTAGCGGGCTTTGCCGAGGAAGATCTCGGTCTGGCGGATCTTGAGCGCGCCCCTCGAGCGCTTCTTGACCCGACGCGCAAACCTCTTGCCGCCCGGACCCTTGGTCGAGTAGGCGAACTGGAAGATGCGCGTCGCGGGGTCGAATCGCCACGCGCCCGGCGTCCCCGCCACGAGCTGCGGATACGGCTGCGAGAGCACGTCGAGCTTCGCCTCCTTCACGTTCGAGCCGGTCGGCGGCTGACTGGGATCGACGACCACCGCCTGCGCCCCGCTGCCCGTGGTCGTCGGGTCGCGGCACTCGCAGTAGTGCCAGTACTGCCACGAGACCAGGTGGCGGTCGGCGAGCTGGACATTGCGGCGGATGGTCGCCAGGTCGTCGGTGGCGCCGAACTCGCTCAGCAGCAGAGCGTCGCCGGTGGACTGTGCCCGCCTGTCCGCGTTCGAAAGGACGGCATCGTCGAGGGTCTCGCAGCTCGACCCGGTGTAGGGAGGCGGTGCGAGTCCCTGCGTGCAATAGACGTGGAAGCTGAAACCGGCGGACCGGTCCGCGAGGTCGGGAAGGGCGGTGCCCGCGGCGAAGTTGAAGAGGACATTCGGCTCGTACCAGATCAGCTTCTGCCGCTCGACCGCGCGGATGCGGTCGATCACTCGGCGGTAGAAGGGCCCCATCGCGCTCCCATCAAACCCGGGGCACCCAGCTGCCGCGAGGCAGGACGTCCACGGTGTCCCCGGCCAGGGTTCGTTCATGAGGTCGAGGCCAAGCGTATGGCGTGCTTTCGCGAAGCGCGCGGCGACGTGTGCCCAGGCCGCTGCGTAGCGGTCCTGGAGCCCGATCCCGCCGGGCCCCGGGTCGTTGGCCCAGAAGTGGTCGTAGGCCCGGAGCAGTGGCGGCATCCCGAAGTAGTTGCTCGGGAAGCCGAGCTGGGGCTGATTCGGCAGCCCGTCGTCCTGCACCGCCCAGTCGGGCCAGCCCTCGCCCTGGAAGCGCTCGTTGTACATGTCCTGATGGAAGTCGAGCTGGCTGAAGATCCCGTGCCGCGCCAGGGTGGATTCGGTGGCGGCGATCTGGTTCAGGTAGCCGTCGTCGTAGGCCCCTGGGTTTGGCTCGACGCCCTTGTAGATCACGCCAAGGCGAACGGTGTTGAAGCCGTTCCGCTGCAGGAAGGCGGCGTCGTCCTCGCCGAAGCCGGTCGCGGCGGGGTAGTACGGCGGGCGCTTGTAGACCATGTTGACGCCGTGGAGGATCACCACCCGCCCCTTGGCGTCCGTGATCCAGCGGCCGGAGTGGCCGAGGGGCGGCGTGGGGCCGGCAGACGCCTGAGCGCAGAGGAGGAAGGTCGCGAGCGCCGCCGCGACCGCCAGCCCCACTCTCCTCAGCCCGGGCATACGGCGGAGTATGCCGCGGCGCGAGCGTGCGAGCCTAGACGCCCGGGGTGGCTGCCTCGGCGAGCGCCGACATGTCCTCGAACTTGGCGCTGGCCAGGGCCCTGACCACGACCGTGTCCAGCGCGCGGTAGCGGGAGAGCTCCTCCTGCGCGACCCCCGCGTTCTCGGCCGCCACGCCCACCGTGCCCTCCGGCGCGCCCTGCCGGTCGAAGTGGCGCCGGTAGCCCTGCTGCAGGTCGCGGTAGAAGGCCTCGTCCTTGGCGAGCCTGCCCTCCGCGTCCGCCCCGACGGCGGTCCGCACGTAGCCGAAGATCGGCGGCGGCTCACGGCCCGCCTCGCTCGCCCCGCCCTCGACCCAATCGCGAGCCTGGACGGCGAACTCCGGGGTCATCCAGTTGAAGAAGACGCCGTCCCACTCGGCGCCGCCGAAGGCAGACATCTTGGGGCCCATGGCGAGCAGCGCCAGCCGGATGCCGGGGAGCGCGTCGCGCAGGCCGGGCAGCGCCTCCCGCATCGCGGTCAGCGGCTTCTCGGTGACGCCTGCCCCCAAGCCGAGCCAGAGGCGCCCCCGGTCGAGGTCGAGGCGCTCGATGTCCGATGCGACCTCCTCGGCGGACCGGCGATCGATGGCGACAGTAATGCCCAGGTCGATCCGGTCGGCTCCCTTCGCGTAGTCGGCCAGGGTCTCCAGCCCCTTGGCTTCCGGGTGATCGTTCGACCACATCGAGGTGTAGCCGAGCTCCCGGCAACGAGCGGCCAGCGGGCTCGCGATCTCCGGGTCGAGACCCGCCGTGACGCCGAAGCCCCGACTCACTCAGCTTTCTCCAGCAGTGCCACGCACTCGATGTGCGGGGTCTGGGGGAACATGTCGACCGGTTTCACGCGGCGCACCCTATAGCCGGCCTCCGTGAGCTGAGCGGCGTTCGGGGCGAGCGTGGTCGGGTTGCACGAGACGTAGACGATCCGCGGCGCCTCGCACTCGATCAGCCGTCGCACGACCTTCTTCGAGAGCCCGGCACGCGGCGGGTCGACTACCACGACGTCGGGGCGTCCGGCCTCGTCGAGAAGCGGCCGGATCTCCTTGCGCGCGTCTCCGGCCCTGAAGTGGGCGTTCTCGATGCCATTGAGACGGGCGTTCTCTTCCGCGTCGGCGGTCGCCTCGGGGACGATCTCGATTCCCCAGACCTCCCCGGCGTGCGAGGCGAGGCTGAGGCCGAGCGTGCCGATGCCGCAGAAGAGGTCATAGACGCGCTCGCCGCCCGTCAGCCCGCCCATTTCGGCGGCGATCGCGTAGAGCCGCTCCGCCATCTCGGTGTTCGTCTGGAAGAAAGCGTTGTGGGAGATCCGGAAGCGCAGCCCGCAGAGCTCCTCCTCGAGGTACTCGGCGCCGAGCACGCCGGTCGGGCCGTCCGTGCCACCGCTGCTGCCCTCGACGATCGTGTGGAGGTCGACCGGCGGGCGCGGGATCTCGACGGGCGAGGTGATCAGCCGGGTCTGAAGCTGTCCCGTACGGCGGCCCTCGCGGACCGCCAGGTTGCGGAGGATTCCCTCCCGCGAGCGACGGTCATACGGCAAGAGGCCCTCCAGGCCTGCCCAGTCACGCAGTTCGTTACGGCGCGCGTTGTTTCGCTCCGTGGCAAGCTGACAGTCCTCGGCGTCGAAGACGAGATCCCAGCGGCCGCGGGCGTGGAACCCGAGGACGAGCTCGCCATCACGCTCGCCGAATGAGTACTCGAGCTTGTTGCGGTAGCGCCACTGCTCGACCGCCGGCTCGATCGGCTCGAGCTCGAAGCCCTCCAGACCGCCGAGTCGGACGAGAGCCTCGGAGACCTGCGACTGCTTGTGGCGGAGCTGCTCCTCGTAGGGAAGCGACTGCCAGGGAGCGCCCGGGCAGGGCTCGCCGCCGTGGTCGCAGCGGGCGGGGAGCCGGTCCGGCGAGGGGCGGACGATCTCCTGGGCGGAGGCCTCGGCGTAGCCGCGCTTGGCCTTCGTCACCTCCGCCTGGACGCGGTCGCCGGGGAGGGCACCCGCCACGAAGACCACGTAACCGTTTCGTCGGGCGATGCCCTTGCCGCCGTAGGCGAGCGACTCGACGTCGAGGGTGAGCAGCTCGCCCCGCCGTGGTCGCTCCTGCCGGTCGTGGCCGGCGAGATCGGGGGCGCTGGTCTCCTGGGGCATCGTCGGCCTATCGTTGCAGCCGCCTTGGCCTGGGACCTCGACGAGTACCGGCGGGAAGCGGAGGTCTTCCTGGAGGAGATCGACCGCGAGTACTACCTCCAGGGGGCAGGCCACAAGCCGGATCTCGAGATCGAGCCGATCTATGGGCGCCACGAGGCTCTCTTCGAGCGCGAGGCCGTCGAGCGCATCGGTGAGGCCCGTGATGCGGCGGAGGGCGAGGAGGAGACGCGGCTGCGGTACCTGCACCAGTTCGCGCTGGATGGCCATCTGGGGGCGATCACCCGGGGCCACGAGGCCCGGCTGGCGGCACTGGAGGCTTCGCTGGAGATCGAGACGGGAGGGGAGCAGATTCCCTACCGGAGGGCGCCCGTGGTGCAGGCGAACGAGGCCGATTCGGACCGCCGAGCCGAGATCGAAGAGGCCCGTAACGCGGTGCTGGCCGAGCAGCTCAATCCGATCCACCGCGAGGCGCTGGAAAGTGTGCACGCCGCGTGCGTCAGGCTCGGCTGGCCGTCATACCTGGATGCCTACTCCGACGTCCGCGCGCTCGACCTGCGGGCGCTGGCGGCGGAGGTGGAGCGTTTCGCGGAGGCGACCGAGCCGGGCTACGAGGGGATCGTGGACCCAGAGCTGGAGCGGACGGTCGGCCTCACGCTCGGTGAGCTGCGCCGCTCGGATCTGGTGCGCTTCTTCCGCTCGGCACACCTCGACGGGCTCTTTCCCGCTGACCGGATGGTCCCGGCGCTGCGCGAGACGCTTGCCGGGCTGGGCGTCGACCTGACCGCCCAGACGAACGTCACGCTGGACACCGAGAGCCTGCCGACGAAGAGCCCGCGCGCCTTCTGCGCGACGCCGCGGGTGCCGGCGGAGGTCTACCTCGTGATGCCTCCGATCGGTGGGCGGGAGGACTACTCGGCGCTCTTCCACGAGGCGGGGCACGCCGAGCATTACGGCTGCACCGATGCAAAGCTGGCCTTCGAGTTCCGCCACCTGGGCGACAACGCGGTCACCGAGTCCTACGCCTTCCTGCTGCAGGGACTGACCGCCGACCGCGCCTGGCTTGAGCGGATGCTAGGGATCGATGACGCCGAGACCGCGATCGAGAACGCGCGGGCGGTCAAGCTGATGTTCCTGCGGCGCTACTCGGCGAAGATCGCCTATGAGGTCGAGCTGCACGGCCCGGACGCCGATCTGGAGGCCATGCCGGAGCGGTACGCGACCCTCCTGGGGGAGCGGATCGGTGTTGAGTGGCAGCGCGAGACCTGGCTCTCGGACGTGGACGGCGGGTTCTACGTCGCCTGCTACCTGCGCGCCTGGGCGCTGGAGGTGTTCTGGAGGCGCGAGCTGCGGGAGCGGTTCGGGGATCACTGGTTCGCGACCGCGGAGGCCGGCGTTTGGCTGCGAGGGCTTTGGGCCCGCGGACAGCGGCTCGGCGCGGAGCCCCTGCTCGCCGAGGCCGCTGGGCACAGACTGGACTTCGGCCCGCTCGCCTCCGAGCTGAGCCAGTGAGCTGCCGGGTATAGGCTTGCGCCGCAATTTGGGCGAATCCCCGAGCAGGAGGTCAGAGTGGAATCAAGCGAGAGCGGTGGCGGAGTACGGGATCAGATCCAGAAGGCGATCGATGATCTTCGGGCCGCCGGCGAGAAGGCGACCGGCGACGTGCGGACGCGAATCGACGACGCGGTGTCGCGGCTGCGCGACGTCTCGGGTGATGCAAGCTCGAAGGCGCAGGACCAGGTCTCCAACTGGCGAGACACCCTTGACAACGCGACCCAGGACGTCCGCAAGGAGCTCGCCAAGCTGGCGGTCCGCGCGCAGACCTCCACGGAGGCGCTCGATGAGATCGCGCGGGAGATCGATGAGCGCCGCCAGGCGCTGAACTGATGCGACGGCGCTCCGCAAGCGAAGCCGAGGAGCGACCCGTTTAGTCGGTCTGGATTTTGCGGTCGAGGGACCGCAGAAGGCTCTTCCGGGCCTTGTTGCCCCGTTCGTAATCTCGGACCCGCCGCAGCTCCGCGCGGCTGAGCTCCTGCAGCCGGCGGTCGACCTGGCGGATCGTGAGATCGTCGTAGGCCGTGATCGGGAAGCCGGGGACGCGCGCCGCCCGGCGGACCCTGTCCGCCCCCGCAAGCGGCCCGTCGACCGCCTTCAGGGCTCGCTTCCGCGCCCCCTGCTCGGGCGCCGGCCTCCTGCCGGGCCCGCCTGGGAGCTTCGCGCACCTGGGCGACCAGGCGCTCGAGCTGGCCCAGTAAATCGTCTGCCTGATCGCGTCCGCGGGTGACCAGCCGGTTGACCAGCTCATCGGCGTCGCTGCGGGTCATGCGCCCACGCCGCACCGCGTCGTCGAGGACCTCCTGAAGCCGGTCCCGGGAGATCGTGACGGTCTTCTCGAGGGCGTCCCGGAATGCCTGGACGCTCTGCTCGGCGCGCGAGGTCTCCTCGGAGCGGGCGCTCTGCTGTTTCTTGCTGGAGGCCGTGGCCATGGCCTCGGACTATCCCAGATCCGCGAACTCTCCAATCACGGGGTTGTGGTCGGCGAGACGGATCTTCAGGTTCGTCTTCGGATCAACCACATCACGGGCTGCCGGCGGCAGGGCCGCCGGGCGTTGCGCGACCTCGAGACCTCGGACGAGCAGGTGGCTGAGGCGGTCCGGGCCCGTGCGGGGGGCGAGGCCGAAGCGCTCCTCGAGCTGGTCGAAGACGGAGCTCGCCTTCGGCCGGACGTTGAAGTCGCCGCCGAAGATGAGCGCCCCCGCGCCGGCGAACGCGATGGCGCACTCGGCCGCATCGATCAGCTCCCGTTCGGCCGAGGGTGGGCTCTTGCTGACGTGGAGATTGGCGACGCAGAGACCCGACTCAAGCCGCGTCAGGGCGATGACTCGGGTCTCGGGTCTGCGGGTGAGGACCTCACGGTGCCGCTCGGCGATCGGACCGGCGCAGGGCCGGACGAGCGTGGTGTTCGACCCGCCCTCCCAGGCGCCGAGGAGGTCCGGGCGCCAGCGGCCGATCAGCGAGGTGAGCGGCTGAAACCAGTTGCGCCCGCTGAACGCCCGGTGGGCCGCAGCGCCGCATGCCTCGGCCATCCGCCCCTTCCAGGCCGGCGGGAACTCCTGAAAGATCGCGACGTCCCAGTCGATGCCCCGGACGAAGGACCCGAAGAGGTCGAAAAGATCCCAGTTCGTCTGCTCGTAATCCCTGCCGATGCGGGGACCGCGATGGAAGTTGCCCTTGTGGGCGCGCACCTGGAGCTCGGGCTCGGGCGGCCAGTCGCGGCCGTGGAACACGTTCCATGTCATCACGTTCAGCTGCACGGCCCTAGTATCGGCGGCTCGATGGATCCACCGACGGCCCAGCTTCCGGCGAGCAATTTCCTGACCGGCGAGGAGCTCGATCGCGGCGAGCTGCTGACGCTGCTGGATCGAGCCGAGGAGCTCAAGCGCGGCCGCGAGGACGGCGAGGGTCGCGACTCGCTGCGGGGTCGCTCGGTGGCGCTGGTCTTCGAGAAGCCCTCGACCCGCACCCGCGTCTCGTTCGAGGTCGGGGTCGCGGAGTTGGGCGCGACACCGATCGTCCTGCGCTCCGACGAGCTGCAGCTGACTCGCGGTGAGTCCATCGCTGACACCGGGCGGATCCTCTCCCGTTACCTGCACGGGATCGTGATCCGCTCCGGGTCCGATGAGCGGGTGCGAGAGCTGGCGGAGGGAGCCAGCGTGCCCGTGATCAACGGGCTGACGCCGCAGTACCACCCCTGTCAGGTGCTCGCCGACCTGCTGACGCTGAGGGAGCGCTTCGGCGAGCTCGAGGGGCTGCGCCTGGTCTATGTCGGAGACGGCAACAACGTTGCGCGGTCGCTGGCGATCCTCGGTCGGATCGCGGGGATCGAGGTCGTGATCGCGAGCCCGGACGGCTACCGGATCGAGGAGGGGCTGGCGGAGCTGCGCGACGACCCGCGCGCGGCGGCCTCAGGCGCGGATGCGATCTACACCGACGTCTGGGTGAGCATGGGGGACGAGGAGAAGGCCGAGCGGCGGCGACGGGACCTGGCGCCGTTCCAGGTGAACGACGAGCTGCTCGCTGCCGCCTCGGACCGCGTCATCGCGCTGCACTGCCTGCCGGCGCATCCGAGCGAGGAGATCACCCCGGAGGTCCTCTACGGCGAGCGTTCCGCGGTCTGGGACCAGGCGGAGAACCGGCTGCACGCGCAGAAAGCGCTGCTCGAGCGGGTGCTCCGGGCCTAGGCCGGATCGAGCGGTTTCCTGAAACCCCAACCTCGGGGGTAGAGTTCGCGCGTCAGGTCAACGGATCCCTGCCCGACCGGCGTTGACAGAGCTCAAATCCAGCACCTCGGAGGTTGAAGCGGCCGGGCTTGCACAGGCGCCGGCTCCGGTCGTCGTTCGGCGGGGAACAAACTTCGGTCAGATCAGGGAGCTCGTCGCCCACCTCGTCGTGCGCGAGCTCTCACGCGCGCACCGCGAAACGATCCTGGGCTGGGCCTGGCCCCTCGTGCTGCTGCTTGTCCAGCTGGCGGCGCTCGTCTTCATCTTCGGGCACGTCGTCGACCTGAGCATCCCGAATTATCCGGTCTTCCTCTTCACCGGTCTTATCGCGTGGACCTGGTT
>Ga0126307_10000379_pt1 | contig 28612 bp, 29 predicted proteins | sample Plot28_FD_89955 | JGI IMG/M metagenome (GOLD analysis project Ga0126307, IMG submission 89955) | Serpentine soil microbial communities from UC McLaughlin Reserve, CA, USA - Plot28 | ecosystem: Environmental > Terrestrial > Soil > Grasslands | place: USA: UC McLaughlin Reserve, Lake County... | reverse complement strand
CGTCGAGGCCGGCGAAGAAGCTCGCCGCGTGCGTCGGCTCGCCCCACCGTCCGAGCGAGCCCGCGGCCAGCGTCACCTGCCAGCCTGCGGCCGGCACTGCGCGCGCGAGCGAGCGCGCGACCTGCACAGAGCCGCCGCGGGGAAAGAAGAAGAGCGCCGAGACGACGAGTCTGCGCGCCGTCGGCGCCTGGCCGAGGCAAGCAGGATCGTGGCTCGACCGCGAACCGCCTGCCACCTGCACGGTTCGATTATCGTCCGTCAACCCGACCGGCGCCGCTCATGCGACTACTGCTGGAGGAGGTCGATCGACATTCCCCCGCTCGCCTTCCGTACCACGCGGGCGCCCCCGGCGAGCCGCGCGCAGCCGGCACGGGCTTACAGCAGAGATCGCGTTTGTGCACCGCACAGGGCGTGACTAGGTCATCACCCTTCTTAACCGCGCGTTTACCCACACAGCCTGCGGGCCGGGCACACTCAAGGTGAATGCGCGGCGGCATGCGCCCCCTGCTCTGCGAGCTCCACGCCCACACGGCTTGGAGCGATGGCGAGCTTTCGCTCGGAGCGGTCGTCGACCTCTACGGCAGAGCGGGGTTCGACGTCCTCTGCATCACCGAAGCGACGATCCGTGGCCGCTTCGACACAGGCGGCCGTGCCTCGATGCCACGAATGTGGACGCTTACCTAGCGGAGCTCGAGCGCGCCCGCGCCCGCGCACTCTCGGCCTACGGGCTTCTGCTCGTGCCAGGCTTTGAGCTGACGTATAACGACCCCAACCCCGACCGCGCCGCGCACGCCGTCGCAGTCGGGCTCCACGGCCTCGTCGGCATGGACGATGGCCCGGCCGCGGCGTGGAGGCGGCGCGCGGCGCCGGCGCGGCCATTATCGCCGCGCACCCGCATGACTTCGGACCGACGCCGGCCGTGCCGTTCCCGACGCGCTACTTCCCGCGGCGTTGGCGGGAGCTGCGCGGGCTCTTAGATCGCGTGGAGCTCTTCAACGCGAGGCAGCTGTTCAGCTGGGTTGCGGAGGCAGGTCTGCCGGCCATCGCCTGTGCGCACCGGGCCGAGCACTTCCCCGGCTGGACGACGCTCGTTCCCTGCGAGCAGGACGAGGAGGCGCTCGTCGACTACTGCGCTCGCCCCAGCCCTTGTTCCTGACACGGCTCGAGCAGCCCGCCGTCGCGGTAGCCGCGTAGCCCTCCTCGGCCGGTATGCAGCGGTGCATCTTTCCTGCCACGCTAGAGCGCGCCCATTCGTGAGCGAGCTTGCCAACCACAGTCTTCCTATGATCTCGACTTCTTTCCCTTGCCATCCGGCAGGATCGCGTCGAGAAGGACGAGGCTCGGCCTTGCCTGCTCGACCAGCTCGAGCGCCGCCGTGGCCCTGTCCGTGGCGAGGACTTCGAACCCGTCGTCTGCGAGCTGCTGCTCCAGGTAGGCGCGCACGGGAGTGTCGTGCTCGACCACCAGGACCGTTCCCCCAACCATGGCCGCCGACGGTACTGAAGGCGGTACGGCGCGGCTAGATGTCCTTTGCAGCAGAACCGCAACAAGCAGTCCAGAGGGCTGTGGGACCACACGGAAGGCGGGCACAGCTGGCCTTTCGCACGGGTGCAAGCCCACAAAAAGAGAGCCACGATTCTCCTGTGGACGCAGCGGGAGCACGGGCGCTCGCCGACCGGATCGCAGCCGGGAAGCCGGCCGAAGAAGGGCCGGTCGATTCCGAGTCGCCGCGATACCGGGTCGTTGTCGAGGCCCAGCCGAGCCCGGTCGTTCCGGCCAGCGCCGTCCAGATCGTCCGAATGAAAACCGAGCGTACGGCTAGGGGCGAAGTGAGAACCTTCGTCCGGGGGCCGAACGGCGAGCTCGAGCGTCGTTCGTAGCCGGGGACGCCGGGACAACTGCGCCGACGCGATCGACCACGGCTGACGAGCGCCCGCGGCGGCGCAGCCACAGGACGAAGGCCGCTCTTGCGACGAGGAAAGCGCCGACTGCTGAGAGCACGACGAGCCGCCATCCGCTCCCCGACGACGTCTCCGCCGTGTGCGGGGCGACCGTCTTGGCCGCGACCGGCTCGAAGTCGCTCGTGTCGATCACCGTCAGCTTCTCGGCGCCGTCGAGCACCGCGAGCCCGGCGTCACCCGGGCCGAGCCCGAGGCGCAGGTCGTAGAGGTCCTGTCGCCCGGCGAGCATCTCGAGGTCGATGCAGTGCGCGACTCCGTTCACCGTGTCGAGCGCGTGGACGAACGGCTCCTTGCCCGCCCCGTCGTAGAGCGTGTAGGCCCAGCGGCCGTCGGCGGTTGTCTGGCGGGTGATCGGGAGCCCGGCCATGCGCTCGTCTGGCTCGCTCTTGTCGACGATCGGAGTCGGCAGGAGCTTCCCGCTCGGGACGTCGAGGGCACGGACCTCGTACCGGGTCGGATCCCTGCGCGACAGATAGTGGATGAGGAACAGGCGCGTCCCGTCCGGCGAGAGCGCGTCAAAGCTGAAGTCGCCCTGGAGCACGAGGTGGCTCCGCACGCGCAGGCTCTTTGCGTTCACGACGACGAAGCTCGTCTGGGCGCGCGGGAAGATCCGGCGCGGGTTGATGAGCACGAGCGTCGAGCCGTGGGTCGAGAGGGCCAGACGCCGTGTGGTCGAGAGCGACCACGGGGACGGTGTAGCGCCCGTCAAGAACGCGCGACGCATACACCGAGGACCCGATGCGGGCAACGACGGTGCCGCGCTCGGTGGGCAGGGCGACTAGGCGGCCGCCCACGTCGTCGCCACCCACGATTGCGGGCGCCGAGGTGTCTGCGATGGGCAGGCCGTCGGCGCGGGCGAGCGGCGCGAGGGCGAGGGCAAGGAGAGCTGCGATGAGAAATCGGGTGCGCATGCCGCTACTACGCCGGCCGAGCGCAAAAGGGTCCCCGGAGGCTAGAGGCGGCCGGAGCGCAGGACGCTCCAGACGAGCCAGATACTGAGGATCCCCGACAGTGCAAGCCCGACGACCGAGAGGATCCCGAAGAACGATCCGACCCCGTTCGAGACCAGGGCAAGCAACGCGGAGGTGAGTGCGCCCCCGACCGCGACCATCGCGATCCCGACACGGTTGAAGACGATGTCCATGCGCTTGATCAGGTCCTCGAGGCCCTCGTGGCGGAAGCCGACCTCGATCTGCCCGTCGCGCACCTGCTCGAGCGTGTCGTGCACCTGGTACGGAAGCTCGTGGAGCATCGAAGCCATGTTGCGCAGCTCGTGTCCGGTCCGCCGCGCGATCCGCTGCGGCGTGAAGCGCTCGATCATGAGCTCGCGCGCGTACGGCTTCGCGACGTCGAAGACGTTGAAGTCCGGGTAGAGCTCCATGCCGACCGACCCGAGCGTGGCGATCGCGCGGTCGAGGAGAACAAAGCGCGTCGGCAGCTGCAGGTGCATGCGGTAGATGAGCGCAAACGCCTCCCGGATGAGCTGGATCGGGTCGATCTCCGAGAGGCTCGAGCCGTAGTAGCGGTAGTAGACGTCACGCAGCTCGGCGACGAACTCCTCCTCGAGATCCTTGGGGTAGCGCACGCCCAAGGCCGCGAGCCGCTTCGGTAGCGCCTCGATCCGCTCGCTGACTGCGTCGATGAAGAGACCGGTGAGGCGCGACATGTCCTCGTCGGTCAGCTTCCCGACCATGCCGAAATCGACGAGGCCGATCTGCTCCGTCGCCTCGAGCACCATGATGTTCGAGGGGTGGGGGTCGGCGTGGAAGAAGCCGTGGCGGAAGATCATGTGCATCCACGCCTCGGCGATCAGGTAGGAGAGCCGCTGCCGCTCCTCGATGGAGTACGTGTCCGTGTTGAGGTCCCGAAGCTGCACGCCCTCGAGGAGCTCGAGCGTGAGGACCCGCGAGCGCGAGTAGCTCCAGAAGACCCGCGGGACTCGCACATGTGGGTGCCCCGCGAAATTGCGGTGGAACTGCTCGGCGTTCCGCGCCTCCATCCGGTAGTCGAGCTCCTGGCGGATGGTGCGGGCGAACTCGTCGACGAGCGAGACGGTGTCGATGAACTCGAGCGCCTTCACGCGGTCGCGAACGAGGCGCGCCGCCTGATACATGAGCTCGAGGTCGGCTTCGATCTGGCGCGGCGCGTCGGGCCGCTGCACCTTGACCGCGACTCGGCGCCCGTTCGGCAGCGTCGCCCGGTGCACCTGGCCGATGGAGGCGGCGGCGACGGGCTTCTCCTCGAAGTCGAGGAAGAGCTGCTCGATGGTGAGCTCGAGCTCCTCCTGGATCACACGCTCGATCTCGGCGTAGGCGACGGGCGTGACGTCGTCCTGCAGCGCCTTCAGCTCGAAGACGATGTCCGGCGGGACGATGTCCGGGCGCGTGGAAAGGAGCTGGCCGAACTTGACGAAGGTCGGCCCGAGCTCGTCCAGCATCTGCCGGACCCGGAGGCCGCGGTTCGAGCCGTCGGCTGAGATGTCGACTTCTCGGGCGCGGCGCGAACGAGGCCCGTGCGGCCGGTGCGCGTCAAAGAAGTAGCCGAAGCCGTGCTTGGCCGCGACCTGGGAGATCTCGGAGAGGCGGCCGAGCTGACGGACAGCCGGCCGGGAGCTCACTGGTCCTTCTTCTCGACGAGGCGCAGCCGGTGCTCGACCTGGGCCAGACGGAGCTCGAGCTCCTCGTATTCGCGCCGGGTGATGAGGCCGACCTCGCGGAAAAGCGTGCCGAGCGTCGAGCCGGCGCGCTCGCTCATGCGCACAGCGTCTCCGCGCCACCGGCCCATGACCTCGTCGACGAGCTCGCGGGCGTCGTCGCCGGTCATCTTCCCGCGGCCGGCCAGCTCCTGAACGAGCTCGTCGGCGCGGTCCTTGGTCAGCGCGACCGCTCCGATGCCGGCGAGGAGCGCCTCCTCGGCGAGCCCGCGGAGCGACTTCGCGTCGTGGTTTTCGCTACCGGGCTCGTCCATGGGGCCTTGTACGTCTCCGCTTGCGGCGCGCCTCTCGCCTCGCTGCCGCGCTCGTGGATGTGCCGTCGCCCGGCTCGGGCGGGCCGTCTGCGGGAACCGCTGCAACGACGGGCTCCTCGACCGGGACGGTCTCCGGTTCGGCCTCGGCGTCGGCCTCCTCCGGAAGGTCGACTTCCTCGACCTTCTCGCGGAGCCCTGCGCTCTTGCGCTTGGCGAACTCGGGCTCGCGCTCCTTGAGGACGACGAGGAACGGCGTCGCGATGAAGATCGTCGAGTACGCGCCCGAGAGGATTCCGACCATGAGCGCGAACGCGAAGTCCTTGAGCGTGTCGCCGCCGAATAGGAAGAGCGACGTGACCGGGAGGAGCGTGATGAACGTCGTCGCCAGCGAGCGGCGGATCGTCTCCCAGAGCGACTGGTTCGCGATCGCCGCGAAGCTCGACCGCCGCATGAGCGGGATGTTCTCGCGCACACGGTCGAAGATGATGATCGTGTCGTAGATCGAGTAGCCGAGGATCGTCAGGATCGCCGCGACGGTGGCGCTCGTCACCTCCCTCTGCGTCAGGGAGTAGATGCCGAGCGTGATGAAGATGTCGTGCACGAGGGCGATGAGCACCGGCACGGCGAACTTGAACTCGAATCGAAGCGTCACGTAGATGACGATCAGCGCCAGGGAGACGATGATCGCGAGGAAGGCGCCCTTCAGGATCTGCTGACTGAAGCTCGCCGAGACGTTCTTGACGCCGACGGAGGTCGCGTCGAAGTTCGAGGTCAGTGCGGCGGAGAGATCGGTCTGCTCCTGCTGCCCGAGCGACGGCGTCCGCACCTGGAACTCCTTGTAGGCGCCGTTTTCGGCCGTGCCGCGGCCCTGGATGACCGCGTCGCTGATCCGCAACTTGGTCGTCTCGTTTCGGATGTCCTGGATCTGGTGCGTCTCGGGTGTCTTGAACGAGAACTGGCTGCCGCCCTTGAAGTCGATTCCGAGGTTCAGTCCCTGGACTGCGAGCGACACGATCCCGATCAGGAGCACGGCGCCCGAGACGGCGAACCAGTACTTCGTCCGCCCGATGAAGTCGACGCGCTGCCAGGCGGGGATCTTCTGGGCGCTCGCCCCCATGAACGCCGGGTTGTTGAACCAGCGGAAGCCGGCGAGGACGCCGAGCAGGGCGCGGGTCACGGCAACTGCCGTCACCATCGAGATCAGCGTTCCGATGATGAGCATGAGGGCGAAGCCCTTCACGCCGCCGGTCGCGACCGCGAAGAGGACGAACGCGGTGATGATCGTGACGACGTTCGCGTCGACGATCGTGTTGAAGCCCTTGCGGTAGCCGCTCGAGATGGAGGCGCGCACCGATTTGCCCGCTCTCACCTCTTCCTTGATGCGTTCGAAGATGACGACGTTCGCGTCTGCCGCTACACCGATCGTGAGAACGAGGCCGGCAAAGCCAGGCAGGGTGAGCGTCACCCCGAAAAGGAGCATCGCGCCGTAGAGGAGCACCCCGTAGATCCCGAGGCCGATGATCGCGATGACGCCGAGGAAGCGATAGAAGAGGAGCAGGAAGAACGCGACCGCGAGAAGGCCGCCGATGCCGGCGATGAGCGCCTGGTGGAGCGAGTCCTCGCCGAGCGTCGCGGAGATGTCCTCCCTCTGCACCTGCACGAACTCGACCGGCAGCGCGCCGGTCTGGAGGACGAGCGCGAGGTCCTTCGCCTCCTGAATCGAGTCGAGGCCGGTGATCTGTGCGCGGCCGCCCGCGATCCCGTCGCTCAGCGTGGAGTCGGCGATGTCGATCCGTGGGAACGAGCGGATTTCACCGTCGAGGACGATCGCGAAGCTCTGCGAGAAGTCGGAGTTGCCGGGCTGCCCCGCGAGGTTCGCCAGGTTCTGCCCGCGCTCGTAGAGGTCGCGCGTGATCTGATGGAACTTGTCGCCGCCGCTATCCGTGAAGTCGAGCTCGACGATGGGCTCGTTGCCCGAGCCGAACGTCCAATCCGTCCCGTCCGCGTTGAGATCCTTCCCCGTCAGCTCGGGCACCGGCTTGGTCGCGTTGTTCGGCTCGTACTTGTAGAGGTAGTAGTAGGTCGCCCCCGGAGCCGGCACATCGACGCCGGGACACAGCGTCGCGGTGTCGGTGCACGTGAGCACGATCTTGCCCTCGGGGACCGCGTAGAACTTCGAGCCGTCCGGCTGCTCGCCGCCGAACTGCCTGAGGAGGTCCTCCTTCGTCTCGCTCGGGCCGGCGAGGCGCGCCTTGTCCTTCGAGTAGAGGTACCACTGCGTCGGGGTGCCCGACGTGGCCGCCTCCTGCTGTCCTGACAGGAGCGGGAGAAGCCGTGGCGAGGGGTTGATCACTCCGCCCGCGCCCGCCGTCGGCGGCAGCGCGTCGGCCTGGAGGTCGAAGAATTGGAGCTGCGCGGTCTGGCCGATGATCTCGGCCGCGCGTCCGGCGTCGTGGACGCCGGCGAGCTGAACCGAGATCTGATCGGTGCCCTGGCGCGTTATGACAGGCTCGGAGACGCCGAGCTTGTCGATGCGCTGGCGCATGATCTCGATCGAGCGGTCGAGGTCCTCCTGCGTGATCTCCCTGCCCTGCGGCGCCTTCGCCTGGAGGATGACCTCGAGCCCGCCCTGGAGGTCGAGGCCGAGGGTCGGCGTGCGGAAGAACGCCAGCACGACGACCCCGGCGACGGCGGCCAGGATCGCGGTGAGGATGAGGAGGTAGCGGCGCACTCGTGGAAGACCTACCGGCTAGTTCCTGGCCGCGTCCCGCTCCTCGGCGGTCATGGGCTCGTCGGCCGTGAGCGGCTCGGCCGAGTCGGCCTCGACGGGCCCTCCGGCCTCTTCGCTCGCTTCGAGACGCTCGAGTTCCTCGGGCGGGACAACGGACGCAATTGCGCGCCGGGCGACGGCGATGCGCACGTCCTCGTCGATCTCGAGCATCACGCGCTCGGCGTCCAGCTGGACGACCTCGCCGTAGATGCCACCCGCGGTGACGACCTCGTCGCCGGGCTTGAGCGATGAGAGGAGCTCCGTGTGCTTTCTCTGCTGCTGGCGCTGCGGCCTGATCAGCAGGAAGTACATGAAGCCGAACATCGCAAGAAGAAGTACTAAGAAACCACCATTCACCGAGAGACCTCCTCGCCTGGCGCAAAGGCCGCCGAGTCGAGGCGCTCGAGAGCGGCCGCCTTGTAGGAGCCGAACTCGCCGCGCTCGATGGAAGCCCGCGCCTCGGCGGTCAAATCGAGCAGAAACCTGACGTTGTGCTCGGACAAAAGTATCAAGCCGAGCAGCTCCTGTTGGTTGATGAGATGGCGGAGATAGGCGCGCGTGAAGCGCCGGCAGGCCGAACACGAGCAGCTTTCGTCGAGCGGGCGCTCGTCGCGGGCGAAGCGGGCGTTCTTGAGATTGAGCCGCCCCTCCCACGTGACCGCCGAGCCTGTGCGGCCGAGCCGCGTCGGCAGCACGCAGTCGAACATGTCGATCCCGCGCTCGACGACCTCCAGGATCCCGGCCGGATCTCCGATCCCCATGAAGTACCGCGGCCGCGCGGCTGGCAGGAGCGGAGCCGCCCACCCGACGGTCTCGAGCATGACGTCCCGGTCCTCGCCCACGCTCAGCCCCCCGAGCGCGTGGCCGTCGAAGCCGAGGGCGGCGATCTCCTCCGTGGAGCGGCGGCGGAGCTCGAGGTCGGTGCCGCCCTGGCTGATCCCGAAGACGAGCTGGCCGGGCGCTCTCGGCGCCGCAAGCTGGCGCGTCGCCCAGCGCGTCGTCAGCGCCGTGGCGGCCTCGAGCTCTTCACGCGGCACCTCGGGCGGCGGACAGACGTCCAGGCACATGGCGATGTCGGAGCCGAGGCGCCGCTGGACGTCGGCGACGAGCTCGGGCGTGAACCGGTCCTCGCGGCCGTCGTAGACCGACCGGAACGTGACCCCTTCCTCGTCGACAGCCGTGATCGTGTCGCGTAGGGAGAAGACCTGGAAGCCCCCCGAGTCAGTGAGGATCGGGCCGTCCCAGGCCATGAAGCGGTGGAGCCCGCCCATCGTCTCGACTAGCTCCTCGCCCGGGCGGAAGTGAAGGTGGTACGTGTTCCCGAGGAGGATCGTCGTGCCGAGCTCGCGCAGGCGGTCGGGGTCGAGCCCCTTCACGGTGCCCTTCGTCCCGACGGGCATGAAGGCCGGAGTCGGCACGTCGCCGTGCGCGGTATGCAGGACGCCCGCGCGCGCCTCGCCCTCGATCGCGACGAGCTCAAAGCTCACGCGGCCGGCCTTTTTCGATCTTGTCGCTTTGCGCGCGCCACGCATGCATCTTGGCTGGCTATGCTCGAAGCGGGTGGAGGCCCGGGGTGGCCCCTCACAAAATCAGCATCGCGTCGCCGAACGAGTAGAAGCGATACCGCTCCTCAATTGCGATCTCGTAGAGCCGCCGCGTCTCCTCCACGCCCGCGAACGCCATGACGAGTGCGAGGAGCGACGAGCGGGGCAGATGGAAGTTCGTCACGAGCGAGTCGACCCGTCGGAACTCGAACCCGGGGGTGACGAAGAGATCGGTGCGCCCGGCCAGGGGTGCGTCTTGGGCGACCGATTCCAGCACCCGAACGGTTGTGGTCCCGACCGCCGTCACGTGCGACGCCGCCTCGATGCGCGCCCACGCCTCCTCGCCCACCTCATAGCGCTCGCTGTGAAGCCGGTGCTCAGCCAGCGTCTCAGCCGTCACGGGCCTGAAGGTGTCGAGACCGACGTGGAGTGTCACCCGCTCGAAGTCGAGCGAGGCGAGTAGCTCAGGCGTGAAGTGGAGCCCGGCCGTGGGCGCGGCCGCCGAGCCGCTCTCCTCCGCATAGACGGTCTGGTAGCGCTCCCCATCCTCGAGCGGCTCGTTGATGTAGGGCGGGAGCGGCGCTTCGCCGTCCGGCTCACCCGAGAGGTGAAGGCGCCAGCGGCCCTCGCCGAGCGACTCCAAAAGCTCGACGGGGCCGAGCCGCATGCCCTCCTGAAGACGCCTGCTCGGCCGAGCCAGCGCCTCCCACACCTCTCCCTCGACCCGCTCGAGGAGGAGCACCTCGGTGCGACCGCCGGTCGGCCGCTCGAGCATGAGGCGGGCAGGAAGAACGCGCGTGTCGTTCACGACGACCAGCGTCTCGGACGCGATGAAGGTCCCGAGATCGCGAAATCGCCGGTGCTCGACCGCCCCGCTCACGCGGTCGAAGACGAGCAGCCGCGACTCATCCCGGCGCTCCAGAGGACGCTGCGCGATGAGCTCCGTGGGGAGCTCGTAGTCAAGCTCAGACGTCCTCATGCCGACATCCGAGTTGAAGGTTAAAATCATGTCCGTGGACCGCGATGCCATCGAAAGAGCTCGGATGCGGCTCGCCCAAAGCGGCGAGGAGCGTCCCGACGAGGCCGCCTTGCGTGCGCTCCTCGAGCGCGCGCGGGCAGGGCTCGAAGCGCTCGCGCTGACGACCGCCGAGCTCGAGACGGGGATCCCCGAAAGACTCGAGACGTCGCTTCAGAAGGGCCTGCGCGAGGAAGTGCTGCCGGTGGCGCGCCATCTCGCCGAGGTACGCGGCCTCTCGGGCCAGACCATCCGCCGGCTCGAGCGCCTGCAGACTGACATCGCGTCCGAGCGCCAGGCGCGGGTCGAGGACCTCGCGCTGCTCGTCGACCTGATCACGTCGGGCTGGCGCGGCGTCGAGAAGCGTCTCGACCGGATGGAGCGCGTGCTCGACCGCGTCGAGCGCGCCCTGGACGACCGCGCCGAGAGCGCCGCGTCCGTCCACCCCATCCAGCGCAAGAACCCCGGTGCCAAGCCCACGGGGCTAAGCCGGTAGGCGTAGCTCGAAGCGGGACCCTTCCCCGAGCTGCGACTCGAGCATGAGCTCGCCTCCGAGCGCCTGAGCGAGCTCGCGCGCGATCGGGAGCCCAAGACCCGTCCCTTCCCCCGCCCGCGACCAGAAGGGGCGGAAGATCCGCTCGCGCTCCGCGGGCCCGATGCCCGGCCCAGAGTCGGCCACCGAGATCGAGATCGTCCCGTTCGTCGCGCTGAGCCCGAGGTCGATGCGACCTCCGTCAGGCGTCCACGCGAAGGCGTTGTCGAGAAGATTGGAGACGATCTGCAGCACCCGGTCCCCGTCCGTGTCGACGACCGGATCCGCCTCGAGCGAGCACTCGTACTCGATCCCGCGGCGCCGCGCCTCCTCGCCGAAGCTCTCGTACGCCTGCTCGAGCAGGCGCCGCAGCTCGACTTCCTCCTCCTCGAGAGTGAACTGGTGCGCCTCCATGCGTGCGAGATCGAGGACGTCCCCGACGAGGCGCGTGAGCCTGTCTGTTTCCGCGCCGATCACCCGGAGCGACGCCTCCCGCGTCTCCTCGTCCTGGGCGATCCCCTCGCGCAGCGCCTCGAGGTGCCCTCGGATCGCGGTGAGCGGCGTCCGCAGCTCGTGGGAGACGACCATGAGGAAGTTGCGCTCGCGCCGCTGCGACTCGGCAAGTCTCTCGGTCATCTCGGCGAACCGCTCCGTGAGATGGCCGATCTCGTCCTTCGAGCGCGCCTCCGGAAGGTCCGCGTCGTAGCGGCCTGCGGCGACTTCGTCGGCGGCGCGTGAGAGGGCGAGCACCGGCTTCGTCAGGCGCCGGGAGAGGTACCAGACGAGGCCGCCCGCCACACCGAGGCCGACGAGCAGCGCGATCGCCATGCGTCCGAGGAGGACGACCCAGCGCTCCTGCAGCTCCGCGCGCGGCTTCGCCACGACGAGCGCGCCGAATGTGTCGCCCCCGAGCGTGATCGGGTAGGCAGCCGCGAAGTACGTGCGATCCGTCCCGGGCGGGGTGAACTCGAAGGTCTGGACCTGGCCGGTGTCGAGCCGCGACTGGTCGAGGAGCGAGAGCGGGAGCCGGCGGAGCCCGGACTTCTCGCCGGGGAAAATCTCAACGCCGGCGTAGTAGATGCGGGAGCCCGTCGCCTGCTCGAGGATCGGCGCCGCGAACCCCGGGGCCCGGCGCGCCTCGTCGACGCTCCTGATCGCCTGCTCCTGGTAGAGCTTCGCCAGCCCCTGCGCCTGGCGCCGAAGCTCGCCGAGGGTGCGGTCTCGGGTGTAGTCCTGGAACAGCCGCACCGCGAGCACGGCGGCGACGGCGGAGGCGACCAGCACTCCGACGAGAAAGACGGCCGGAATGCGGTAGCGCAGTGAGCGCACCGGCGCCTACGAGGCTTGGGCGACCTTGGGCTCTACCGACACCTTGTAGCCCACGCCCCACACGGTGACGATCGGCGAGGCGTCGACGAGCTTGCGCCGCAGCTGCCTCACGTGCACGTCCACTGTCCGGGTGTCACCCGCAAACGTGTACCCCCAGACCCGCTCGAGCAGCTGGTCGCGGGTGAGGACGAGCCCGCGGTGGTCGAGCAGCTCCCAGAGAAGATCGAACTCCTTCGGCGCGAGCTGGATCTCCTCGCCCGCGACAGTGACCTCGCGCCTCCCCGCGTCGATCTTCAGATCGCCGTGCTGGAGCGACGCGCTCTGCAGCTCGCGCCGTTCCGGGTTGGCCCGGCGCAACACCGACTTCACGCGAGCGACGAGCTCGCCCGGGTTGAAGGGCTTGGTGAGATAGTCGTCGGCGCCGACCTCGAGCCCGATGATCTTGTCGATGTCGTCGTCCCGTGCGGTGAGCATCAGGATCGGCACATCGGAGCGCTGTCGGATCCGCCGGCAGACGTCGATCCCGTCCAGGTCGGGGAGCATGAGGTCGAGGATGACGAGCGACGGCGCCTCCGCATCGGCCTGCTCGATCGCACCGGCGCCTGTCTCGGCCTTGCGCACGGCGAAGCCCGCCTTCTCGAGATACATGCCTACGAAGGACGCGATGCTCGGCTCATCCTCGACGACGAGGATGGATTGGCCCTGAGCTCGGGTCACGTGGGCGTATCTTGGCAAACGCGCCGGGCGGACCGCGGAGGGACGGTCAGCAGCTGCCGCTGCCGAGCGTGAATCGCCTTCGAAAGCGCGGCCACGAATGCGGGGCCTCGCCGCCGCGCTGGTAGGTCCCGGTGGAGCCCGTGTTGCGGCCGTCGAGGACGAGGCAGCCGTGCACGAACCCGGAGCCGTAGATCCCCCGACCTTTCAGCTTGAGCCGCCACCTGCCGGCACCGACGGTGTTGAACGTGATCCCCCGACCGTCGCAGCGAATCATGTTGTCGTTCGTGTCGCCTCTCGACTCGCAGCCGTTCACGTTCACGTTCGGGGTGGCGACGATCTTCCCGCGCTTGACCCGCCCGATGAAGGTCCCGTGGTTCCGGACCTTTGCGAATCCGGCGCCGCCGACCAACTGCAGAGAGGTGGCACCCGACGTCTTGGCAACCGCGCGGTGCGCAGCCCCAGCCATCGAGGCCGCGACCGCCACCGCCACGAGTACCACCACGAACCGCCGCATCTCTCCGAGACGAAATATGTCGCTTCGCCATGAATCTTTCTTCATGAATTTGTAAGCGAGTTCACGCCGTCGGGAAGGAGTCGCCGTCCAGGCGGCGTACTACCATCCGCCGCTTCGAGGCAGCCCTCATGGACGAGAACCTCCGCCACGACCGCACCGTTCGACTTCTCGCCGCGCGACTCGACGCGCTCGCGGTCGCCTCGATGCGCGTCCCGGGCGGCGAGCGCATGTACCGCCACCACATCCTGGCCGCCGTGGCCGCGACGCGGCACGCCATCGACCTCGATCTCCTTTCGCCCGCCGAGGCGGACTCGATCTGGACGGAAGTGGCGAAGCGCCACCCGGAAGCGGGCTGGTGCCGCTCGCGCCCACGCCTCGCGGCCTAGGCCGTCTAGGCGACGCGTCGTACGGATCCGCGAAGTCCGGTCGCGTTCTCGTGGCGCAGCGGGTCGCCGCTTCGCTGCCACCCCTCGCGCGTGGCCTCCCTCTCACAGAGCAGGCAGACGATCCGCCCGCCCGGCCCCTCATGCCGGCGAACCTGCCAGTAGCGGAAGCTCTCGCCCGCGAGCAGATTTCTCCGGCACACCGCGCACATCGTCACCGGGCTTGGATCCTAGGCCCGGGGCCGGACGTATCACGTGTAGTGGAAGAAGCCCTCGCCGGTCTTGCGCCCGAGCCTGCCGCCTTCTTGCATCTCGACGAGCCGCTGGGGCGGGCGCATCCGCTCCTCGCCGAGCGCGCCGTAAAGCGCATGCGAGGCGTGGACGTGGACGTCCACGCCGATGAGGTCGATGAGCGCGCACGGCCCGATCGGCCATTTCACGCCGGCGGTCATGGCCGTGTCGAGATCCCCGGGCGTGACCGAAGCCTCGTCGAGCACGCGCACGCAGTCGTTCAGGAGCGGAATGAGGATGCGGTTCACCACGAAACCCGGCGTGTCCCGGCAGCGGATTGGGCGCTTCCCTATTCGCTCGGCGAACGCGAAGGCCGCGTCCACCGCATCGTCGGAGGAGGCCTCCGCCTGCACGACCTCGACGAGCGGAAGGACCGGCGCGGGGTTGAAGAAGTGCATTCCGACCACGCGCTCGGGCCGCCCGGTCGCCGCGGCGATCTCGCCCACGGACAGGGCGGAGGTGTTCGTCGCGAGCACCGCCGACGGAAGCAGCCGGTCGAGCTCCGCGAAGATCTCGCGCTTCGTGTCGAGCTCCTCGACTACGGCTTCGATCACGAGCTCGCAGCCGGCGAGATCCGCCAGCTCGGTGGTCGTGGTCAGGCGGCCGAGCGCCGCGTCCCGCTCATCGACGGTGAGCCGGCCCTTCTCGACGCCCCGGCCGAGGTAGTGGGCGATTCGCTCCCGCGCCCGTTCGCCGAGCTCTTCCGTCACTTCACGGCCGACGGTCTCGACGCCGGCCTCGACGCAGACCTGCGCGATCCCCGCGCCCATCGTCCCGAGCCCGACCACGCCGACGCGCTGAATCTCGGTCGCCACGGGCGGCAGCGTAATGGTTGAATAGGTCTCCTATGGCTGTGACGGTTCAGGAGCGGAAGCTCCTCCTCGACGGCGAGTGGATCGAGACCGGCGAGTGGCAGGACGTTGACTCGCCCTACTCGGGAGAGAGCGTCGCGCGCGTGGCGCGGGCAGGCGCGGAGCACGCACGAAAGGCGCTCGATGCGGCGGAGCGTGCGATGAGCTCCCCCCTACCCGCCCACGAGCGCGCCGCGATCCTCGACCGGGTTGCCGCGCTGCTGAAGGAGCGACACGACGAGGTGGCACAGACGATCTCCGCCGAAGCCGGGAAGCCGATGAAGGCCGCGCGGGTCGAGGCCGAGCGCGCCGTCTCCACGTACACGATGGCCGCGGTCGAGGCGCGCCGCCTCGCCGGGGAGGTCGTCCCGATGGACGCCTCCGCCGCCGGAGTGGGCAAGGTCGCCTACACGATGCGCGTGCCGATCGGGATCGTCGGTGCCATTACCCCCTTCAACTTCCCGCTCAACCTGGTCGCCCACAAGATCGCCCCCGCGCTCGCCGCCGGCTGCGCCGTCGTGCTGAAGCCCGCCGGCCATACACCACTCTCGGCGCTCCTCCTCGGCGAGCTCGAGACCGAGGCCGGCCTTCCCCCCGGCTGGCTCAACGTCCTCGTCGGGCCCTCCGCCGAGATCGGAGACGTCATCGTCGAGGACGAGCGCGTGAAGTTGATCACGTTCACCGGCTCCTCGGGCGTCGGCTGGAAGATCCGCGAGCGCGCCGTGAAGAAGCGTGTGAACCTCGAGCTCGGCAACGCGACGCCGGTGGTCGTCGAGGCGGATGCGGACATCGAGGAGGCGGCCGCGAAGCTCGCCGCGAACGCGTTCTCGTTCGCCGGGCAGAGCTGCATCTCCGTCCAGCGGATCTATGTCAAACGCGACGCGTACGACGACTTTGTCTCCCGTTTTGTCCCGAAGGTGCAGGCGCTCAAGGTCGGGGACCCGGGCGAGGAGGACACCGACGTTGGCCCGGTCATCGACGAGGACGCGCGCGACCGCATCGTCTCGTGGGTCGAGGAGGCGAAGTCCGCCGGAGCAACCGTGCTGACCGGCGGCGAGGTCGTAGACGGCCTGCTGCAGCCCACGGTGCTCGCGGATGTCACCCAGGACATGAAGGTCTCCTGCCAGGAGGTCTTCGGCCCGCTCTGCACCGTTTCGCCCTACGACTCCTCCGAGGAGGCGTTCGAGCTCGCCAACGCGACCGAGTACGGGCTCCAGGCCGGAATCTTCACGGCCAGCGTGAAGACGGCGCTCGCAGCGGCGACGGCACTCGAGTTCGGCGGCGTGACCGTGAACGAGGCGCCAACCTTCCGCGCCGACCAGATGCCGTACGGAGGCGTCAAGGAGTCCGGCAACACGAAGGAAGGCCCGCACTACGCCGTGCGCGAGATGACCGAAGAGCGACTCGTCGTTCTGGCGCTCTAGCGGTCGAACTCGTCATTCGCGGGCGTTAGACTCGGCAGCCAGATGCCCTGGGTCCGAAGACTTCGCCGCGGCCCGCAGGTCGAGCCCGGCGTCGAAGAGCCTCCGCCTTCGGCTGCGCCCGAAGGCCCGCCAGGAGCCACTCCGCTGCCGCCTCCCGGGCGGATGCGACGCGAACGGCGCTGGCTCGCCGGCCGGCGGGAGTCGGAGATCCGCGACGTCGGCGGCCTCACGGTCGAGATGGTGCGCCGCGACCGGTTCCGCCCGGAGCTCCTGGCCGACCGCGCGAGCGACGTTCTCGCCATCGAGGACCGGATGCTCGAGCTCGACGGACTGATGCTCGCGGCGAGCGCGGTGCCGCGGGGGACACGCGCGGTGCAGCTCTGCGCCTGCGGCGCACCGCTCCTTCCCGGAGCCCATTTCTGCTCGCACTGTGGGCGCCCCGCCACGGGGACGAAGGCGGTCTCGACGTGCTCGCACTGCGCGGGGCCGCTCCCCGCCGACACGAACTTCTGCCCCGCCTGCGGCCACTCCGTCGCGGCGGACGAGTCTTTTCCGCAGACCGAGGACCTCGACCAGACCCTGATCCGCCGCTGGTCGACCGGCGAGGAGGACTAACGTGGTCGAGCCCCCGCCTCCACCCTCGCCCCCCGAGGCGGTGCCTCCTCCTCCACCCCCTGATCCCGGCCACTGCCCCAACTGCGGCGCGCCTCACGACGTCTATCAGGAGTACTGCCTGGAGTGTGGACGGCGGCTCCCTGGCGCCTACGTCGGTGGACGCTACGCGGAGGTCTGGCGGCGCGATTCCCCGATCTGGCTCTGGGCCGCGCTCACCGCGCTCCTGCTCGTCGCCCTCGTTTCCGGCGCAGTTGTCGCGCTGGCGGCGACCGACGACGGGAAGTCGAGCGAGCCCGGGACGTCCATCCCCGTCGTGTCGACGGCGCCCTCCACGACAACAACCGTGGGGGTCGTGACCACACCGCCCACGATCACGATCAATCCTCCGACGACGACGCTCGGGACGACGACGTTCTCGACCACGACGTTCGGCACGACGACCTTCGGGACGACCACGACGACGGGCAGCAACGTCACCTGGCCGCCCAACAAGGACGGCTTCACTGTCGTGCTCAAGTCGGTGCCGACGAGCAACGGCCGCTCCCAGGCCGAAGCCGCGGCCGACAAGGCCCGGACGAACGGGCTCTCCCAGGTCGGCATCCTCAACTCCACCGACTTCTCGAGCCTGAACCCGGGCTACTACGTCACGTTCACCGGGATCTACGACACCGAGTCCCAGGCGAACGCCGCCCTTCCCAACGCGCGGTCGAAAGGATTCCCAACGGCGTACGTACGCGAAGTCTCGAACTAGCGCGCGGGGTTTTTAACGGCGCAGAGCGGGAAGTTTGTAACAGCCTCGGGGATCGCGTTAGGATGCGCGCCCGGCGCGAAATCTGACGCACTTAATCTGCGGTTAACAGAAATTTGCAGGCTTTTTGAAAGGCGGCTAGGTAAGCTCGGTCGCCGAGGGAGAGGACAACTTCGAGCGCGTATGTATCAATACTCGAGAGCCATTTACCGCAGCATCAAGGACTTGATCGACCCGTATGTCGGCGTCGACAAGCAGCTCGAGTACCGCCGTGACGTCCTCGCCGCATGCGAGGACTGCGTTGAGCGTCTCGCCAAGGACCCGCGCTACTTCTCGAGCCCTGACAAGACGCTCTTCCAGGACATCCGCCGCTACTTCCCCATCACGCAGCAGGCGCAGGTCGCCTGGGCCGTGACCGAGGGGATCGGCGCTGCGGTCGAGTTCATCGAAGCGCAGATCGAGGCCGGCGCGTTCGACGGCGGCGTTGCCCGCTGCCGTGCGACGACGCGCAAGGGCAAGCCGTGCCAGCGCACGCCGCTCCCCGAGCGCGAGTACTGCCCCTCGCACCAGCACCTCGAAGCCACCCCAGCAGCCGCCTGATCTAGCCCAGCACGAGCTGCTGGTGCGCCTCGAGGTTCGAGACGCTGACGCCCACGAGGCGCAGGGCACCCGGCCGGTCCGCGAGCGCGCGGTCGAGGAGCGCGCAGGCGAGATCTCCGATCCGCTCCGCGTCGGCGAAGCCGTGCCGCGCCGTCGTCGAGCGGCTACGGATGGAGAAGTCCGGATACCGCACCTTGGTCGTCACCGTGCGCGCCACCTGGCCGCCGCGCTCGAGGTGGCCCGCCACGGACTCGGCCATCCGGCGCAGCTCGGCGTGGAGCTGCGCACGGTCTGACACGTCCCGCTCGAAGGTCTCCTCGTGCCCGATCGAGATCGACTCGCTCTCGAGCTCCAGGGGTCTCGGATCGATGCCGCGCGCGCGATCGCGAAGCAGCCTCCCGACCTTGCCCGAAAGGAGCCGCGAGAGGTCGGCGTCCGTCAGGCTCGCCAAGCCTCCGATCGTCTCGATCCCGGCTTTGCGCAGGCGCTCCTCGGCTCTCGGCCCCACGCCGGGCAACAATCTGACCGCGAATGGCGCGAGGAAGTAAGCCTCCCTGCCCGGTCGGACGATCGTGATGCCGCCGGGCTTGCGCCGGTCGCTCGCCACCTTGGCGACGACCTTGCAGGTTCCGACGCCGAGCGAGCAGGAGAGGCTCGTCGCGCCCTTCACTGCGGTCTGCACCGCCTCCGCAACGGGTCTCACCGCGCCGAAGCTCTCGGCCACCTCGCCGAGGTCGAGGTAGCCCTCGTCGATGCGAGTGCGCTCCACGGTCGGCACCACTTCCCGAACGACCGTCCACACAGCGCGCGAGTACTGCGAGTAGAGGCCGCGGCTCGGCTGCAGGAAAACGGCGTGCGGGCAGCGCCGCAAGGCCTCGGCACAGCTCATCGCGGAGTGGATCCCATACTTCCGCGCGGCGTAGTTCGCCGTCGCCACGACGCCGCGCCCGCGGGGGTCTCCGCCGACCACGAGAGGCTTGTCGCGGAGCTCCGGATGCTCCAGCTCCTCGACCGCGGCGAAGAACGCATCGAGATCGAGATGCGCGACGATCTTCGGGGGACTTGTCACGCCTGAAAGAATAGGTCCCGTGTCACACGACACCGACAAGCTCATCCGCCAGCTCTCGCTCGTCGCCTTCCTCATGGCCGAGCGGAGACCGCTGACCGCGCGCGACATCAAGTCCACGGTCGAGGGCTACTCGGAGATGTCCGACGAGGCGTTCGCCCGCCGGTTCTACTCCGACCGCACGGAGCTGATCGCCCTCGGCGTCCCGCTCCACTCGCAGCGCGACGAGTTCACGGGTGAGGAGCTTTACACGCTTCGCTCCGAGAACTACTTCCTCCCGGAGCTCAAGCTCGAAGAGGACGAGCTCGCGGCATTGCAGACCGCGCTCTACATGCTCGAGGGCCAGTTCGCCTACGCGGAGCCGCTGCGCCTCGCTCTTCAGAACCTCGCGCTCGGCCGGCCCGGCTTCGACGAGGAGCCGACCGAGGCCGCGGTGCGGATCGAGGTCCGTGATCCCGACTACTCGGCCGAGATGTCGGGCCGCCTGACGAAGCTCGAGAACGCGATCTCGAAGCAGCGTACGGTCAAGTTCCCGTACTACACGATCGGCCGGGACGTCGAGTCCGAGCGCACGGTGAACCCCTACGCCCTCCTCCCGGACAGGGGCTCCTGGTACGTGATCGGCTACGACCACGACCGCGACGCGATGCGCACGTTCCGCGTCTCGCGGATCCGCGGCGACATCCGCTTCGCGACCCGGCGGGAGCGCGACTTCCGCATGCCCGAGGAATTCGAGCCCGCCCAGTACCGCGGCAAGCAGGACTGGCAGTTCGGCGAACCCATCGGCGAGGCGACGATCGAGCTCGACGCGGACACCGCGTGGTGGGTCGAGCGCATGATCGTCCGCGGAAGCGTCGAGGACGGTCTCTTCACCACCGAGTACGCGGACCTCCCCCAGCTCGCGGGCTGGGTGCTCCGCCAGGAGGGCCGAGCGCGCCCGGTCTCGCCGCCCGAGCTCGTCGAGCTCGTGCGGGCAGGAGTCGACAAGGTGATCGAGACCCACGAGGGCGAGCCGACGAAGCCGCCGCGCGCAGCCGCGTCTCGACAGGAGGCGGAACCGCTCGAGCGGCCGGCGGGGCCCGTCGCGCCGGAGCGCTTCGGTGTCCTTCAGGCGCTGCTCGCTTTCCTGCTCGCGAGCTGCGGAAACTCGACCTCTGCGCGAATCCCGGCGGTTGAGATCGTCGAGCGCTTCAAGATTCCGGCCGACCAGCTGGACGACCACCTCCAGCTCCTCAACCTCGTCAACTTCGGCGGCGGGTGCTACGCGGTCTACGCCGCCCTCGAGGACGACGAGGTCTACGTCGAGAAGGAGCTCTTCGGCGACACCTTCAGGCGTCCGCCGCGGCTCACGCCGCTCGAGGCGCGCGCCATCCGGCTCGCCCTCGAGTTCGTCGGCCCGATGATCGCCGCCGAGGCGCACACACCGCTTGAGCGCGTGCGGCGCAAGCTCGAGGAGACCTTCGGCGAGTTCGACGTGGACGAGGGCCCCGAGCGCCAGGCCGTCACGGCCGAGGAGCAGCTCATCGCCACACTCTCCCGTGCGAGCACCGAGCACCGGCTTGTCGAGATCGAATACACCGCGGTCGGCGAGGAGACGAGCGTCCGCACCATCGAGCCGCACGCCCTCGAGCGCGAGCTGCCGTGGTGGTACGTGCACAGCTGGGACCGGACGAAGGACGCCCAGCGCAGCTTCCGCATCGACCGCATGAAGCGCGCCGACCTCCTCGTCGGAACCTTCGAGCCCCGCCCCGAGCTCGTGCCCAAGAAGCTCTCCGACGCCAGCACGGCCCGCGTCCTCTTCCTCCCCCCGCTTGGCCGCTGGCGGCTCGAGCGCGGCGCACTGCCGCTCGCCAAGGGCTACGCCCTCGAGGAGCTGCGCTTCGGGAGCATGGAGTACCTCGTCGGGGAGATCCTCTCCCACCGGGGCGAGGGAGAAGTGATCGAGCCGGCGGGAGTTCGCGGCGAGATCCTCACCCGCGCCAAGCGCCTGAAGAAGGAGCTTGGGCGCCGGCCGACGGCCAAAGCGCGTTCCTGACGGGCTACGCGACGGGAACGCTGAAGGTGAAGGCGGTTCCGGAGCCCGTCTCGGACTGAACGTCGAGCGAGCCTCCGTGCGCTTCGGCGATCGAGCGCGCGATGAAGAGGCCGAGGCCCGCGCCGGGCTTCGAGCGCCCGCCGGTGTTCACCCGTCCGAACTTCTCGAAGATGAGGCGGTGCTGGTCGGCGGGGATCCCGGGCCCATGGTCGAGCACCGTGACGAGCACGTGGCCGTCGTCCGCCCCGGCCCGCACCTCGATCTCGTCGCCGGCGACCGTGTACTTGGCGGCGTTGGTCACCAGGTTGAGGAGGAGCTGCCGGAGGCGCTCGCGGTCGCCGCGAACCGCGGGCAGCGGGTCGCGAATGTGGGTCGCGACCTTCACCTCGTCGTGACCCAGCTCGACCATCGAGGCGGTCTCGTGGACGAGCTCGGCAAGATCGACGTCGGCGAACACGTACGTGAAGGTGCCCGCCTCGACTCGCGACGTGTCGAGCACGTCTCCGATCAGGGTCGAGAGCCGCCCGGTCTCCTGCTCGATGAGGGCGAGAAACGACTCGCGCTGCTCGGGGGCGAGCTCGCGCCAGCGCTGGCGGAGCGTGGCCGCGCAGCCGATCACCGAGGTCATCGGCGCACGGAGCTCGTGCGAGACGAGGGAGACGAAGTCGGCCCGGAGCGCCGAGAGGCGGCGCAACTCCTCCGCCGCATTGCGCTCGGCCGCGTACGTGCGCAGGTTCTGAACTGCGAACCCGACCTGCCGCGCGAGCATCGTGATCAAGTCGGCCTCATCGGCCGTGAACGCGTCGGGGTCGGAGCGGGAGACCGAGAGCATGCCCAGGAACTGGCCTCCCGGCGCGAGCGGCGCAACGACACGGGACTGAAGCCCGGCCCGGGCCAGCTCCTTCTCCTCCGGATACTGCGGATTCGTGTCCATGTCTCCGCGGATGATCGTCTGCGAGTCGCGGGCCACCTCCTCGAGGACCGACCCCGCCACCGCCCGCGCGGTTCCGCGAGGATAGAGCCCGTCAGCCTCGAGACCCGAGTTGGCCATGACGACCGCTTCGTCGCCGTCGACTAGGACGATCGCGAGGCGCTCGAACTCGAAGACCCCGCTGAGCTCGCGGAGGAAGCGGTCGAACGCCTCGTCCTGCTCGAGCGAGGATGCGAGCGCGCGCGAGGCCCGGTTGACGGCCTCGAGCTGGTCGGCTCGCCGTCCCAGCTGGTCGCGCAGCTCCTCCGCCTCTTCGGCCCGCGCATCGGCCACAGCCGCCTCACGTTGAAGCCGCGCCGCAAGCCAGCCGACGAGCAGGCCCATGAGCATCTCGAGGCCCAGAGGGAAGGCGACTGCATCCAGGTTGAACTCGCGGCCGTAGCGGTCAGCGCGGAGCGTCTCCCCGTATGCCAGGAATGGTGCGAGAAGGAGCGGGACGACGAGGCCGCCGGCGATGCCGAAGCGAACGGCGCCCTCGGCGACCGGCAGGAAGAGCGCCTGCCGGATCGGCGTGTTCGGCTCCCAGGCGTAGAAGATGATCACGAAGGCGCCGACGATGGCGACGTCGAACGCCAGGGCGGAGTACGCCAGCACACTGCGGCCTCGCGGCGAGAGCTCCCGCCGGGCGATCAGCCAGATCACCCCGGCGCCGACGGCCAGCGCGCTCGTGATGATCCAGGCCCAGCGCTCGTAGCCGGGTGGATAGCCGCTGCTGAGGAAACCGACCTCGATGACCGTGAAGGGGACGGCGATGAGCCGCACCCAGGAGATCCAGAGCTCGATGTGGCGCCGACGTTCGAGGTCACGGCTCATCGCAGCCGCTCCAGCGCCCACTCAGCGTGTTCGCGGAGAAGATCGTCGTCGCTCTCGCGCCAGTGCTCGACCGCCGGGACGAGCGCGACCTCGCCCGAGTTCCCCGCGGCGATGAGCGCGTTTCGGCGTAGGTAGCGCGGGTCGTTCCGCGGGAAGTAGAGGCGGTCGTACCGGGTCCTGAGGTCGTCGTCCGCCGCCTCGAGCCAATCCACGAGGGAGACGACCGGCTCGGCGTCCTCCGGGAGGCCGGCACCCGCGCGGCGCTTCTCCGTGCCGCGATTCCAGGGGCAGACGTCCTGGCAGATATCGCATCCGTAGACATACGACCCCATCTCCTCGCGGTACTCGGCCGGCACTGCACCGGAAGCCTGACTCCAGTACGACAGGCACTTGGTCGAGTCGAGGACGCCGGGATCGTCGAGCGCGCCGGTCGGGCAGGCGTCGATGCACCGCGTGCACGAGCCGCAGTCGAGGTCGAGGGGCGCGCTGCGCTCGATCTCGGCCGTGGTCACGACCGTCCCGAGGACGACCCAGGATCCGTGGCGGCGGGTGATGAGCAGGGTGTTCTTCCCGTAGAACCCCACCCCTGCGCGCGAGGCGCCTTCCCGGTCGACGTGCTGGTTCTCGTCCACGAGCACGCGGTACTCCCCGCCCATGCGCTCGCCGAGTTGCTCCAGCTTCTCGCGGAGCTCCGCGTAGCGGTCGCTCCACGTGTACCGGGGTAGACGGCCCTCTCCGGGCTGGGCATCGGGCCCATCCGCGTAGTAGGAGAGCGCCGCGGAGACGACCGAGCGGGCTCCTGGCAAGAGCGACTCGGGGTGGCAGCTCACCTCGGGCTGCGCCATTGTGAACCGCATGCGCGCGAAGAGGCCACGGGCGCGGCGCTCGCGAATGTGCCGCTCGGTCTCCTCGTAGGGCGCGGCAGGTGCCGCCCCCACGGCGTCGAGCCCGAGCTGCACGGCCAGGCGACTGAGCTCCGCCTGCTGCATACGACCGGAAGGTACCAGTGCGCGGCGGTTAGGATCCGCCCGTGAAAGCGGTGCGCATCCACGAGGACGGCGGTCCCGAGGTCCTGCGCTACGAGGACGCGGACGATCCTGTCGCCGGCGCGGGCGAGGTCCTGATTCGCCTGCGCGCGGCCTCCCTCAACCACCTCGACATCTGGACGCGCCAGGGTCTCCCCTCCGCTCCCAAGCCCCGCATCCTCGGCGCCGACGGAGCAGGCGTGATCGAAGCGCTCGGAGAGGGAACCGAGGGGTTTGCGGCCGGCGACGAGGTCGTCATCAACCCGGGCCTCGAGGACGGGGCGCACATCATCGGCGAGCACACCGACGGCACCCACGCGGAGCTGATTGCCGTGCCCGCGGACTACGTCCACCCCCTCCCCGACGGCCTCTCGTTCGAAGAGGCTGCCGCGTTTCCGCTCGTCTTCGAGACCGCCTATCGGATGCTCGTCACACGGGCGAATCTCCAGGAGGGCGAATGGGTCCTCGTCTGGGGAGCGGGGGGCGGCGTCGCCTCGGCGGCGCTCGTACTCTCGAAGGCTCTCGGCGCTCAAGTGATCGCCACGTCCTCGAGCGACGAGAAGCTCGAGCGGGCGCGGGAGTTCGGCGCCGACGCCGTCGTGAACCACGAGACCGGGGACGTGGCCTCGGCCGTGAAGGAGGCGACGGGCGGCCACGGCGCTGACGTCGTCGTCGAGCACGTGGGCGAGGCGACCTGGAAGACGTCGCTGCAGGCTGCGGCCACCGAGGGGCGAATCGTCGTCTGCGGCGCGACGAGCGGCCCGAACCCGCCGGCGCAGCTCCACCGCATCTGGTGGAAGCAGCTTTCGATCCTTGGCTCGACGATGGGGACGCGCGCCGACTTCGCCGGCGTCTACGACCTCGTCGCGCGCGGCAACGCGAAGCCGATCGTGGACCAGGTTTTCCCGCTCAAAGAGGCGGCCGCCGCACACGAGCACCTCGAGAGCGGCAAGCAGTTCGGCAAAGTCGTCCTGAAGATCAGCGATTAGCGGCTGTGGCTGCCGCCCAGGCGTCGACTAACCGAAGCCGAGAATGAACTTGGCGTCGTCGGACATCTTCTCCGGTGTCCACGGCGGGTCCCAGGTCAACTCCGATTCGACGTCGTCGACGCCCGGCATCTCCGCGACCGTCTCGGTGATCTGCTGCTCGAGAAGCGGGCCGACGGGGCAGCCCATCGACGTGAGCGAGTACGTCACGTGCACCTTCGGGCCCTCGACGGCGACGTCGTAGAGCAGCCCGAGCTCAACGATGTCCATGCCGAGCTCCGGGTCCTCGACGACCCTGAGCGCCTCGATCACTTCTTCCCGCGTAGGCATGGAGGCAGTGTAGCCGTGCTTACATACCATCCTGGGACGAGCACTGAAACGCACATGAGTGGGGCGGTCACAGCGGAAGAGCTCGCGGCCACGGAACTCGACAGAGCTGTCGAGCAGCTTGCGCCTTCGAGCTTCGCGCAGGGGCTGAAGGCCGTGGCCCGCAAGCTGCCCGTGGCCGTCGGGGTCGAGACGGTGGCCATCCGGCTGCGCGATTCCGACCGCGAGGGAGATCTTCATGTCGTCGCGAGCGAGGGAATCCCGGCGCACGACCGGCGGTATCCGGTTTTCTATCTCCAGAGCATCGCCCAAGCGCGGGCCCTGTTCGCGTTGAAGAGCCGGCACAGCCTCGCCGCCGCGCTCGGCTTTTCATGGCTCGACGGCGAGTGGCTCAAGGCCGACGGCGATCCGGTCGGGACGATCACCGTCGCAACCCGTACGGAGCGCCGGCCGACCGATGAGCAACGAGGGCGGCTTCGGTCGTGCGCCGAGCGGATCGGCCCGCTGCTCGAGGGCGCCGATCGCCGCCGGGCGACGCTCGAGCATGCCGCGCAGCGCGCCGCCCGTGAGAGCCTGACGGCGACCATCGAGGCGCCCGCCCGGGTCGCAAAGCTGCTGCGGCCCCGCGAGCTCACCATCCTGGCCCTCTATAGCGAGGGCCTGTCGGCGGCCGAGATCGCGGACATCTTCGTCATCTCGCCGCACACCGTCCGCACGCACGTGAAAAACGCCTACCGCCGCCTCGGCATCCACTCCCGCGAAGAGGCCGCCCGCCTGATCCATACCGAACGCGTTCACGAGCTGGTCTAGCGGTTAGCCGAGGAGGCGGACTTCCTCGCGCCGGTCGCGGGCGAAGAAGTGGATCCCGTCCACGAACCGCACCCAGTTGTGGCGGGTACACATGACGATCGAGTGCGTCCGCGCGCTGTCCGCGAGGAAGCGGACGCCGCGGAGGAGGTCTCCGTTCGTCACGCCGGTCGCGGCGACGATTACCTCGCCCGGGGCGAGCTCATCGGTCTCGAAGACCTTGTTCACATCCTCGATGCCATGCTCGCGGGCGGCCTCGATCTCGCCCCGCGTGGTCGGCCAGAGCTGCGCCTGGAGCTCTCCGCCGAGGCAGCGGAGCGCGGCGGCGGAGAGGAGCGCCTGGCGTGAGCCTCCGATGCCGATCGCCAGATGGTCGTTCGTGCCTCGGATCGCCGCGGTGATGGAGGCGGTCACGTCCCCGTCCTGGATGAGCTTGATGCGGGCGCCGGCGGCGCGGATCTCCTCGACGAGGTCGTGGTGCCTCGGGCGGTCGAGGACGATCGCCGTGATGTCGTTCGTGTTGCGGCCGAATGCGTCCGCGATGGCGCGCACGTTGTCGCCGACCGGCAGCCGTAGGTCGATCTTCTCCCGCGGGACGGGGCCGACCGCCATCTTGCGCATGTACATCTGGGGGAGCCTCGGGAAGCTCCCCGCGTCGCCGACGGCGATCATCGCCATCGCCCCGTAATCGCCGCGCGCGACCACGCTTCGACCCTCGAGCGGGTCCACCGCGAGATCGACCTCCATGCCGCCGCGGCCCACGCGCGTGCCGATCGAGAGCGCGTCCGACGGATCCTCGCTCCCGACGACGATGCTCCCATCGATGGCGAGCTCATCGAGGCCCTCGCGCATTGCGGTGGACGCCGCGCGCTCGGCACCCTCGACATCGCCCCGCCCGAGCCAGCGCCCGCTCGCGAGCGCAGCCGCCTCGGTCACCGCAGCGAACGCCTCACAGCCGCAGCGCGTCGCGATCGCGTTCACGCTGGCTCGAGCTCGCGCTCGATCTGGTCGAGCACGAGGTCGATCACGCGGTCGACGGTCTCCTCGACTCGCGAGTTCTCGATCACCGGCACGCCGGCCTTCGCCGCCTCCTTCACGAGATAGTCCTGGATGCGGCGTATGTCGGGCAGCGCGCGCAGGTACTTCTCGAAGGGACGCATGCCCTCGGACGCCGAGTCCCGTGTCCAGAAGTGGCTCTCGTGATCGGCCTCGTCCTCGATCGCGAGCAGGACCTGGCAGACGAGCGCGCCGCCGGGCGGGCGCACCATCCCGGGGACGATGTGGACGCCTTCGAGGGTGAGCGAGTAGCCCTCCTCGAGCGCGCGTGCCAGAACGGCGTGCACGCCGACGAGGACGTTGCGCGTCTGGTCTAGGAACCCCGTCAGGTTGGGGTCGCGCTTGTCTCCCTCCACCCGGGACACAGCCTTGCCGGCCTCGAAGCTCGAGTAGTGGATCGATGGCATGAACTCTTCTGAGAAGAACGCGCGCATCGTCTGGCGCACGACGTCGGTGGACGTGACGCGCGTGATGCCGAGGCGGTGGGCGACCTCGGTGGCCACCGTCGACTTCCCGGTTCCGGTCGCCCCGCCCACGAGCACGAGCAGCGGGAGTTCCAGGCGGTTCAGCGCCTCCAGGCGCGGATGCAACTCTACGGGGAAGAGTGTCGATTCGGGCGGGCGGCGGTCGTTCACGCGCGCGCTCCTTCGAGGGCTTCGGCGAGCTCGAGTACACGCTCGTCGAGGCTCTCGCCATCGAGGGTGCGCACCTCGTTGTCGCAAAGCACGACCGGCACTCCCCGCTCGGCTGCGGTCTCGGCGACGACGTCGATCGCAGCCGCCTTGAGCTCGACGAGGTAGAGGTCGGCCGAGCGCGCCTCGAGAGAGGCGAGGTCGGCGCGAAGCTCGGGCCGTCGCGAGAGGTTCCCGGAGACATGGACGATCGCAGCGCCGTGCTCGCGGCGGAGGTGCTCGCGGAGGCGCGCGTGCGCCCCGGCCGGCGCCGTCGAGAAGTACGCGACCCGGCGCCCGCTGACGTCGCTGACCGGGTGCGGTCTGAAGATCGTCTGCAGCACGGGCACGTCGCTCACCTCCGCGATCGCACGCCGCACCTTCTCCACCTGGTCCTCGTCGACCAGCGGCTCCTCGCAGCCCGTAAGGACGACGAGGTCGCTGAGAAGGACCCGGTAGGCGCCCAGGTACCCGATGACCGTGGCCGGATCCTGCGCGGCGCCGACGACGAGGACGCGCTTGCCGGCCTCGATGGGCGGGATTGCCGCGCCGCTTCCCTCGAAGACGACGAGGT
>Ga0126307_10000378_pt1 | contig 28627 bp, 27 predicted proteins | sample Plot28_FD_89955 | JGI IMG/M metagenome (GOLD analysis project Ga0126307, IMG submission 89955) | Serpentine soil microbial communities from UC McLaughlin Reserve, CA, USA - Plot28 | ecosystem: Environmental > Terrestrial > Soil > Grasslands | place: USA: UC McLaughlin Reserve, Lake County... | reverse complement strand
GCACCACTGGGAGCCCTTCATAGCCCTAGCCTTGCATCTGGCTCCATCTGGCTTAATAGCGGCACAAACGCTCATTAGCTCTTACCCTCCCCCTAGTCCTAGCCTACTCACCACGCGCCCGACCCTCCTCCTCTTTTGCTTCCCACACTTTGACGCTCTTCTCGTACCAGATACGGCCCCATAGCAAGCTGGCGGTTAGGAGGAGGTATACGCTCGAAGTTCCTCCTAGAGAGGTAGGCAAGCACCGTGTCCCGCTTGAAGCCCAACCTCTGACTCAAAGCCGTAGCGTCCAGGACCTCGTAGTCCCTGGGCACCTCTATCCGGTTTAGGTCGGCTTCCTTCACCATGACTGGCATCATACATAAATTATAGACGAAGCCGGAGAATATATCAATAATTTATTGACATGCAAACGTCCTCAGTATATATAAGGGGGAGGGATGAAGAACCTTCATCTCGCGTAATGCAGGCCTGAGGAGGGCATGTGGTTTTCTCCAAATGCGCTAACCGACGGGGTGTCAAAAGTGCCATAAGGGTGCCAAGCCATAGCGGTGGTGCAGAGCTGCTATATCGAACTCTGCGCCATGGACGTAGATGGGGATGTCCTCAAGGACCTTCAGCAAGGGCGTAGGATCCACCGCGCGTAGGTCGAGAAGATGAGTCTCGCCCGCCAGGTGCACGGACAGAACACGGATGCCGCTCTCCCTGTGCAGGCGGTTGACCTTAGCGTCTAGATCACCCTCGAGGTCGAGGGCCACGTGGACGGCCCCGGTCGCGTGCTCGGCGAGGTCCCCGACCTGGTCCTGGTCAGTGAGGAATTTCGGCACCGACTTGAGACCTCCACCTCCATATTCCTTAGGAGGTGTGGATGTGGAGGTCTCCTCGGGTAGGCTGTACACCGTGGCGTTGCCCTCTTTGCCCACCTCAATGATGCGTCCTTGCTTCCTAAGCAGTCTCACGGCGTTGTCCACCGAGCCCCGGTTCGCGCCCAGCCAGTCGGTCAGGTCGGAGACCGCGCCCTTCTCGTGCAGCCGGAGAGCGCCCAAGATACGTGACTCTAGGCTTATGGCTTGCTCTTTGAGCAGTGAATCGTCGTCCACGTCGTGGCGTTCGACCCGCACGCTTTCCTCAGAGAACGTCAACCAGACGTCGAAGGGCTTCATGAGCTTGGTGAAGGTCGCCTTCTTGTGGCGCATACGGACGACAAGCGTGTCTGAGTTGGTGTCGGGGGGCCTCGGGTGCACCTGTAACACCGAGTGGGCTAGATGTTCTTTATACCCCGATCCGAACGCCCCGCGGGCCTGATAATCCTCGTCTGAGTAGGCCCTTGCTTGGTGGTCTATTAGAGCAGGAGTCACACCTAACGCCGTCAGAGAAGAGATACGGTTGCGGTGGAACTGAATGACGTCCCTAGACGAAGACGCGTCACCCTCCAGGGCCGGCCCCACGCTGTCTATGATCACCAAATCAAAGTTGTGCTCACGACATAACCGGTAAACCTCATCGAACGCCTCTTTCGTGCCCTGGTCGCCCACCTCGTAGTAGGCCAGACCCGAGATGGTCGAGGGGTCTATGCCTACACCCTTAGCGAGCCGACGAACCCTATAGTTGAAGACATCCTCATTGAGCTCAAAATCCACTACTAGGGCTCGGCCACCCCCTTTGACCGAGCTACCCAACCAACTGCCCCCCGCGGGGCTCGCGTGGATCATAGCCAGGAGCACCATTAGATAGCTCTTGGCTGACCCGCCTGCGCCGTGCACCACAAGAGGGAAGGCTTTGGGGGCGGCGGGGTCCGCCAGAAACTCTTGTGGTTTGGGCTGACCCATCTGTCCGAACCACTTAAACCGACCTCCACATCCACCTCCACTAAGGGAATGTGGATTTGGATGTCCCTCAAACTCGGGCGTTTGTTCGATGATGGAGAGGAGCGCCTCCCGGTTGCCGCCGGCGTCGATCCAGTCAGAGAGATCGCCCTTATCGGGGAGGTTGGGGAGATCCACCCGCTTTACGCTCTTGGCGACGCCGAGGAGATCTCGGCCTACGTTATCCATGTGCTGGCGGCCGGCCCGATCATTGTCCGGGATCAGGACGACCCTTGCGTCGTGGAGCATCTTGGTATACGCAGCCCGCCATGACTCGGCGCCCATCGGGCACGTGGTGCCTATGAGCCCAAGCTCCGCCGTGGCCCGGTCGGCGTCCTTCTCTCCCTCGACGAGAAGGATGGTCTCCCCTTCGAGGATGGCCCGCATAACGGCGGGGAGGTTGTAGAGAACTGGCTCTATGTCTCTTAGACTCCAGACCCACCCCCCTGCCCATCAGGGCGCCGCTGCGAGAAGTCTTTGGGCTCAAACCGAACCGTCTGATGCAGGAGCTCTCCTGTAAGACTGGTGTAGTCATAGGTGGCGACGATGCGCCTGAGCATGTCGTGCCGGTAGATGTCCCTACGCTTGAGCTCGGCGGCCTTGAGGACGTCATCGAATGTACAGCCCGCGTGGCACTTCAGGCGTACTTTGGTTAGGCCGGTCTCGGAGTTGTGCTCCTCTCGGATGCTCAGGGATGCCTGTTCGTCGCGATGCGCTGGGCATTTGCATTTGTAGTATTCGTTGAATTGTTTAACGTTATCGAAATACGTCAAGATGCCGTGAATGAGTGATTTGGTACCACCGTTGTGAATAGTCACCTGTTAAATACCCCTAGTGTTGATAGTGACGTGGTTGACGAGAAGTGGCCGGGGCGGGACCCCCGGCCTTTCTCTTGCCACCTGTTCTCCCTAATCCGGCATAGCCTCCTGTAACAGCTTCTCTTCTTCAGGAGAAAGGTCGGCTTGCTGAACCTCCTCTTGGGCCTGCTGAATCTTGCTCTTAGCTCCTTTCTTCTTCTTCCGGCTGGGGTCAGGTATTGCCATGATCGTCTCGTGATGACACATACTGCCGCAGAGTTGCTTAGTGGTCGGATTCTTCTTGGGGACGATCTTCGTCATGAACTCAAAACCGTCCCACTCCGTCATGTCGAAGTCGAACGGTTTGCCGGAGTCGAAGTCGAACGGCTCACCCGTACGCGTTTTGTTGAACGCGTTAACCAGGGAGCCGAGTGAACCGCCCTCGCGGAGCTCGTAGTCACCCTTATCGTTCATAAGGAGCCTAAAGTTCTGGTAGAACCTTATGCCGTCATACATGCCGTCGTCCATTTCGATTAGGGCATTGAGCCCGGGATCGCGGCTCCAAGTAGAGCCTTCTCTCCCCTCGACCTCAACAGGCTCGACGGAAAACTCAGGATCAATGAGCTTTACTTTGGCGTGCTCTACAGTGATGATCGGCGCGCCGCTCTCTTTTGCGGGAGCCGTAGACACCAGCTAATAGCTAGATCCTAAACACATATATGTTCGCGACAAGTAGAATCAGGGCGTTTCAGAGCTTTTCATCTTTGTATGTAGTTTAGTTAAGCAAAAGTTACTTGTTGCTTAGAATCCGACTTCATCCTTGACCCCGAGGGAGGTCACTGACATCATCTGCCCCAGGGTCTGGGGAATGGTTAGGAGTATGGAGGAGGTTACTGGGCGAGGCTCTCGTCCGGTAACCTTTTAAGATTCCGTCTCGTTAGTGCCTTCCCTTTTATCCTGATTAGATCTTGACTCCCGTACCCTGCGCTCGATCATCTCCGTATACTTCTTGTCTGCGGTGGAAGATTCCTTGGGTCTATCAGCCCTTCTACTCTCTCGTTGCATGAGAACTTGTCTCTCACGATCTGCCGCTGCTCTCCTCCTTGCTTCGTCTTCAGCTACTCCCTCTTTTATTCTCTCTAGCGTTCCCGTAAAGTCAGTGTACATCCTCATAATAAGCTCTAGGTTCCTTAACCTCCTAAATTTGAGCTTGTAGGTGAGAAACCCAATAACCAGAACAAGAAGGAGCACCGTGACTGACAGTGACACTTCTCCCGTCAGTAGTATTGCTATAAAAAAGTAAGCTATTAAGGCTAGAGTAGCTATCGCCCATCCAGCAGGAAACGTCTTGTCCATCCAACTACCTCACTGTGCTCTCTCCTCATCGCCGCATAGCCTACATCAAACTCGATCCTTGTTAGAGTGGAGATCGCGTGCAGCGCCTCCCCCGGAAGCTCAATGAGATGACTCGGGCGAGTTCCTCGGCGGAGCTTATCTTGCTAATGGTGTGGCGCCCCACTGACTTCATGGCGTCATCGGGTGACATACCCAAGCCGTCGTCGGGCCCCGGACAAGGGCGACCCTGCCACCCTCTATCTCGACCTCGATCCTGCTCGCCCCCGCATCCAGGGCGTTTTCGAGGAGTTCCTTGATCGCTGAAGCTGGACGCTCAATTACCTCGCCGGCGGCGATTCGGTGCGCCACCTCCGGCGGCAGGACGCGCACCCGTCCCCCGTAGGGGGCCTCCGCCTCGGAGATCAGGCGCGGAAACAGCCTCACGGTGTCAGCCCGCGAAGTCCTTGACGCCCTCGGCTTCGAGGCGCGCGAGGATCTCGCCGGCGCGCTCGGTGACCCTCCGGGGCAACCCGGCGAGGCGGGCGACGTGGACGCCGTAGGAGGAGGACTCGGCGCCGGGCTCGATGCGGTGTAAAAAGACAATCTCACCCCCCACCTCCTCGACCGACGCCTTGTGGTTTTCGCAGCCGGGCAGAACCTCCGAAAGGCGCGTAAGCTCGTGGTAGTGGGTCGCGAAGAGCGTCAGAGCCTGCACGTCGTCGTGTAAATACTCGGCTATCGCCCAAGCCAAGCTCATCCCATCGTAGGTCGAGGTTCCCCTCCCCACCTCGTCCAGGATCACGAGGCTTCGATCCGTAGCGGAGTTTAGGATGCTCGCCGCCTCGGTCATCTCGACCATGAACGTGGACTCCCCGCTCGCCAAACGATCCTCCGCGCCGACCCTCGTGAAGATACGGTCCACGACCCCCAAAGCGGCCTCCTCGGCCGGGACGTAGGAGCCGGTCTGGGCCAGGAGCGCGATGAGGGCGACCTGCCTCAGGTAGACAGACTTCCCGGCCATGTTCGGCCCGGTAATGATCTGGAGCCGCGAAGAGCCGTCTACGCGCGAGTCGTTTGGCACGAACGGCGTCTCCAAAGAGTGCTCGACCACGGGATGTCGTCCCGCCGTTACGCGCAGGCCGCGTTCTTCGGTGACCTCAGGCTGGCAGTAGCGGAGCTCGTTCGCAGCGGCGGCGAAGGAGGAGACGACGTCCACGACCGCCACGGCGCGCGCTATACGCTGGAGCTGCGGGGCGGCCTCTTTGACGGCGGCCCGGATCTGCCCGAGGATCTGGCGCTCCAACCTCTCGACCTCGTCGCGCGCGGTGAGCATCCGCGACTCATGCTCTTTGAGCTCCACGGTGACGTAGCGGGCATTGTACTTTAACGCCTTGCGGTGCTCATAGTGAGGCGGGACGGAGCGGGACTCCCTGCCAGCGACCTCCATGAAGTAACCCTCACCGTCTCGGTAGCCGACCTTTAAGGTTTTGAGGCCGCTCTTCAGGCGCTCGTTGGCCTCGAAGCGGGTGAGCCACTCGTGGGCGCCGTCGCGGAACTCGCGGGCCTCGTCCAACTCCGTCGAGTATCCGACGTGGATGATCTCGCCCTCCTCCTCGGAGATGGCCGCCGCTATGAGCTCCCTGACCCCCGGCGGCTCCTCCATCGCCGAGAGCACCCTGTGGAGCAACGATTCCTCGGGGGCGGCAGGCGCCAGCGCTTCCTTCAACGGCTCGATGGCCTCCAGGGCGCTCTTTAGGCTAAGTAGGTCGTTCGGGGAGGCGGAGAGCCGGACTATCCGCGTGGCGATACGCTCGATGTCGGGGATGCGGGAGAGGTACTCGCGGGCCTCCTCACGGAGCATGTAGTCTCCCACGAGCGCGCTAACCGCCTCCAGGCGCTGGTTTATGCGGTTCGCCTCCAATAGAGGGCGCTCGATCCAGCGCCGCAACGTGCGCTTGCCCATCGGTGTCTGGGTCCGGTCGATGGTCTCTATGAGCTCGTCCAGCCCCAAATTGCGCCTCGTGGCGGTATCCAGGACCATCCCCGAGCCGGGAGAGTAGGGCCTGAAGGTCACGATCTGCTCCGGCGGGCTCCCGCCGCGCAAGCCCGAGAGGTACTGCAGCAGCGCCCCCGCAGCCCCTATCAGGGCGTCGCGCCTGTCGAGACCGAAACCCTTGAGGCTGGAGACCCCGAAGTGTCTTCTTAAGGCCTGCTCGCCGGCGGAGGGCTCGAAGGTCCAGCGGGGGGCGGGGCTAAAGGTGGCCCGAACTTTCGGCAGGTCCTCGGCGGCGGTGCGCTCGGGGACGACCAGCTCCTTGGGCGACCAGCGCTCGAGCTCGGCGGGAAGCTCCTCCTCGGGGACCTCGGTCCCGGTGAACTCGCCGGTCGAGGCTTCGACGACCGCCACCCCGGCCCGACCGTCCCTGCGGACGACGGCGGCGAGGTAGTTCGACTCCCCGGCGACGAGGACGTTGTCCTCTATCACAGTACCGGGGGTGAGGATGCGCGAGATCTCGCGGGAAAACTGTTTGGGCCTAGTCGGGTGCGGCTTTTGTTCGGCGACCGCCACGGAGTGCCCCTTCCGGAGCAGCGTCGCCACGTGCTCCTGCAGGGCGTGACCCGGGACGCCGGCGAGCGGGACTCGACCCTCGCCCGCACCCTCGCGGCTCGTCAAGCGGATCGAGAGCTCCTTGGAGATCGTCTTCGCGTCCTCCTCGAACGTCTCGAAGAAGCTGCCCACCTGGTAGAAGAGGATCGTCCCGGGTGGGAGCTGCGCTTTGAGTTCGGCGTAGCGTCCTAACATGTGGCTATTTATTCTACGGCGAATGTCTACTTACGTCAGCCCCTAATACCGTACGGATAGCTCGTACGATTCAAGTTGATTCTATTGGAATTTTCCGCCCTCTTCAGACGGCTGATGCAGTGTCGCCTCCATTAGTGCGACTCGCTGGTGAGGTGCAACATTACCACTCCGACTATGATGAGCCCAAGCGCCACCACCTTTACGCTCGTAACCGACTCCTGAAAGAACCAAAACCCTATCATTGCCACGAGCGCCGTACCCATCCCTGACCAAACAGCGTAGGCCACGCTCACATCCAGCCGATTGACGGCGAAGGTCAAGGCTATGATGCTCAGGGCGTAGAAGAAGAGCACCAGCACAGAGGGAACGAGGTTTGATAACCCCTCCGAGAGCTTCATGTTGGTGGTGCCCGCGACCTCTAGCACTATCGCAAACGTTAGCAAAATCCAGCCCATCGAGTACCTCCTAAGTGCGTGGCAACAACATCGTAGTTTTGCGATGGTACTATCGCGCGGGTGGCTCGCACGATAGCCCTTGCCTTTGGGAGATTGTTGACACTTCGTGTGGTCTAGATCCTTGCTTATATGGACGCAAGACCTGACGCTCCTTTGGGGCGGCCGGATTTGGGTATGTATGGGTGCCGAGGTTCCGAGAAGTCGTGGACGGTAGTGTTCTTGGGGGCAAAAGGAGAAGAAGCGCGTTGGGCGAGGAGAGGCTCAGGGGAAGGTCCGGCGACGGACCGCAGAGGTTGCGGGAGGGGAGCCCGCGGATACCGGAGGCGTTGGGGCGAGGAAGCTTCGTCTGGGTGAGCGCCCGGGTGGGCAACGACGTGTCGGGCTACGTCTGCGACAGCGACGGCTCGGGGCTGTTGCTGGACATCCGCGATCCCAGCGGGGACCCCGGCGGGTACGAGTTCCTGCCCTGGTCGAGCATCGAGCGAGTAAGGGTCTAGGAAGGATTACTACGGAATCCTCACGTCTCCGAAGCCGAGGAGTATCAGGGCGGCGAGTAGAACCGGCTGGTGGACTAGGTAGACGGGGAGCGAGTATCTCCCCAGAAAGGCCAGTGGCCGGCCCGCCGCGGGGGACGAGTGGGGGGTTCGTTTGCTCGGCTCGCCGTAGAGTGCGTTGCCCACGAACACGCCCAGTAACGTTACCCCGAACCAGGGGAAGATGGGCCAGTAGTCGAGCATGAAGGAGTTTGGTCTGATCCCCAGCCACGCCAACCAGGGGTGGGCGGCGCTGAAGTCGTTCAGGTATAGGCCGAGGGCGATGCAACCGAAGCCTAGGGCGACGTTCGGGAGCTTCAGTACCAAGAAAGGGTACGCGAGGACGATAGAGACCCCAATCAGGTGCAGGATGCCGAAGAAGATCATCTCCCCCGGCACGAAGAGCCAGGTCACGAAGGTGATGGCCATGCCGTAGGAGAAGATCCTCAACCCCCGCCACAGGTACTTCCGGAAGAGCCCCTGCCCGGGCGAACGGGACGCTACCGCCCTCCTGTAGCTTAACGTCAGCGAGAGACCGGCCAGAAAGACGAACGTGCCACCGATCAATCGCCCCAGGTCGAGCCCGACCCCATTCCTGAAGAACCCCACGTCGAATAATCCGAAGTAGGCGAGATCGTACGAGAAGTGGTACAGGACCATCGCGACCACCGCGATCCCACGCAGAACGTCTATCTCCCAGAGCCTCTCTCGCACGAAAGGAATCTTAGCCCACGAGAGACAGGAAGTCGTTAATCGTCCGGCTCCTTGAGGCGCGCTTCGCGTAGCGAGCGGACGACGAAGCCGTCGAAGGCGCCGAAGGCGGGTAGATCGCCGACGGAAGGAACCGGCTCCCCGTGGTCCAAAGGCTCAGCCACCGTGACCCGACAGTCGGGGGCGATACGAGCGAGCGCAAAAGACTCGGAGATGGGGAAATACTTGTCCTGGGCCCCCGAGGTGAGCTCCACAGGCATCGTCAGCCGCTCGGCTTCGCCGAGCGGCGAGAGCCGGTCCATGCTCGCGCGCACCCCAGGCGGGAGCGCCGCGTAGAGCTCGTCGAAGCGTTCGGGGTCGTCGTTGGCGAGCAGCTCGACGACGTGACCCGCCCCCGGGCCGAGGTCGTCGGTAGACCGGGTACGGAGCTCGGCCAGAGGGTCCGGGTCGAGGCGTGCAACCTCCTGCAGCCCCGCACGGAGCTTGTCCCGGTCCTCCCCGGAGGGTAGCGCCGCAACCACCGAGCGGGCGGCAACGTAGGAGAGGAAAGGGTCGGCCTTGTAGGGGACGTACTCATCGCCGTCTAGGTAGTGGCCGGTGGTGGCGATGCTTAGGACGGTCCGGATGTCGGTGTACGGGGCGATGCCGGCGACGACCGAGACGTTTTCGCCCACGTCGGTATCCTCGGCGGACAGGAGGGCGATGGTGGCACCGGTCGAGATCCCGACGAGGCCGACCCGCCCGTCGCGGGCGTCGGGAAGGTCCGCCACGGCGCGGGTCGTTTCCAGGGCCGAGGAGACGGTCTCTTCGGTGATCTCGTCGTTCCTCATGCCCGGCAGGTCCGGCACCACGACGAGGTACCCGGCCCGGGCGAGACCGCGGGCGAGGTTCTGGACCTCCGGGAGCGTGCGTCCTTGGGGGACCGTGCCGTTGACGAAGAGAAGCGCAGGCCACGGCCCCTCGCCGCTGGGCCTCGCTATGAGGGTCGGGCTGCCGGCCAGAACCGTGTCCTCGACGCGCGGCTCACTAGCGAGGGCCTCGATGGTGGGCGTCAGGACGGGCGTCTCGAGGACCGAAGTAAGCACGACAACCGCCCGGGCCTGCGCGTCGATCCAGGACCATCCGGCGACGACCAGAAAGACCGCGACCGCGAGGAGCGCCAACGCGTACAGACGCGGTTGGGGACTCGCCTTCGCGCCCCCGCCCGAACGTGACCGAACGGTCCGGGTTCCTCTACTCCTAAACCGCAACGCTCCTCCCTGCGAGGGGCCTAGCCAGGCCGCTTCGTTCTACAAAGGTCCATAAGAACATTTTAAGTTCAAGCTCCGCCGATCGCCTCATCAAGCTTCTGCAGGCGCTCGGTAGTTTAAACCTCGCCCCTCGTGGAACATACCCTCAGACCAAAACAGGTCGTACGCGGCAAGCTAGAAGAAAGGACCAAGATGACCGAAGCCTCGAGACAACCCAAAGACAAGAACTACAACTTGATCAGCGCACTTTACCAAGCGTCGGAGAACGTCGAAACGCTCAAGACCTACGTCCAGGACGCCCAAGGAGAGGGCGACCAAGAGCTTGTGGAGTTTTTCAACGGGATCCTCGAGAACAACCTGAGGGCGTCCCAGCGAGCCAAGGAGATGCTCGTGCCCCGGCTGCAGAGCGAGCAAGAGTAGCTTCCGGCTAACCGGGCAAACTGCGGTAGAGCAGAACTGTTCGTAGAACAAGCCGACGTTGCAGGAGAAGAAGGGCCGGGGCTATAGCCCCGGCTCTCTTTGTGCTCACAGTTTTCCGATCTAGTGGCTTGTCCTCCTTGGCTGCCGACCTCTTCTCCTCATACCCCCTCCTGCCTGCCCGGCTTTCCGGCACAGCTTCTCGCCTTACTAGGTGATGAGGATCCCAAGAAGCTATGAGATCAGGCGCATTCTCCGGACCAGCAACACGACGCCGATCAGCAGCCCGCCGCCGGCGAGCGCCGCGATGGTCGCAACGGGCAAGAGGCTGATGCCGCCCGAGCTCGGCAGAGGCTCGCTACTCCTGGAAGACTCGATCACGCCCGCGACTAGCCTGTCGCCGGACTCGCCGGAGGGATCAGTCTCGTAGTCGTCGGCCGCAGAGTGGATGACGAGCGCGCTGCCGTCGGAGTCGAGTATGGACCTCTCGCCCCCGGAGAGCGTTATCCTGTCGGTCCTGGTCGTGTAGGTGGAGCTCCCGTCCTGGTTTATCGTTATGTTCTCCAGGTCCCCGGCGTGCGGCCCTTCGAGGTTATTAAAACCGTGCTGGGCGTTCGTCGGGACAACTGGGTTTTCCGTGAGTGCGGCCGAGCCAAGCTCGAACGCTCTCACCTAGAACAAGTTCTGCTGTTTGCCTCCTCGTTTGCCAGCTAACTTGTAGTGCCGTTGAAGTGTACCAGCTCGTTCGAAGATTGCAACTCTATAAACGAGATGCTTGACATGCCTACACCCACTCGGTGATCGTGGGGACGGGAAGGTGCAGGAACTACACCTTTTACACCAAAAGTACAGCACCTACCTTACAAGGAGGGGGGTCGCTGGTTCGACTCCAGCATCGCCCACTCCCGCGACGTGTAGGATACCAGGATATTCTACTGGTACGCTTCGGCTTGAGCTTCCTCCTGAGGCTCTACCGGACGCGTTGCCTCGGCCTCAGCTTCGGCTTCGGCCTCCTCCTGGGGCATCGCGCCCCCGGAGATGGCCACGAGCTCGTCGTCTACGGAGGAGATAGAGCGCCCCCAGCGCTCGCCCATACGCCTACCGAAAAGCCCTTCTCCACGGGCTCGCCGATCTTCTGCTCGTACTCCACCTCATCACCCTCCGAGACGAGCACCTCAGCAGGCTCCAGGAAAGCGCCCCCCAAAGGCAGGTGTATGCCCGAGATCTTGCCGACCAGCGAGACGAGGCCTTCTTTAGGGGGTTCGGTCTTTATATCAGCGTACTCCTTGTACGGCGTCGCACCTTTCCGGATGAGCAAGAGGGCGTTCGTGGTGTTCCTGACGTAGGCATCGTCGCCCGTCCCTAGCTCCTCTATGGCCATCTCGTTCAGGTACGGCCCCCGCTGTACCACGGAGAGGTGCCCGCAGTTCTCTATATCCATCCCAGCTATCCTCAAGACCTCGGTCATCGAGGCTCCTATCGGCACCTCGTAGACCTTCGTGTCCGTCTCCTCGCCGTACACCGTGATGAACTTCGTGGTGGTAGGCTTCCCCAAAAAGAGCGCGTTGTAGACGTTGAACAAGGAAAAACGGGGAAGATCGATCGCCAGAGCGCAGGTGATAGAAGCGTGAGGAGACCGCGAGTAGAAGTCGACCAGGAGTTGTGCGTAGAGTCGGCCAACTGCGTTAGAAATAGCCAAGGGCGCTTTCAAACTGAACGACGAAGATAAGGCGGAGGTAGACGACCCCACGGCGGTGAGCATAGAGGACCTGCGAAAAGCCGAGGAACGATGCCCTGTCGCCGCGATCCTAGTGGAAGTAGATCCCAAAGAGTAATTCTTGTGAGTCGAGAGTAGCAAGTAGATAGTTATTTTCTCGACTCACTACTCTCGATTTCCGAACGAGTCGATCCTCGATTCCCTAACTAAGCCGATCCTCACCGCTCCATCACTCGGAGTACATTTCGTACGTGAGGAGCTGTTAAGCGAAGGTTAGCGCCACCTCGCGGGCTACCTAGTCCGGCTGCTGGTAAGCATCCTCGTACCTGGTGCCGCAGCTCCCGGCGTTGAGAGTCGCTACCGTAGGTGCTACTTACGGCGCCTATCTGTTGAGGCCACGTAGCTGGCCGGTTGCTCGGTTGCTAGCAGCAAGCTCTTGCCGGGAACGTTCGCCAGGGCGAAGCGGTTGCGCACGATATCGCGAAGCCCGAGTATCCCGGCCCTCTCCCCGAGCATTGCCATTGCACCTTCAAGCGCCGTGCTCTTGCCGCTACCCGGCGGTCCATACAGCCATAACGCCACCTCGTGGCTTGTGTCAGTGGTCAATGCATAGCCGAAATACTCCTGCAGGAACTCCGCAACATCCGGCAGCGTTTCCTTGAGATAGCTTCGCCATACGGGGGCCACGGCTGAAGGGTCATAGTCATAAGGGACCTTCGACGTGACGTAGTGCTCCGGGCTATGCTCTCTAAGCTCTCGCGTAGGTATATGCAGCGTGCTGTTCCGACACACTAGGATGTCCGGGTCTGCATTCCATCTCGAGTCCTCAACGTACACTTTCACTTTCGCCAGCTCGGTGACGCTGTTGAGGGCGCTTGACGTGAGCTTAAACCCTTCGGTCCTGGCGGCGTCCTCCAACATCTCGCTCACCTGACCCTTGACGCTAAGCTCATTAATAGGCTGCCACACACCCGCCGCGTAGGCTTGCCATTCCCCCAGTCCAAAAGCAGTCTCTGGGTGCTGGCGCCGCCACCGGTCGCGTAGCACGTCATGCGTAGGCGGCCCCGACGGCGTGCGGCCGTTTCGCTCGCCCTCGCTCATAACCTTTTTCAACTCTGGATCACGGATCATGATTGCGCCCTCCCCTCCGCGCAATAGAGCGCCAGGGGCCACAGGCCGCTCCATATAGCCTCCGCCTCATGGTCGCGCTCCTCAGGATCTTCTATTTGGTCGAGGTATTCCCTATACAGCCGGAAGTACCGCCGCCGGTAAGATGCCGCGCGACGTGATCGCGGCATCTTACCGGCGCTTGCCCTTTTCGTCTTGCCACTCATGCCACCGGTCTGATTTGCGGGGTAGCTCGACGTTGAACTGTTGCGCCAGTGAAACGATTGCCGTCCAAGTGTCCGCGTGGCGCTCGACTACCTCGCACAGGTCGATCAGGTCGCCGCCGTCCTGGCAAGAGAAGCAATGCCAAAGTTGCCGCTCCGGGTCGACGCTGAAGCTCTGCGGGTTATCGCCGCCGTGTACTATGCATCGCGCCCGGCCGTGGCGGAGTTCAACACCTCGAGCGTCAAGAGACTCTTCGATGCTGATTTCGCGCTTGAGTTTGGCGATAGCTGCTCGAATGCTATGGCGCATGCGTTCGATGCTATCGGCAGTGATTCTCTGTTTAGTTCCCACCGAAACAGTTGCTTCTCCCCTTGATAATTCACCATACATGAATTATCCTCCTTCTTTGACCAATTGCGCCCAGCTCCCTACGGCTGGGCGTTCTTACTTTGCCAAGCTCATGTGCTCCTCGAGGAAGGCGTCGAGATCGGCGCGCTTTATGTGGTGTGTTACTCGGTTGCTGCGGGGCTTGTTTGACGGCACACGTGCCGACGGAAGCGCACCTGTCTTGATTAGATGGTAGATGCGGGTGAGGCCGATCCCGCTGTATACCGCCGCCTCGTCCGGCCTCAACCAGGCCTTGTCGACTCGCTCCTCGGGCTTTGCTCGCCCCTTTTGCTCCGCTATCGCCGCCATCTCGATCCTCCTCACTCTCCCCCTCAAACAACAAAGAGCGGCCCGTAGGGGCGAGAGAACGCTACGCGCTCGCTCTTCTCAGCGGCTTCGGTGAACCTCTGCTACTGAGTGGGTCCAGCTTTGCTGGCTACACTCCAGATGGCTCACGCACTGGGCGCTGCCCCTACGGACCGCCATTGTCAGACTTCTGACACGCCCCCAGATCTCCTGGAGGCTAGGTCGGACCGAGATCCGATTCGGTTGTATGTAAATTATACACGACACTCGACGCAAAAAGATAAGAAAACACGTCCCCGCATAACGCCGAGCGAAATCGGCCTTGACGCCGGGTGCTCTTTACAGAGGTTCTACAGTAATTTTACAGTAGCGCCGCCCCTAGACGTTGATATCCAGTGAAAGCTGGCGTAAGTAATTAGCTTAGATAAGCCAGATTCTCCTAGCGAGTAAGGCTTCACGATACCCCACGAAACCCCCGCCGCGCTTCACTATTGCGCTCATGGTGCGTACTAACAGGCTGATCAATATCACTGCAAGTCGCTATAGGCGCACCAGTTCTAGAGTGGTATGCACGCTTACCCTCGGCGCATGCTCCGGTCTTCTGGAGCGCCTCCCGGTTTTCCTCCTGGTTCGCCGGCGTCTGCCGACGGCCTCCTCCGCGTTCAGTCGCCGCCGTAGTTTTCTTCACGAGGGCTACGAGCATGGCGGCCCGGACTCTGCTGACCCAGCCCTTCGCCGTGCCGTCAGGGACTTCGAGGATCTCGGCGATCTCCGCGTAGCTGAGGCCCTCCATATGCCTGAGGACCAACGCAGCCCGGTGCTCCGCTCGTACGTGGTGGAGAGCCGCCAATACCTCGTTCCGGCGCTCCGAGGCGAGAGCCGCTTCCTCGGGGTAGTCATCGTCCCGGGAGATTTCCGGAGGGTACGCCGCCTCCTGGCCGAGTTCCCACACCTCCTGGGTTCGCTTTCTCCGCAGGGCTCTCAGGCAGGTGTTCATCGTGATCCTGTAAAGCCAGGTACTGAAGGTACTTTCGCCCCTGAAGTTCTTTATGTTTGCCCAGACCCGGCTCCAGACCTCTTGGCTCGCGTCCTGGGCATCTTCGGCCCCGAGTAAGCGGAGCGCGGCCCGGTGTACCAGTCCGGAGTGCTCCTGGACCAGTTTCGAGAAGGCCTCGACGTCGCTCCTGGAGGCGCGTGCGACTACTCCCCGATTTCCGATGCTCACCGGAGTACACCCCCCGTCGAAACCGTCCGAACGAGGCGAGGACGGGCTGGGCACCGATAGGTGGCCGTGCAAGCGAGGTAGCGAGCCGGGGTCCTGCCGCCTGCTCTACTGGTCTCTGGTGTTGACCCTCGGTGCCCGGAGTGGGCGTTGAGAAGAAAGCTCAATACTGGCCCGCTCCATCCCCGTTGGCCTCGACGGCCTTCACCACCTCGCGTAGCAGACCGCCGGCCAGTTGCTCGGTCCCGGGGCGCACTATCCAATTGATCGCGCTCCCGCCCGGTATTTCCGGGCTCTTGACCCTCGCGCAGATCACGTAGGTCTCTAGCGTTGCCTCCTCCCCATAGAAGTTGGTGAGGTGGCCGACCAACATGGTGACCGAATTGTTGAACAACGATAAGTCTATCGCCATACGTCCCTCCGCTCTCCCTTTCCAGTCGTCCGTATGCCCACCCGTGTCGGGTCTACGTGGGTGTCCTCACCGCCATTATGAGCTATTTTGACATACTTACTTACGGAGCGTTTCGTTGGCCAGGGCTGCTCGAGTGTGGCGTGTGCGAGCCGGCCGATTCTTCCTCTTCATCCGCCCTCCCTCTCTTGTTGTGTTGCCTCGTTTGCCTCTGTATATTAGACAAGGACAAGAACAATTGGTTACACCCCGCCCTCGGAGACCGGCATCGGGGGCTGGTAGATTTGGGGCAGCAACGGCGTACGCGGGTTGCAAGTACCCCGGGCGCGGGTACGCTAGGGGGAAAGAAGCACGAAACGGAGAACCCGCACCATATGCTCCTGACCTAGCTTCCGATCCCGAAGCGGCGAATGCCGTTATGCGAGAGGAGAGTAAGTGCCGGAAGGGGAACGTAACCTGCGGCAGCGGATCCAAGAGCAGACCGTGCGAAGCGCCCGAGACTTTTACTACGACTCGCTCAGGCGGCTCGAGAGCATGCTTCAAGGCGATCGCGCCCAACTAGAGGACCTAGCAGAGCAGCTTCCGGAGCGTGACGCGGAGGCGCAGATCTGGGATATGGTCGGCACCTACTCCAAGATTGAAGAATCGCTCCACCGAGCGGCTCGTGATGTCGGGGCGGAGGACGCGGAGGGCGAGGCGGCCCGGCAAGCGCAGGAGGAGGCCGCGGGGGACCCAAACGGGCCGCGCGAGGAACGCGAGACGCCGCTGGCGCTGCGGCCGGTCGGGTCACGGGGTCCGTGAGGCAGGCTTCCGGCCAGGTAGGCCAGTTTGCTGAGAGCGCACAAAAGGCCGTCGGTCAGGTCCTGGATCGGGTCGGGCAGGTCGCCGAGAATCTCCCCGGCGGCCAGCTCTTGAGCCGCACCACCAACGAGGCCGGTCAGACCGTGCAGCGAGCCGTCGATGAGTCTGGTGTCGTCGTCGAGATCACTTTGGACGAGGCCAACAACCTCGTGAACGAGAAAGCGGTAGGGAGCCTCGCTGAGCTGCCGGCCGAGGAGGAGTACCAGAACCAGGAGGGCCAGACGATCCGGACAGTCAAGGAAGAATCCGGAACCCTCATCAAATTGCGCCTCGGCGAGGACGGGAGTATCCTCGACCTGCAGTCCCTCCCTGGTGGATGATAACGCGAAGCTCGACGCGCTCGAAAGCTGCGCCGGCGAAGGGTGCCGGGAAGCCGAGAGGTTGGTCTTCAAGGAATCCGGCGGAGCTTGCGTTAGCTTACGTGTTCTCCTCGCCTCCCAGGAGTCCAGCTACGTCTACGGCCAGCCCCTGGGTGTCGCCGGCGGTTCGCCACTACCATAAGCAGGTTGCACCTGGATACACAAGATGTTTCAAGTCATGAAGAAGCACCGTGGTTATGCACGATGCCTCTGCAACTGTAACTGTCAAATCTCTGTCAAAATGGGCCGAGTAATTCTTGAGTGGCTTAGTCACCTCTGCATTCTCCCTGAAAAACAAGAGATTCTATAAAGCTGCCGGAGAAGGATTCGAACCTTCACTAACTGATCCAGAGTCAGTCGTGCTGCCGTTACACCATCCGGCATCAGGCAACGAGGCGTATTGTAACGTGTGGATGGCGATCCGTCGAGGCTCTAGCCGGCGGGCTGGGCGATCCCACCCGTCTCTAGAGAGCGCAGGATCTGTATGCGCTCTTCTATGGGCGGGTGGGTGGAGAAGAGACCTTTGGCGCGCTTCTCGAACTTCTTTATGGGGTTGACGATGTAGAGGTGGGCGGTGGCTCGGTTGGCGACCTCGAGGACCTCAGTGTCGCCGGAAATCTTCTGGAGGGCGTCGGCCAATCCCTTGGGGTTGCGGGTGAGCTTGACGGCTGTTGCGTCGGCGAGGTACTCCCGCTGGCGGGAGATGGAGAGCTGCAAAAGGCGGGCGAAGATCGGGGCGAGGACGGCGAGCACGACGGCGACGATTATCATGATGAGTTGGGCCTGCCCATCCCCCTCGCGCCGACCTCCCCTGCCACCTCCGAACCACAAGCCGCGCAGGAAAAAGTCGGAGATCAGGACGGTGGTGCCCACTAGGATGCCGACGAGCATCGCGTAGCGGATGTCGAAGTTGCCGACGTGGGCCATCTCGTGGGCGATGACGCCTTGAAGCTCGTCCCGATTCAGCTTTTCCAGAAGGCCGGAGGTCACGGCGACGGAGGCGTGCTCGGGGTCGCGGCCCGTGGCGAAGGCGTTGGGGGCCGAGTCTTCGATGATGTAGACCTTTGGCATCGGGAGACCGCTGGCTATCGCCATCTCCTCGACCACGTTGAAGAGGTGGGGGACCTCGTCGTGGGTAACCTCCCGGGCCCGGGAGGCGGCGAGCACCATCCGGTCGCCGGCATAGTAGCTTACTATGCCCGATACGCTTCCCGCGACGAAGGCGAGGCCGAGGCCGAAGAGAGCGCTGGCTGGATCCCCGATCCAGGCGTACCCGATCACGTACCCGAAGACGGCGATGAACGCGAGGAAGACGGCCATCAAGGCCAGGCTATTACGCTTGTTGGCGGCTATCCGATCCCGGAAGGTTCCCTCGTAGGGGCTCTCGCTCATCTTTAGTCGTAGGTAACCGTCACGGATTCCCGCTCGGGGCCAGCGGCCTCGAAGTATTCCTTCTCGGTGAAGCCCATCGTTCGGGCAAAGACGACGGCAGGAAAGCTCTGTATCTTCGTGTTGTAGCCGCTGACCGAATCGTTATAGTGCTGGCGGGCGAAGGAGATCTTGTTCTCCGTCGAAGAGAGCTCCTCTTGAAAATCCAGGAGCACCCGATCCGACCTGAGCTCCGGATAGTTCTCCGCCACCGCGAACAGGTTGCCGATGGCTCCGCTAAGACGCGCCTCGGACTGCGCCTGTTCCCCAGGTGATTGCGGCTGCATCGCCCGAGAGCGCGCCTGCGTGATCTCCCCGAGAACCTCCTGCTCCTGACGGAAGTATTTCTTCACGCCCTCCAGCAGGTTCGGGATGAGGTCGTACCGGCGCTTGAGTTGTACGTCTATCTGCCGGTAGGCCTCCTCTACCTCGTTTCGCCGCCGCACGAGCCCGTTGTAGGTGACGACGGCATAGACCACGAGCACGACGAGAACCAAGACCAGAAGAACCACCAAAACGGTGCCCATCCAAAACCTCCACGACTCGGCGAGCCTATTTAGGGATAATTGTATCCTTTCCGTAGAACGTCGGATAAAGAAAGAGTGACCCATTGCCTGAATACGACCCTTTGGCCGACCTTTACGACCTCGAGTACGACCACGACTACGACCTCCCCTTCTGGCTCGCCCACGCCGAACGCGCATGTAGCGGCGGGTCGGTGGTCGAATGGGGCGCCGGGACCGGACGCGTGGCGGTTCCGCTCGCCGCCGTGAGCTACGACGTGACCGCGGTCGAGGTATCGGAGGCGATGGTCGAGAGGGGCCGAAAGAAGGGCGAGAGCATCGAGTGGGTCCGGGGCGACATGCGAAGCGTCGAGCTCGGGCGCAGCTACGGCCTCGCCGTCTGCGCTTTCAACTCCTTTCTCTGCCTCTTGAGCCTGGACGACGCCTTGGCCTTCTTGCGCAACGCGAAGGCCCACCTAGAGCCCGGTGGCCTGCTCGGGATAGAGGTCTCCTCCTTTTCGCCGGAAGAGCTCTGCGATGCTCCGGGTGGTCCCGCGCTCCGCCACGACTTCTCGCGCGAGTTGCCGCGGGGGACGTTGGAGCGCTTCAGCGTCTCCCGGTACGACGCGGCCTCGCAACTTCTGGGGATGCGCCTCTCCTACGAGCTGTACGATATGGAGGGGAAGCTCGAGGACAAACGGATGCACGAGTTGACCATCCGCGTGGTCGGGCGCGATGAGCTGCTCTTAATGCTCCGATTCGCGGGGTTCGAGGTCGAGGCCATCTACGGCGGGTTCGAGGGAGAGCCGTTTACGGCGGAGAGCGACCATCTCATCGCGCTGGCCCGCGCCGGGTAGCCAGAGGTTTTAGGGTCGAACTCTCGCTGCTTTACGGGCCTGTGTCTCGAGACGAAGGGTGGGACCAGATCGCAGTAGCGGCGGTAGGGCCGCCGAACCTCTCTTCGAGTTCGCGTTCCTCCAGCGGGAGCTGCAGGGCGAGTTGGGCCAGGTAGAGGGCCGCGAGCAAGACGAGCGTCCAGTTTCGCGTCAGCAATGCGCCGCCCAGGATCAGACAAAAGTCAGTGTCGTAGAGCGGGTTTCGCACGTACCGGTACGGCCCCTCCACGACGAGGCGCTGCGGCACGTCGTTCTCCTCCACCCCGGCCCCAGCGGGAAGAGCGCCCCCGCGAAGAGCAGCCGCGCCCAGCCCATCTTCGCCACCGCCCACGTCCCGACCGCCGCGCAGACCAAGAGCAAGCCCCCGAGCGCCCGCAACGGGGACGCCCATCCCACTCCCACCCCAGCCACCACGGGGAGAGCAAGTACAGGACGACCGTGATCCCGAGCCAGAGCCCGCCGACCTCGATCAGGTACCAGGCCACAAGCCCCGGCGCCGCAGCCATCAGCGTCACAGAGAAAGCCTCAGGTAGGTAACGAGGTCTATCACGACCATGCCACCGTAGAAGCCCGCTACGAAGACGGGCAGCAGGACCCACCGTCCCAAAAGCGCGTTCCCCAACCCGCAGACGACGAACGACGCCACTCAGGCCGCGGCGGGCACCGCGTGCCGTTCCTCGCGAGATCCTCCGGCCCGAACCTCCACGCCGGCATCTTACCCCGAAGGCACCTGCCAGAACACGGCGCCGCCGGCACCAGGAAGCGGGACTACTAAAAAGCTTAACCCTCGGGCAGAATGCTTCCCTGGTCCAGGCTCGACAGTATGCTCTGGCCTGTGAGGTATTGGTCCGCCTGGCGGGCGGCATTGCGGCCCTCGGAGATGGCCCACACGATCAGGGACGCTCCCCTCTTGGCGTCGCCGGCGACGAAGATGCCCGGCTCGCTCGTGGCGAAGCCTTCCTTCGCCGGGATGGCGCCGCGCTCGTTGTAGCCTAAGATCAAGTCCTCGAGGAACTTGTCGCGCACCGGTCCCGTAAAGCCGATGGCTAGAAGGACGAGGTCTGCCTCGATCTCGAAGGCCGTGCCTTCCTTGTGTATGGTCTTGCCTTCGGGCGTGCGCTCGGTCTCGACGCAGTGCATCTTCTCTACCTGGCCGTTCTCGCCCGAGAAGCCTGTCACGGCTACGTTCCAGCCACGCTCGCCGCCCTCCTCGTGAACCGGGTAGGTGTGGAGGATGAACGGCCAGTCGGGCCAGGTGAGCTTATCCGCTGTCTCCGGCGGCTCGGGGCCGTGGGTGAGGATCCTCACCGAGGCGGCGCCCTCGCGGTGGGAGTTTCCGAGGCAGTCGGCGCTCGTGTCACCGCCGCCCAGGATTATGACGTTCTTGTCTTTCGCCGAGATTTCGGGCCTCCCGTGGATAGGGAGGCCCGCGACCCGGCGGTTCTGCTGCGTCAGGTACTCCATCGCCAGGTATATCCCGGCGAGCTCGCGACCCGGCACCTCGAGGTCTCGGCCCTGCAGGGCACCCACGCCAAGGATTATGGCGTCGTAGTCGCGCCTTAGCTCCTTGGTCGTCGGGTCGTAGCCTACGTAGGAGTTTGTGCGGAACTCGATGCCCTCTTCCCTCATCAGGTCCACGCGCCGGTCGACGACCCATTTCTCTATCTTGTAGTCCGGGATGCCGTACATGAGCAGGCCCCCGATGCGATCATCCTTCTCGAAGACGGTCACGCTGTGGCCGGCCCAGTTGAGCTGCTGTGCCGCCGCGAGGCCAGCGGGCCCTGACCCCACAACCGCGACCTTCTTGCCGGTCCTCTTCTCCGGCGGCGGGGGTTTGGGGACTACCCAGCCCTCGTCGAAGGCCCGGTTGATGATCGAGAGCTCTATCTCCTTGATCGTCACGGGGTCGTCGTTGATCGTGAGCACGCACGCCGGCTCGCACGGCGCGGGACACAGCATCCCCGTGAACTCCGGGAAGTTGTTCGTCGCGTGCAGCCGGTCTATCGCCTCCCGCCAGTGGTCCCTGTAGACCAGGTCGTTCCAGTCCGGGATGAGGTTTCCAAGCGGGCAGCCGACGTTGCAGAAAGGCACACCACAGTCCATACAGCGGGCGGCCTGATCCCGAAGATCGTCCTCCGGCATCGGTTCGTAGATGTAGCGGTAGTCCTGGACCCGTTCGACCTTATCGCGCTTCGGGGTGGGCTTACGCCCGATCTTCAGGAACCCCTTGGGGTCTCCCACTACTTGACCACCTCCAGCTCCGCCTCCTGGCGCTCCTCGAGGACGCGCTTGAGGTCCTTGGGCATCACCTTGACGAACCTGGACAGCATCTCCTCCCAGTTCTCCAGGACCCTCTTCGCAGCGGTGCTCCCCGTCCAGTGGAGGTGCTGCTCGATGAGCCTCTTAAGGTGCGAGACGTTCTCTTCGGACTCGACGGCTTCGAGGCCCACCATCTCCGGGTTGTAGAGCTTCTCGAAGTCGCCCTCCTCGTCCAGGACGAAGGCGATGCCGCCGCTCATCCCGGCGGCGAAGTTACGTCCGGTGGGACCCAGGACGACCACCACGCCCCCGGTCATATACTCGCAGGCGTGCTCCCCGACGCCCTCGACCACCGTCTCGGCGCCCGAGTTTCGGACCGCAAAGCGTTCGCCCGCGAAGCCCCGGAAGTACGCCTCGCCGCCGGTCGCGCCGTAGAGGGCCACGTTGCCGACCACGATGCTTCTTTCGGGCTCGTAGGCTGCGTCTGGAGCAGGGTAGATGGCCAAGCGTCCCCCGGAGAGGCCCTTGCCGACGTAGTCGTTCGTCGTACCCTGAAGATCGAACGTGGTCCCCTTCGTGAGCCAGGCGCCGAAAGACTGGCCGGCCACACCTTTGAAGTCTACCCGGATCGTGCCGTCCGGGAGGCCCTCCTCGCCGTAGCGGCGCGCTACCTCCCCGGAGAGCATCCCGCCGACCGTGCGGTTCGTGTTCAAGATCTCCCTGGAGAAACGGACCGTCTCCTTGTTCTCGAGTGCGCGCTTGCAGCGTTCGATCAACTCGTTGTCGAGCGCCTCGTCGAGGTGGTGGTACTGCTCCTCGACGTGGCGGATGGCCAATCTCTCGGCCTGCTCCGGCCGGTACAGGATGGCCGAGAGGTCCACCCCCTTCGCCTTCCAATGCTCGATGGTCTTCCGGGCCCTCAGCCTGTCCGAGCGGCCGACCATCTCGTCGAAGGTCCTGAAGCCCATCTCTGCCATGTACTGCCGGATCTCCTCGGCAACGAAGAAGAAGTAATTGATCACGTGCTCCGGCGTTCCGGTGAACTTCGCCCTCAAGACCGGGTCTTGCGTTGCGATCCCGACCGGGCAGGTGTTCAGGTGGCAGACCCGCATCATGATGCAGCCCGTGGCGACCAACGGAGCGGTCGAGAAGGCGAAGTCCTCCGCTCCCAGGAGCGCCGCCACGACCACGTCGCGCCCAGTCTTGAGCTGGCCATCGGTCTGTAAAATTATGCGCCCGCGCAGGTCGTTCTCGACGAGGACCTGCTGGGTCTCGGCGATTCCGAGCTCCCACGGCAACCCCGCCTGCTTTATGGAGGACAAGGGCGAGGCCCCGGTGCCGCCGTCGTGCCCGGAGATAGTTATGTGGTCGGCCTTCGCCTTGGCAACGCCCGCGGCGACGGTTCCGACCCCGTGCGCCGCCACGAGCTTCACGCTCACGTTGGCGTAGGGGTTGGCGTTCTTGAGGTCGTGGATGAGCTGCGCGAGGTCCTCTATCGAGTAGATGTCGTGGTGCGGCGGCGGCGAGATCAGGCCGACCCCCGGCGTCGAGTGCCGGACACGCGCTATGTCCTCGGAGACCTTGTGGCCCGGGATCTGCCCGCCCTCGCCGGGCTTTGAGCCCTGGGCCATCTTTATCTGTAGCTGGTCGGAGTTGACCAGGTACTCCGTGGTCACCCCGAATCGCCCGCTCGCGACCTGCTTTATGGAGCTGCGCCTTACATCGCCGTTCGGGTCGGGGTTGTAGCGATCGCGGTCCTCCCCGCCCTCGCCGGTGTTCGACATGCCGCCGATGCGGTTCATGGCTATCGCCAAAGTTTCGTGCGTCTCCTTGGAGATGGCGCCGTACGATATCCCCCCCGTGTTGAAGCGCTTGACGATCTCCTTGGCAGGCTCCACCTCTTCTATGGGGATAGGGGCCTTCTCGAACTCGAAGAGGCCACGCAGGGTAAAGAGGTGCTCGCTCCACTTGTTGAAGTAGTCCGAGTACTGCTTGTAGGTCTCGAAAGAGCCCGTCTCGACGGCTCGCTGCAAGGGCGGGATGCTATGCTGGTTCCACATGTGGGGCGCGCCCTGCACCCGGAGCTGGTATTCGCCCCCGACCTCGAGCTCCTCTGGGCCGTCCTCGATGCCGCCGAAGGCCCGCCGGTGGCGCTCAAGGGTCTCGCGCTCGATCCCGCTCAAGCCGATGCCCCCGACGCGCGAAGCCGTGCGGGTAAAGTGCTTGTCCACGAGTTCCTTGTCGAGGCCCACGATCTCGAAGATCTGGGCCCCGCAGTACGAGAACAGCGTCGAGATGCCCATCTTGGAGATGATCTTCAAGAGGGCCTTCTCGTTGGCCTTGACGAAGTTCTTCCTCGCCTCCTCCGGCGAGATGTCCGCGTCGAGCAACCCGTTCTCGGCCAAGCTCTCGATGGTCTCGGAGGCGAGGTAGGGGTTGACCGCGGCGGCCCCGTACCCGATCAGGAGCGCGAAGTGGTGCCCCTCCCGGGCCTCGGCAGTCTCGACGATCAAGGTCGTCCGCGTGCGGATGCCCTCGCGCACCAGGTGGTGGTGGACGGCGGCGGTAGCCAGGAGGCTCGGTATGGGGGCTTGCTCCGCCGTTATGCCCCTATCGCTCAAGATAAGGACCGTCGAGCCCCCCCGGACCGCCATCTCGGCCTTCTCGCACAAAGAGTCGAGCGCCGGCTCCAGGCCCCTCTCCCCCGCCGAGGCCGGGAAGAGCACCGAGAGCGTGGACGCCGAGAAGGGCTCGGAGCTTAAATTCCTAATCTTCTTCATCTCGGCGTCGGACAGGATGGGGCTCTCGGTCAGTATCCTCCGGCAGTGCTCCGGCGTCTCGTCGAAGAGGTTCTGCTCAGCTCCGATGCTCATGTCGAGCGACATGACCAGCTCCTCGCGCAAGGGGTCTATCGGCGGGTTGGTGACTTGGGCGAAGAGCTGCTTGAAGTACGAGAAGAAGAGCTGCGGACGCTCGGAGAGGACCGCTAAAGGAGTGTCAGTGCCCATCGAGCCGTCGGGCTCCTTGCCGTTCTGGGCCATCGGGGAGAGGAGTATCCTCAGGTCCTCCATCGTGTACCCGAACGCGAGCTGCCGCTCGAAGAGCGAGGCGGGCTCCGGGCGCCCGTCGGGCTCGGCCTCGGGCAACTCGTCCAGGTGGAGCTCACCCTCCTCCAGCCACTCCCTGTACGGCTGACGCTTGAAGAGCGGCTTCTTGGTGCCCTCATCGTGCAGCACCTCGTGCTTCTCGGTGTCCACCACGAGCATGCGCCCCGGCTGCAACCTCCACCGCTCGACGACCTCATCGGCGGGGACGCGCAAGGCACCGTCCTCGGAGGCCATCACGACCCGGCCATCCTTGGTAACGGAGTAGCGGGCAGGACGCAGTCCGTTGCGGTCGAGCGTCGCGCCGATGACCTTGCCATCGGTGAAGGCGACCGCCGCGGGACCGTCCCACGGCTCCATGAGGGCGCTGTGGTAGCTGTAGAAGGCCTTGCGCTCCTCGTCCATCAGCTCGTCGTTCTCCCAGGCCTCGGGCATCATCATCGCCACCGCGTGCGGGAGGCTGCGCCCCGCGAGGCAGAGGAGCTCGAGGACATTATCGAAGGTCGCCGAGTCGCTCTGGTCTGGCTGGGTTATCGGAAAGAGCTTCTCTAGGTCTTCTCCGAAGAGCTCCGATTCCAGGCGGCTCTCGCGGGCACGCATCCAGTTGATGTTGCCCCTTAAAGTGTTGATCTCGCCGTTATGCGCCACGTAGCGGTACGGGTGCGACAGGTCCCAGGTTCCCAATGTGTTCGTGCTGAAACGCGAGTGGACCAGCGCGAGCGCGCTCGCCACGTTCGGGTTCCGAAGGTCCGGGTAGAACTCGCGTAATTGTTTGCCCTTGAGGAGGCCCTTGTACACCAGCGTTCTGCCCGAGAGGCTCGCCACGTAGCAACGCTTCTGAGCCTCCCGGTGGAGCTTACGGCGTATCACGTACAGCTTGCGCTCGAAGGCAGCTTCGTCCCCCACCTTGTTCTCCACGAAGAACTGCCGGATGCGCGGCATGTTGCTCCGCGCCAGACGACCTATCTTGTCGGGCTCCACGGGGACGTCCCTCCAGCCCAGGAAACGCTGTCCTTCTTCGGCCACGATCCGCTCCAGCGTGCCCTCGCAGTCGGGGCCCTCTTCTTCCTCGAACTCGAAAAGCACCCCGACCCCGTAGCCTCTAGGGCCCGGCAGCTCGATGCCCGTAGAGGCGCATTCCCGGCGCAAGAATGCGTCCGGGATCTGGAGCAGGATACCACCCCCGTCGCCGGTCTCCGGGTCACTCCCGCTCGCGCCCCGGTGGTCGAGGTTGAGGAGTACCTCCAACCCCTCCTCGACAGTCTCGCGGGTGCGCCGTCCGTCGGCGCGCGCGACGAACCCGACGCCACAAGCATCGTGTCCTTGCGAGGGGTCGTAAAGACCGGTATAGGGAGTTGCCAAACCGCCTCCTCGGGTATAACAGGGTGCCACAAGAGAGCAATCCGTTTTTTACACGAAACGGACCCAAAGCACAAGGGGAATAGCAACTGTTTGTCTGCCTGTATAAAAGGATCTACAAACTGGCTTTGCCCCTCCGGTTGCCACGACCGAACAAGACAAGGTGTTTGCTAAGCCTATAAAAGGTGTTTGCTAAGCCTATAAATCTTCTAGAGCCCTCCGGAGCCTCTCCTCCTCTTCGAGCAGCTCCGAGAGGCGCAATCGTAGCTCCGCCGCCTCTGATTCGACCGCCGCGAGTTTTAGGGAGAACTCGCGTTCGCGGGCGGCGGCTTCTGGGGTGCGCCTCCTCTGACGGTAACGTTCGCGGATGCTTCTCAGGCGCTCGCCGGCCCCTTGCCGGATACGCTCCCGGTCGGACTTGAACTCCTCGCCCCCCAGGTACTTCAGACCCCGCTGCACACGCGGGTCAGAGAGGAGATCCGCTATGATCTCCGCCGAACTGCTCTTAAAATCCTTGTCTTTGTTGTCGGCCACGCGGGATTCTCCTTTCCTCCTTTACACGTAGAGGATAGCTTTATGCGGAGTCCGTCGCCGATCGTCTCGCGGCCTTCTCCACGTCCTTGGCGAGGACGCGTCCGCCGGAGCCCGTGCCCCCGACATCGGAGAGCCTGACGCCCAGCTCGCCCGCCTTGCGCCGGGCGGCGTCCGTAGCGTTAACTTCGTCGGCATCCTCGTCCCCCCGGACCTCCGCCTCTTCGGGCACGTTCAGGTCCTGGACGTTGCCTTCCTCGTCGAGTATATCCTCGATGACTCTCCCGGACTCGTCCCTCGCCCTACCTATGATGCGGCCCTGGTCGTCTACGTACTCCTCTTCGACCTGGAGGTTGGCAAGGCTGTCCGTTACTTCCTCGTCCACCCCCGACTCGGGCATGCTGTCGGTTTGGTCCGCCGCGCCTTCTCCTAGTTGGGCCCTCCATTCCGTATCCTGGGCGGCTTGGCTCGCGCTTCGGGTAGCTCCTCCGAGAACCTGCGGGTTTCTGTCGATGGTGTCCAAGGCCCGATCGAGGGTCTTGAGGACCCTTTCCAGCTTCACCTGCAAGAACGCCTGGGCCTCCACGCCTTTGATCCCTAGTTTGACCTTTTCGAGGAATACGTCTACTCCTACGTTCACCTTCACGAAGTCGGCCAGCTCGGCCCGCACCGATACGTGGGCTCTTAGATCTTCGACCTCCAGATCCAGCTCGTCGATGTTGAGGACCGGCACGTCCAACACCAGGTCGGCATCGTCTCTGTCATACTGCTCGCTACGGTCCACCACGTGACCGTCATCCTCTCGTTCGGGGGGCGTCTCCTCGCCCGTTTTCGGAGGTCCAGGTTTGTCGAGTGACAAGTAGCACCTTCCTTACCTGGGCAACTTTTTATGTGACCTCCGTTCCCTCTCTACTCTCGGAGCAAACCTGTCGTCCTCAGTGGCCACGACAGCACTGCGTTTGGCCCAAGAGGCAGCAGTCTTAAAGGGCACTTCTCCTCGCATACTAACCGCTTGTCGGCATCCCCGGTCAGTATGGCGCGTAAGTGTAATGTAGCCGGACTTTTCGTTTGGGGGTTATTTCTCCGCATTCTTTAGGGCAATCTCTCGTACCTCGTCGATCGTTGATGGTTTCGGGAGGATGGACAATGTGGTTCTCTATAGGTGGCCTAACCTTAAGGAACTCCTCCTCCGTACGCCCGTCGCCCTTCGTCTTCGTCTAAAGAGGAGGCGGTGAGGCTGATCTGGTTGTCGTGCGGGTCATTAAAGCCTAATGAGCTCTCTTGAGCTTGCGATCGAGCCACCCTACTAGCGTCTTGCGGTTCTTGTGTTTCTTCTCGTAGGTCCGGAGCTTCCTTAGCTCGCCTTCCGAGAGACCACTGAGTCGCTTTTTTGCCTCCTCGACTGTCAGGTCGTTGTAACCTGCGACAGGCAGGCCCTCTTGGTCTTCTTTGGTGTCATCGGCGCTTACAGCGCGTTGCTTGTCTTTCTCAGAGGAACTTTCTTGGCGCCGCGCCTTGCGATCCACCTTGCCACCGTCCTCTAAGCTCGTCTCGTCCCCTGTTTCCTTCGACAGACGGTCCGCCGTTTCTTGATCTACGGTCCTGGCGCGTCTGGAGCCTTCGCCACGCTCTATCCGATCTTCTACCTCGACCTCTTCCTTTCGGACGTCCTCCTCGACGACCTCTTCTTCCTCGACGACCTCCTTGCGCAACCGGATCTCCTCTTTGACCACCGGACGCTTCTCGACCACTACCTCTTCCTCGACTACGGGTATGCGCACCTCGTCG
>Ga0126307_10000377_pt1 | contig 28738 bp, 23 predicted proteins | sample Plot28_FD_89955 | JGI IMG/M metagenome (GOLD analysis project Ga0126307, IMG submission 89955) | Serpentine soil microbial communities from UC McLaughlin Reserve, CA, USA - Plot28 | ecosystem: Environmental > Terrestrial > Soil > Grasslands | place: USA: UC McLaughlin Reserve, Lake County... | reverse complement strand
GGCAGCTCGGCCAGCAGCTCGGCCACGGCCTCGGTCACCGACAGCCGGATCGGCGCCAGGTGCGCGACGTCGACGCGGGGCACCGGCTTGGGCGTCATGGCCCGGATGTACGCCTGGCGCAGGTCCTCGGCGGTGACGCCGAGCAGCAGGTCGGGGACGAGCCCGACGAAGCGCTCGTCGACGCCGACCACCCGGGGCGAGGACCGCCCGGCCAGGCCGGCCATGGCCTGCAGCGTCAGGGCGGCCTCCTTGAACGTCTTGCACTCGACGAGGCGGTGGAGGAGCAGATCGCGCTCTTCCCACAGCGCAAGCTCCTCGTCGAGGTCGACGTCGTCACTTGACGGCAGCAGGCGCCGGCTCTTCAGCTCGACGAGTGTGGCGGCGATCAGAAGGAACTCCGTGGTCATCTCGAGGTCGAGCTCGGCCATGCGCTCGAGCTCGACGAGGTAGGCGTCGACGATCGACGACAGGTTCACCTCGTAGAGATCGACCTGCTCGCTGAGGATGAGGTGCAGCAGCAGGTCGAAGGGTCCCTCGAACACGGGGATCTGGACCGCGTAGGGCATCGTCACGAGGCTACTTCCCCTGCGGCGGGCCCCCGCGGCACCGCCTCACAGCTCGCCGCGGCGCTCCATCCAGTGGAACGCGACCCAGCCGGGCAGCGTCGGCACCCAGTACGTCGCCAGGCGGAACGTGAGGACCGCCGAGACGGCGGCGCCGTCGTCCATGCCGAAGCCCGACAGGCCCGCGATCAGGCCCGCCTCCAGGGCGCCCAGGCCGCCGGGGGTGGGCGAGGCGGTGGCCAGCGCGGCGGCACCGAGGTAGGCGGCTCCGATCTGGGGGAACGACACGCCGCCGCCGAAGCCCTGGATCGAGGCGGTCAGCGACGCGATGTAGGCGAGCGTGACGCCGGCGGACCCCAGCGTCAGCTGCGTGACCCGCAGCGGGCTGGTCGCCACCGCCCCCACCGCGCCGGCCGCCGATCCGAGCGACCTGAGCGCCGGCACCAGCAGGCGCTCGCGGAGCGGCCGGGCCACGAGGATCGCGCCGCCGACCGACAGCACGATCGCCACGGCGCCGAAGATCAGGTTCGTGTCGGGCAGCGAGAAACCGCCGATGCCGCTCGTGCCGGTCCAGGCGAAGAAACCGACCATCATCGTCAGGTGGATTGCGAGCCCGGCGAGGGCGTTGAGCCCCACCGAGGCGGTCGCCGCGCCGGGGTCGTCGCCAGAGCGCTGCAGGTAGCGGATGCCGACGGCCAGACCGCCCGTGCTGCCGGGGGTGATGCGGCCCACGAACGCCGAGGCGATCTGAGCCCGCAGCGTGGGCCAGAACCTGAGGGGGGACGGCACAGAACCCATGAACGACACGGCGGCGAACACGAACGTCAGCGCCGCCGAGCCCACGACCGCCGGCAGCCAGCCCCAGTGGGCGCTGCGGAAGGCGTCGGCCGTGCGCTCGAGGTCGGCGAGCTGGGGCAGGAGCACATAGAACGCCAGGCCGACGGCCCCGAGCGTGACGAGCGTGCGCGTGCGGACGCGGTCGAGCCGCTCGAGCTCGGCCTCGGGAGTGGCGGTCATCTCGCCGGCCCGCACGCGGGTCTCGGTCAGCACGTCCCGGTTGCGCCGGGCGTCGGTGCGGGTGCTGGCCGGCAGGGCGAGCGGCTGCAGGTACGGCAGCGCGCTGCGGACCGCATCGGGCCCGATCGACCGGTAGGCGCTGTGTACGGCGCGGTCGGGCCCGACGGCGAGCGCGCTGTCCACGAGGAGCTGGGCGACGTCGAGGGCCAGGTCACGGTCGCTGGCGGCCGCGGCCGCCCGGTCGAGGCCCACGAGCCAGATCCGCCCGTCGGCGTCGAGCTCGAAGTGTTCGAGGTCGAGGTCGCGGTGCGCGATGCGGCGCCAGTGGAGCAGCGACAGCTGCTTCCAGGCCCGGTCGAGCACGTCGTCGTCGAGGTCGGAGCCGAACTCGCTGAGCGGCCGGGCGCCCGTGTCCTCGAGGGCGAGACCCACCGAGCCCGAGGCGTCGGCGACCACGCCCTCCAGCGCCGGGACCCGCACGCCGCCGGCGCGGGCGACGGCGGCCGCCAGGGCCTCGCGCTCGATGCGGCGCTTCATCGAGCCGAGCGGACCGTCGCCGGTGGGGCGCTTGTAGCGGACCCGCCGCCACAGCCGTTCGAGCAGGTCGGCCGACCGGTCGTGCGGCGTGCGCAGGCGGAGCACGAGCGTCGGCAGGTCCCGGCGCCACACCCGGTACGCGAGCTGGCCGCCGATCGGCCGGATCTGCACGATGCGGACGGGCTCGATGCCGCCCCTGCGCAGCATGCGCACGAGCGCCGGGCCGTCCGGGTCGAAGCTCGGGGCGCCGACGGCGACGAGAGCCAGGGCGCCGACGGCCATGCCGACGCCGATGGCGATGATCACGTCGAGCGGCGGGGCGCTGGCGCCGATGATGCGCACGACGACGAGCAGGAAAATGGCCGCCCAGCAGGCCCGGCGCCACCGCACCGGCAGGCGCGGCGAAACCATGACCACGATGGCGACGGTCGAGGCGATGAGTGGGGACGTGGCGAAGCCCGGGTCGCCCAGGTCGACGTCGGTGGCGCTCGGCGTGGAGGCCGCCTGGGCGATGACGCCCCGGTCGGCGAGCACCCGTTCGAGGGCGTCCATGACGACGCTGGCCACGATGGCCGCGAGGGCCAGCGAGGCGGTGAGCAGGTAGCGCTTGCGCAGGAGCAGGACGACGCTGGCCACGATCGGGAGGGCCACCGAGATGATGAGGGCCAGGCCGACGAGCGCCTCCTCGAATCGGTCGGGGAGCCGGGCGAACCCGCTGTTCACATCCCGCTCGATGCCGCCGACCGTGTTGGGGGCCCAGATGGCGACGGACAGGCCGAGGGCGACCAAGGCGAGCCCGCCGAGCAGCCGGAGCACGTCGCTCGCCGCCCGCACGCGCCGCCGGCGCTCGACGTGCGTCTCGATCTGCTCGGGCTCCGGGGCCAGCCGCGCGAGCGTGATCTCCTCCGTGGCGTCGGCGGGGGCGGAGTCCTGCCGTGGGCTCACGGCGCCCGCCGCCGGGGCCCCGTCGACCTCGGGGCGCACGCCCGCACCCGCGCCGGGCCCAGCTCGGCCGACCTCGGCGGCGCTTCCCGCCGACGTCATGCGCCGATCGGCGGTTCCACCCGCGTCGCCTGGCGTCCCCGCCGGCGTGACGGACTCGGGGTCGGCGGGGCCGGGCTCGGCTGTGGTTGCCGCCGGCGTCCCCCGCCCCGGACCGGTTCCGCCGGCGTCGGCCGCGGCTCCGGCGGGGCTGACGGAGCCGGGTGCAGCTCGGCCGGTGTCGGCTGCGCCGCCCTGAGGAGGACCGGGCACTGGGCGACGCGCGCCGTTCGCCGGTCCGCCGGCGGCGGCGGTCGGGACGCCGGGGCCGCCGCTCCGCCGAACCGCCCCGGCGTGCGGGGGCGGGGCCCAGCCGCCGGCGGCGGTGTGCGCTGCGGAGATCGACGAGGCGCCGACGCCGGCGGCCGGGTCGTCGCCCGGTCGAGGATCACCGGTGCGGGCGCCCGGACCGGGCGGGTCCGACGGTGTGTCGGCGCGGCGCGGCTGTGCGGCGCCGGCACGTCGGCGATCGCGGGCGGCGCGCAGGCGCCCCCGCACGGAGCGGTCCTCGCCCATGAGGCCGTCCAGTGTGTCGGGTGACGGGCCGGTGGCCTCCGATCGGTCCCGGTGGGAGCCTCCGTCGGCCGGACGCCGGTCGCTCGACGGGTCGGCTGCGCCGGCCCCGGCCGCATCGGCCCACGGGTCGCGGACCGAGGTGCCCGTCGTCCCCGCCCCGACGACGTCCGCCCGATCGTCCCCCGGGACCCCGGCGCACGGGCGGTGCGGAGCCTCGCCGGTCCCGGCCTCCCGAGCGGAGGACGGCCCGGAGCCCGGGGGCACCGGGCGCCGCTCGGCCCCACCGCCGGCGTCGGCGGCGTCGGCGGCGTCGACGCCGGATGCGACCGGCGCGCCGTCGCGACCCCCGGGTGGGTCACCACTCGAAACCTGGTCGAGCTGGGGGCCGACGCCGGCCAGGTAGTCGAGCAGGCCGGTCCGGTCGGCCCCGGTCGTGGAGGCGGCGTCCGGATCGCCGGCGAGGGCGTCGTCGGGGTCGCCCGGCCGCAGGCCCCGCGGCCCGCCCGCCGCGGCATCAGGGTCGTCGGAAGTCCGCTGTCCGGGCTCGCCGGCACCACTCGCGGGCGGAGGCACAGGATCCGAGCCGGTCACCGGATCGGGCTCACCGTCGAGCAGCACCGCGAGCGCGTCGCACGGTCAGTCGTCGTCGGCGGCCTTGAGGGCGGCGCCGATCGGGGCGGGGACGGTCCACCGGTCATCGGGAAGGTGGTGCTCGCGAGCCCACGCCACGGTCAGCGGGTCGCTGGACGCCTCGGAGAGGAGCTGAGCGCCGATCTCATCGTGGCACAGGTAGCGACCGGCGCGACCGACCGCCCCCGGCCGCTGCCTCCAGAGCCGCGCCGCCGCGTGCCCGGCGGCGAGCGCGGCGAGGGTCACCACCGCCCGGCGCACAGGTCCCAGCGACGACTCGACCTTGCCGACGTCGTGCAGCAGGGCCGCGGCCCGTACCGGCGGCGTGGCCGCCGCACCGAGCGCTGCCTCGACCTCGCGGGCGACCCCGACGGCGTGGCGCCGGTCGGCCCCGCTCATGCGTTGCCACAGCGCCCGCTCCCCCGGCCCGAGCCCCGCCAGCGCCCACGCCTCATCGGCGGGTGCCGGCCCTCCGGGCCGCAGCGATCCGACGAACCGGCGGACCAGGTGCCCCCAGGACGCCACGATCAGGGACGTCGCCGGCCGACTTGCGGGGGCGTCGGGTCCGGGGGCGGCGAGGGAACGGGGTGCGGCGCCAAGGCGGGGAAGGCTACGGCCCGACGCGGCTTCGCCTCGATTCCCGGACTCGTGGCGCAGGCGCGGGCCCGGCGGCGGTCCGAGGGAACCCCCTCCGCACCTCGGGCGTCGGCGCGAGCGGCCGGAGCGCTCACGGGCGAGCGCGGCGCCGGCCCTCAGGCGTGCTCGATGCAGAACCGGGTCGCGGGCATCGCCTCGAGCCGGGGCTCGCTGATCGGCGCGCCGCACCGCTCGCACACGCCGTAGGTGCCGTCGTCGAGCTTGGCCAGCGCGTGGTCCACCTCGCCGAGCTGCTCGGTCAGCTGGCCGAACAGGGCCCGGTTCTCGCCCTGCCCGGCGGCCACCTGCCCCGAGTCGGCAAAGCCCTCGTCGTAGGACAGGGCCCCCTCACCGCTCTGCAGCGTCGTGATCTGTGCGTGCAGCCGGGCGCGCTCGTCCTCGAGCTGGCCGCGGACCGTGGAGAGCAGCGTTCGGTGGGCCACGTGGCGAGGGTAGCGAACCGGGGGGTGCTCCGTTCCGGGAACTGGAAGCCCCCTGGTTCGGGTCTGTCGGGATTCCGTGCGTTCAGCCCCCCGAGCGCGGGTGGGCGGCCCGGTACGCCTCCCACAGGCGCTCGGTCGACACCCGTGTGTACACCTGTGTCGTGCTTATCGAGGCGTGGCCGAGCAGCTCCTGCACCGAGCGGATGTCGGCCCCGTGGTCGAGCATGTGGGTCGCGCACGAGTGACGCAGGGCATGGGGCGTCAGACGGTCGCCGAGGCCGGCGGCGTCGCCGTGGCGCCGGATCACCAGCCACGCCCCCTGGCGGGTGAGCCGCCCGCCCCGCCGGTTCAGGAACACGGCCTCGGCGTCGCCCCGGCGCGCCCACCGGGCGGGTTCGAGAGCAGCCCGGCCCCCGGTGGCGAGCCAGTCGTCGAGCGCCCGCACGGCGTGGCGGCCGAGCGGCACGACCCGCTCCTTCGCGCCCTTGCCGAAAGCCCGCAGCAGGGCGGACTCGAGGTCGACGTCACCCAGCCGCAACCCGACCAGCTCCGAGATGCGCAGACCGGTGCCGTAGAGCACCTCGATGATCGCCCGGTCCCGGCGGGCCACGGGGTCGTCGCCGACCACGGCGGCGAGCAGGGCCCCCACCTCGTCCTCCGTGAGTGCCTTGGGCAATCCGGCCGGAACCCGGGGCGCCTCGACGCGGGCGCCGGGGTCGGCGGGCGCCCGTCCCTCCTCGGCGAGGAAGCGGTGCAGCGACCGCACGGCCACGAGCGCCCGGGCCACGGTGGCCGGCGCCAGGCGACGGCCGCGCAGCTCGCCGACATAGGACTCGACGTCCGCCTCGGTCACCTCGCTGAGCTGGTGGCGGCCCTGGCGGCGCAGCCACGCCCACCAGCCCCGGGCGTCCCGCCGGTAGGCGGCGAGCGTCGAGGCCGCCCGGCCCCGCTCGGTGGCGAGCCACGACAGCCACTCCTCGACGTCGAGGGGCAGCACGTCGTCGCCGGATGCGACCTCGGCGGGGTCGCCGCTTCCCGGGACCGGGTCGCCGCCGGTCACCGCCGGCGCATCGCTCACGTGGCGCACGGTAGGGCGCCCCGACCACGCCGCCGCGGATCCGCCCCGGGGTCCACACCCGCCGGCGCGGTACCGTGGCGCCTGGATCCACCAGGGACACGAGTGAGGAGCGACGGTGCCGCTGTACGACTACCGCTGCCGGATCTGTGACGCGACGTTCGAGGTCCGCCGCTCGATGAGCGAGAGCGACGCCCCGGCACCGTGCCCGTCCGGCCACGTCGACACCGTCAAGCGCGTGCCCGTCGTCGCCCTCGGCGGCCGGGCCACCGCCGGCCCCGGCGCGGCCGCCCCGGCGCCCGCGATGGGCGGGGGGTGCTGCGGCGGCGCGTGCGGCTGCGGCTGACGCCGGCGCTCAGCCCGCCCGGCGCGCGGTGAGCAGCAGGCCGATCACGGTCTTGGCGTCGGTGATCCGGCCGTCGTCGACCATGGCCAGCGCTTCGGCGAGCGCCACGCGGCTGACCACCATGTTCTCCTCCTCGACGCCCTGGCGGTCGTCGGGCACGGCCGTGAGGCCGGTGGCGAGGAAGACCTCGACAGCCTCGTCGGAGAACCCCGGCGAGTTGTGGAACGTCGTCAGGTGCTCGACGTGATCGGCGGCCAGGCCGGCCTCCTCGACCAGCTCGCGTCGGGCGGTCTCGGCCGTGGGCTCGTCCTCGACGTCGCGCAGGCCGGCGGGTACCTCCCACACCTCGGCGTCGAGCGCGGCGCGGTACTGGCGGAGGAGCGTGACCGTGCCGTCGTCGTGCAGCGGCACGACCCCGACCGCGCCCGGGTGGTGCACGATCTCGCGCTCGAGCACGGAGCCGTCGGGGGCCGTGACCTTCAGCACGGCGACGCCGATGCGCCGCCCCGACCACGCCGGCTCGTCGGCGACGACCCGGAACCCCGAATCGCTTCCCGAACCCGTCACGGTGCCGCCTGGACGGCGGCGGCCGCCGGGGAGACGGCGGCCGCGGGGGCGGTGTCGGGGTCGTCGAGCCGGAACAGGTGGGGCCGGCGCCCCTCGGCCCGGTCCAGCGCCGCGGCGACGAAGGCCCGGAACAGCGGGGCGGGCCGGTCGGGCCGGCTCTTGAACTCGGGGTGGGCCTGGGTGCCGACCCAGAACGGGTGGTCGGCCAGCTCGATGAACTCGACGAGCCGGCCGTCGGGCGACTCGCCCGAGCACACGAACCCCGTGCCGTCGAACTTGCCGCGGTAGCGGGGGTTGAACTCGTAGCGGTGCCGGTGACGCTCGGAGACCACCGTCTTCCCGTACGCCCGCGCCACGGCCGAGCCCTCGGCCAGCTCGGCGATGTAGGCGCCGAGGCGCATGGTGCCGCCCTTGTCGGTCACGTCGCGCTGGGTCTCCATCAGGTCGATGACCGGGTGCGGCGTGGCGGGGTCGAACTCGGTCGAGTTGGCGTTGGCCAGGCCGAGCACGTTGCGGGCGAACTCGATCGTCATCATCTGCAGGCCGAGGCAGAGGCCCAGGCACGGGATGAGCTGCTCGCGGGCGTGGCCGGCGGCCAGCATTTTCCCCTCGGTGCCGCGCTCGCCGAAACCGCCGGGGATCACGATGCCGTCGAGCTCACGCAGGCGGCCGTCGGACAGCAGGCCCTCGACCTCCTCGGCCTGGATCCACTCGATGTCCACCCGGGCGCCGTGGTGGTAGCCGCCGTGCTTCAGCGCCTCGACGACCGACAGGTAGGCGTCGGGCAGGCTGACGTACTTGCCGATGATGCCGACGCGCACCGACCGGGGGGTGACCTCGACGCGCTCGACGAGCGCCGCCCACTTGGCCAGGTCGGCCGGGGGCGTCTCGATGCCGAGCAGCGAGCACACGTAGTCGTCGAAGCCCTCCTCGTGGAGGGTGAGTGGGACCTCGTAGAGGTTGGCGGCGTCCGCGGCGTTGACGACCCCCTGGGGCGGGACGTCGCACAGGCGCGAGATCTTCTGCTTGAGCGCGTCTCCGATCGGGTGCTCGCTGCGGCAGACGATCACGTCGGGCTGGATGCCCCGGGCCCGCAGCTCGGTGACCGAGTGCTGGGTGGGCTTCGTCTTCTGCTCACCGGACGGCCCGATGAACGGGACGAGCGCCACGTGCACGTAGGCGACGTTGGTGCGGCCGACGTCGAGGCGGAACTGCCGGATGGCCTCGAGGAACGGCAGGATCTCGATGTCGCCGACCGTCCCGCCGATCTCGGTGATCACGACGTCGACCTCGTCACCGGCCAGCAGCGTGATGCGCCGCTTGATCTCGTCGGTGATGTGGGGGATGACCTGGACGGTCTTGCCGAGGTAGTCGCCCCGGCGCTCCGCCGCGAGGACGGACGAGTAGATCGAGCCGGTGGTGGCGTTGCTCGACCGGGACAGCGGCTCGTCGATGAAGCGCTCGTAGTGGCCGAGATCGAGATCGGTCTCGCCGCCGTCGTCGGTGACGAAGACCTCGCCGTGCTCGAACGGGTTCATCGTGCCGGGATCGACGTTGATGTAGGGGTCGAGCTTCTGCATCGTCACGCGGAGGCCGCGTGATTTGAGCAAGCGACCGAGGGACGAAGCGGTGATGCCCTTGCCGAGGGAGCTGGCGACACCGCCCGTGACGAATATGTGCCGAGTCACGGGCTCTCAGCGTACCGCGCCCCCCGGCCACCCCCGCGCATCCCCACAAGGTCCCAGGTCACCCCCTATGGGCGCGAGCCGCGGCGCCACCGGCGGCTTGCCGACCGCCCGGACGGCCGTGCGAGCGCCACCACTTTTCGTGTTCGGCGGCGATCAGGCGACGGTCACGGCCGTGCGGATGCCGCGCCGCTGGCGGAGGTTGTCGACGGCTTCCGCGATGTCGTCGAGGGCGTAGCGGTCGGTCACCATGCGGCCGAGCTCGAGCCGGCCGGACCGGGCCAGCGCCAGCAGCCGGGGGATGTCGCGGTGGGCGTGCATCGAGCCGAGCAGGCTGCCGATCAGCCGCTTCTCCCCGAAGACGAACCCCACGGCCATCGGGATCCTGATGCCCTGGTCCGCCGGCGGCGCCCCCACGCAGACGGTGGTGCCGCCCGGCCGGGTGATGGCGAGGCCCTGCTCGACGAGTGCCGCCACGCCAGCGGCCTCGAACGCGTAGTCGACGCCGATGCCGGTGAGGTCGAGGCAGGCCGAAGCCACGTCGGTGTCGGTGGGGTCGACGGCGTGGGTGGCGCCGAACGACAGCGCCGCCTCCCGGCGCTCCGCCACCGGATCGACGGCCACGATCGTGGCGGCCCCGGCGATGCGAGCGCCCTGCACGCAGGCGATGCCGATGCCGCCGGCCCCGAGCACGGCCACCGTCGCCCCCGGCTCGACGCGGGCCGTGTTGATCACGGCACCCACGCCGGTCTGGACCGCGCAGCCGATCACGCACGCCTCTGCGAGGTCGACGTCGTCGCCGACCTTCACGGCGGCGATGGCGGGGACGACCACGTGCTCGGACCACCCGCCGACGCCCAGTCCCCGCAGGACGGGCGCACCGTCGCGGGCCAGCGGCGTCGTGCCGTCGGGCCGCGTGGCCGTGGCGAGGCTGGACGAGTGGACGAGGCAGAGCGTGGGGTTGCCCCGCACGCACAGGGCGCAGCGCCCGCAACTCGGCAGCGGCGTGATCACGACCTGATCGCCGGCCCGCACGGCGGTGACGCCGGGGCCCACCGCCTCGATCACGCCTGCCGCCTCGTGGCCGAGCACGATCGGCCGCCCGGTGGGCAGGTCGCCCTCGATAAGGCTGAGGTCGGAGTGGCAGACCCCACAGTCCATGACCCGCACGAGGACCTCGCGGTCGCGGGGCTCCTCCACGTCGATCCGACTGACGGCCAGCGCGCCGTCGTCCTCCAGCACAGCGGCGCGCACGGATCCCATGGCTGGAACCTAACGGAGCGTCAGAGATCCGGCGAGGCGGCGATGTCAATTTCAACTTGACATGGCGAGGATGTCAATCCATGGTTGACGCATGGACCTGCAGCAGCTGATCGACGAGGTCGACGCCCGCGCCGAGGGCCCCGAGCCGCTCGCCCGCCTCCGGGCCGCCGTGGCGCTCAACAGCGAGGTGGTCGAGCTGGGCGACCAGCTGCTCGACCTTCTCGTCGACGAGGCTCGCATGGCCGGGGCCTCGTGGGCCGAGGTGGGCGAGGTGCTCGGCGTTACACGCCAGGCCGCCCAGCAGCGCCAGGGCGGCTGGCTCGGCCGCCTCCTCGGCGCCGGGCGCCGGGAGGAGAAGCGCCGACTGCTCTCCGGCCGCTTCACCCGCGACGCCCGAGCTGCGGTCGTCGAAGCCCAGAAGGCCGTCCGGGCCCTCGAGCACGACCACATCGGCACCGAGCATCTGCTGCTCGGCGTGCTGGACGTGCCGGCGTCGCCCGGCGCCCGGGCGCTCGCCGGGTGGCAGGTCGAGCGGCCGGTGGTCGAGGCCCGCATCCTCGAGATCGAGGGGCGGGGGCCGCGGCCCGGCGGCCGGCCCGGAGGCCACCTACGCTTCACGCCGCGGGCCCGGAAGGTGCTCGAGCTGGCGTTGCGCGAGGCGATGCGACGCGACCACCGCCACATCGGGACCGAGCACATCCTCCTGGCCCTGCTCCGCGAGGGCGGGGGTGTGGGCGCCAAGGTTCTCACCGAGCAGAGGGTCACCTACGACGCCGCGGAGACGTGGGTGAGCGAGCTGCAGGCACAAGAGGACGAGCAGCCCGACGACCCGGGAAGCTGAGACCGCGGCCCGCCGGACGGGCGAGGGTCGGCGACGCCCGTTCCGTCAGGGCTGGCGGCCGAGCCGGTCGAAGGCCCGCAGCGGCGGCGTGGCGTTGATGACCTTCGTGAACGAGATGCGCTCGCTGGCCAGGTTGAGCAGCGCCACCACCACGAGCACGCCGGTGCGCACGGCGGGCGAGCAGGCCAGCACCACGCCGAGGCCCAGGGCGGCGCCCAGCGCGTTGGCACCCGCGTCGCCCAGCATGAGGTGCTCGCGCAGGTCGGGCACGATCAGCCCGGCCCCCGCCCCCACGACCAGCGCCACACCGGCCAGCTCGGGCTCGGCCCCGGCCGCCACCACCAGCACGGCGAACGCCACGAGCGCCACCTTGGTCGTGCGGGCGGGCGCCCGGTCGAACAGGTTGCCGAGGTTGGCGGCCAGCGCCACCAGGGCGGCGTCCGCCAGCAGCCGGCCGAGGGCGTCGGGCTCGACCGAGGCAACGACCACGACCGCCACGGCGGCCCCGCCGAACAGCTTGATGGCGCCGGTCGTGAGGCGCCCGCCGGCCAGGGCGCGGAGGTGGCCGGCGAAGCCGCCGCTCTCCCCCGCCCCACCCAGGTCGTCGAGCAGGCCGAGCAGGCCGAAGCCCACCGCCGCCAGCGTCACGAGCCGAAGGCCGGGGACGAGTCCCTCGGCGGGATCGGCCCCGCCCGCCACGGCGAGCGCGACCACGGCGTCGCCGACCACGGCCACGAGGGCGGTGACGATGCCGGCGGCCGTGGGGAGCTTGCGGCCCCGGAAGTTCTCACGGGCGAAGACGTCGTGGGCAAACGCCCGGGCCGAGAGGGCCCACAACAGCGCCCCGCCGGCCATGCCGGCCACGAAGGCGGCGACGACGAGCACCTCAGCGCACGCCCGCGGAGCGGTCTGTCGGCCCAGCGGTGTCGCCCGCCCTGCCTTCGGAGTCGGACCCGCCGCGCGGCCCGGCCTCCGCCCCGGACCCGGCCTCGGCGTCGGAGCCGGCGCGCCGCCCGGCCTCCGCCCCGCACCCGGCCTCGGCGTCGGAGCCGGCGCGCCGCCCGGCCTCCGCCCCGCACCCGGCCTCGGCGTCGGAGCCGGCGCGCCGCCCGGCCTCTGCCTCGGACCGGGCGTCGGCGGCGGGCCCGACGGCGGCGCCGGGTCCGCTGTCGGTGGGTTCGGATGCCCGAGCACACCCGCCGGTCGTGGCAGACGCCCCGGCGTTCGTGGCAGACGCTTCGGCCGTCGTGACGGACGCCCCGGCGTTCGCCGCAGACGCCCCGGCGGTGGTGGCGGACGCCCCGGCGGTGGCCGGCGCGGCATCTGCACTCGGTACCGGTGTCGCCGGACCTGCAGCGCGGTCCGTCGAGTCGGTGGCGCCGCCCCGATCACCCGGGCCGCCGAGATCGCCGGGGCCGGCCGGTCCCATCCGGGCCGGGGCCGAGGCCGTCCGCAGCACCAGGTAGGTCAGGTACGGCAGGGCGACGCCGAACATCATCGCGGGGATGGCGACGCCCGAGTCGTTGACCGCCAGGCCGAGCGTGGCGACGATCAGACCACCCACCATGAACGCCTGCACGCCGGGGATGCGGTCCTGCAGGCGCTGGAGGAACTCGCGGCTGCGCCACGCGAGGAACAGCAGGAACGCAAGGCCGACGGGGATCAGCAGCGTCCACACCGACGACGTGAGGATCGACACGTTCGAGCCGACCTTACGGCTGAGGATCGTGCCGCCGCCGCCGCTGCCGATCGACTCGACGAACCGTCCGAGGTGGGTGCGCTCCTCGGCCGGGCGGAGCAGGTCGAGCGTGGCGAAGCCTGCGAGCACCGCCAGCGTGGCGACGCCGATGACGACCAGCCGGCGCAGGCTGATACGGACGTCCGCGAGCAGCATGACCACGATCGCGAAGGCGGGCGCCGAGGCGAGCACGCCGCCGACGTCCGAGCCGAGCGACGGCAGGCCGTCCGACACGATCGTGACGGCCAGCACCACGATCGCGGCCCACAGCGGCCACCCCCTCCGGCTCGTCCGCTCCACGACGACACCCTTACGCCCCTGCATGCGTGGCCACGCCCAGAGCGCCGTGGCCACGGTGATGGCCGCCATGGCGAGGAGCGCGAACGACAGGTTGCCGTAGCCGGCGAAGCGCCCGGCCACGATCGGCGAGTAGCCGAGCACGGTGTTGATCTGTAGGTGGCCGCCGGTGGCCACGTCGCCGATCATGACGGCGAGACTGAGCCCGATCAGAGCCAGCGGCGGGCCGAGCAGGTGGCGTGAGGTGACGCGCCACACCAGTCCGGCCAGCACCGTGGCCGCCGCCACCAGCACGATCGTGTAGCCGGCCACGCTGAGGCGGTCGTAGCGCACGAGGCCCGACAGGAACGCGAGCGGCGGGATGGCGAGGATGACGAGGCTGCCGCCGAGGGCCACCCTGCCGAGCCGGCGCCGTGGCCGCAGCAGGGCGAGCACGGCGGCGCCGTACACGAGAACCTGCAGCACGATGTAGACGACGCTGACCGGCCCGACGGCCCGGTCGCGGAACGTGGCGACGTCGTTGTCGTCGACCAATCCCTGAAGGTCGTCGCGGCTGGGGGCCCCGCCGCCGGCCGAGGTGATGGCCGTGCCGTTCATGGAGTCGGGCAGGTCGATGCCGAGGTGGTCGAGCACCGTGGGGGCCACGTCGGGCAGGGTGACGTAGCCCGGCCGGCGGGTCGTGCCGCTGCGGGCCAGGCCCGGCTCGACGCTCGGACCCGACAGGGCGAACACCGTGAGCTGCTCCTGGTCACCAGGCTGGACCTGGGCGGGGGCGTTCGGCGCCACGAGCATCAGCAAGTCGCGGGCCGGGTCGAGCTGCTCGACGATGCGGCCCACCAGCTCGTCCCCGGCGGCGAGCGTGCGCTCCCGGGCCTGGGCCTCGGCCTCGTCGGTCATCCACGGCCGGTACGCGTCGGCCCGGACCAGGTCGCTGGCCTCGACGAGCAGGAGGCTGCTGTCGGTGAGCGCCCGGGAGGCCGCCTCGGCCGTGACCCGAGGGGCGAGCCGCGTGCCGAAGGGGCTGGCGGCGTCGAAGTCGAGCAGGTCGACGCCGACCGTGCCCGCCCCCACACGGCCGGCGTGGTCGACGACGGCGAGCGCCGCGTCGCGCCGCTCCTCGTCGGGCAGGTCGGCGTTGGCGACGACGGCCGTGGTCAGGCCGGCGTCCTCGATGGCCTCGCCGAGCGAACCGGGCTCGGCGCCGTAGTCCATCGCGTGGGCCAGCCGCTCGATCTCAGCCATGCCCAGGTGGACGACGCCCGCTCCGTCGACCGCCTGGCCGGAGCGGCGGGCGAACACCTCGCCGGCCGTGCCCCGTTCGAGCGGGAACGACGGCTCGTACGCCAGGCCCGACACCTCGACCGGGGCTGAGGCCCGGTTGCCGGCGCCGATCGTCGTGTACGCCTCGCCGAGGTCGGTGGTGGGACCGATCGTCCGCACGCTCATCGACGCCACGGCCGAGCGGCCGACCACGTCGAGGATGTGGGCGGGCTCCTCGGCGACGATGTCCTCCCAGCGCACCGTGGGCAGGCTCACGATCACGACCCGGCCCCGGTCCCCGCCGCCCTCCCCTGCCGGAGCCGCGCCGCCCTGCTGGGCCGGAGCCGCGCCGCCCTGCTGGGCCGGAGCCGCGCCGCCCGCCTGGGCCGAAGCCGCACCGCCCCCCTGGGCCGGAGCCGCCCCGGCCGGCGCCGGGGCTGCCACCAGCACGACGGCCAGCCCTGTCAGCGCGGCGGCCGGCCACCGGCGAAGCCGGGAGGACCGGTCGTGCGCCCTGGTCGACCGGTTGCGGGCCCGGGCGGCCCGGTCGCGCGCCCGGGCGGGCCCCCAGCCCGGTGCGGGCCATCGGATCATCTGCTCGTCACCTCGTCGTAGACGTGCGCCACGTCGCCAACCAGCCGGTCGGCGCCCAGGACGCCTTGGACCGAGGCCCGGCCGGCGGCCGCCATGCGAGCGGCGGTGGCACGGTCGTCGGCCAGCGCGTCGCCCAACGCCCGGGCCAGGCCGAAGGCGTCACCCACCGGCACGAGGCGTCCGCTCACCCCGTCCTCGATCAGCTCGGGCACGAAGCCCACGGGCGTCGCCACCACCGGGCGGCCGAGCGCCAAGGCCTCGGCCACGACCAGTGGTCCGGACTCCCAGAGCGAGCACATGGCGACCACGTCGGCGGCCGCCAGCTCGTCGGCGGCGTCGTCGCTCGCGCCGGCCAGCAGCACGGTGTCCTCCAGGCTGAGCTCGGCGATGAGGTCGGTGAGCGGCGCCCTGTCGGGCCCCTCGCCGACCACGACCACCCGAACCCCCGGCACCCGCTCGCGCAGCCGCGCCGCCGCGCGCACGAGCGTCGGCAGGTCCTTCTGGGGGTGGAGGCGGGCGACGGCCACCACGAGCGGCGTGTCGGGGGCGACGCCGAGGTCCACCCGCACCTTCTCGGCCGGACGGCGGGGCACGGGCGGCGGCCCGACCGGGCGGACGACCCGCACCCGCTCGGCGCCCCGCACGCCGGCGAAGCGGTCGCCGATGCCGGGCGACACGGCCACGACGGCGGCGGCCCGGCCGGGCAGGCGGCCCTCGAGCACCCGGAGCACGCCGGCGCTGCGGCCGGCTGCCTCGTCGAGCACCAGGTTGTGCACGGTGACCACGAGCGGGACGTCGAGGCCCGACAGCGTGGCGAGCCAGCCCGCCTTGAGCCCGTGGGCGTGCACGACGTCCACCCCGACGGCCGCGGCTCGCAGGGCCCGGCGTCCGTTCAGCAGCGCCCGCGATGGCCCGGAGGGGACGGGCACGACGTGGTCGAGCAGGCCGGCATCGCCGAGCACTCCGGCGGACCCGGCGATGGTCGCGGTCCAGCCGTGCTCGGGCAGGCGACGGGCCAGCTCGACGACGTGGCGGCGGATGCCGCCGGTCGACGGGCCGAGCAGCTGCAGCACCCGGCGGTCAACCATCGCCGTTCCTCCCGTCCCGCTCGTCGGCCCGCGTGGGCCCCAGGCGGAGGAGGCTGCGGGGGTCGGCGATACCGACGAGGCGCAGGCCCACGAGGTAGACGGTGAGGCCGCCCACGCCTCCGGCGACGACCTCGGCCGCGGCGCCGGCCCGGCCGACATCACCCGGCACCAGCAGGCGGGCCGTCACCATCACCGCGCCGGCAACGGCGGCGGCCAGGGCCGCGCCCCCGACGATCCGCCACCGGACCAGCGAGCCCGCCCCGGAGCCCACGGCCCGGTGCAGGTCGCGGCCGAGCACGAGCGCCGCCACCACGTAGGCCACGGAGTGGGCGCCGGCCAGACCGGCGATCCGCGCGTCGCCGTGCAGCATGGCCGTGGCGAGAGCCATGCCCGCGATGCCCACGCCGGCCGCCCACAGGTGCACGACCGTGGGCCGGCGGGCGTCGCCCCGGGCGTAGGTCGCCCGGGTCAGCAGCAGGAACAGGCCGTACGGCGCGAGGCCGGGGGCGAACGCCGCCATCGTGGCGGCCACGGCGTCGATCGCCGAGGCGCTCTTGCCGAACAGGGTGAGCCGGGCGATCGGCTCGGCCAGGGCGACGAGCGCGACCACGGCCGGCAGTACGAACACCCACGTGGCATGCAGGCCGCCCCGCACGAGCACCCGGTAGCTGGCGTCGTCACCGCCCTGCACGGCCCGGCTGAGACTCGGGTAGAGGGCGGTGAGCAGGGGCACGGCCACGAGGGCGTGGGGCAGCAGGAAGTACGTGAAGCCGAGCTGGTAGATCGTGCCGCCGCCCTCGATCGTGTTGCCGAGCACGAGGGCCACGACCAACAGGACCTGGATCAGCCCGAGGAACGCCCCGGCCCAGGCCCCGGTGTGGGCGAGGCGGCGCACGTCGGGATCGCGTCGGGCGAACACCGGCCGGTGCAACAGCCCGGCGCGCACGGCCGCCACGATCGGCGCCGAGGTAAACGCCACCACGCCAAGCGTCGTCCCGCCGGCCAGCACGGCGACCTCGGCGACCGACAGGTCCAGCGTGGGAGGGGCGCCGTCGCGCAGCCGCCAGAACGCCAGGTAGGCGGCGATGACGACGAGGTTGTTGAGCACAGGCGCGAACGCCGGCACGGCGAAGCGGTCGTCGGCGTTCAGGACGGCGGTGGCGACCATGCCGCCCGCGTAGAACAGCACCTGGGGCAGGAAGATCCAGAGCAGCACGGTGCCGAGCCACACCTGGTCGGCCGCCACGGCCGGCGCGGCGCCGGCGAAGAGGAGGCGGGCCACGAGCGGCGCCACCACGACACCCACGACCACGGCGAGGCCGAACACGACGAGCAGCCCGCCGAGCACGAGGCCCGCCACTCGCTGGCCCTCGGCGCGGCCCCGGCGGGCCACGACGTCGATCAGCTCGGGCACCAGCACGGCCTGCAGCGCCCCGGCCGCGAACAGCTCGAAGACCAGGTTCGGCACGCTGTTGGCCGTCTGGTACGTGTTGCCGAGGTAGGTGGGCCCGATCACGGCGGCGAGCACGAAGATGCGGGCGAAGCCGGTCATGCGAGACATCAGCGTCAGCGCCGAGATCGTCGCCGTGCTCCTCGCCAGGCGGTCGCCGTCGGCGGCGGGGCCGAACGCCCCACCAGGCGCTCCAGGTGCGCCCGGCGCCGCAGCCTCCACGGCGCTCACCCGTCCTCCTCGGGCGGCTCTGGGAGCAGGCGGGCACCGTCCCCCAGGCCGTAGTGGCCGATGCGGGGCTCGGCGGGGTCGGCGTCCCCCAGGGCCAGCACGGTGGCGGCCAGGCCGGACGCCCGGTCGACGTCGTCGACGGTCGAGACCCGTTGGGCGAGGTCGGAGTCCTCACGCACGTCGACCACGAGGCTCTCGGGCGGCTCATCGTCGCCGCCCCCCGACGGCGTGATCGTCGGCTCCACGGCCACGGCCGGGACCGGGCCGCCGTCGGACAGGTCGATCAGCAGGGGCACCACGAGCTGGCCGGGCGGCACGCTGGCGTCGCTGTCGGACACGATCACGATGCGGGTTCCGGAAGGCGGCAACAGCACGACGTCGCGGTCCACGCCCTCGGGCACGTCGTAGTCGACGAAGCCACCGTCGCGCAGACGGGCCACGAGCGGGGGTTCGGCGGGCTGGGCCGCCGGGGCGCCGGCTCCCGCCTCCGCCTGGGCCTCCGCCTGGGCCGACGGCGAGTCGCTCGCGGCGAAGAGCACGTCGCCGAGCTGGCTCGACAGATTCGCCCGCAACCGCTCGGCGTCGTCGGTGCTCAGCTCGAGCGCGTCGCCGAGGTCGGAGACCTCGTCGTCGTCGTCCAGGCGCAGCCGCGCGCTGAGCCACCATGTGCCGAGCAGGTTCGCGTCGGCCTCGGTGATGGCGTCGGTGATGCGCTCGACCCGTCCCTCGTCGATGCCCTCGGTGGCGATGACGAGCACCGGGACGTTGGTGAGCTGGCCCGGGAACAGGCGCTCGCCGATCTGCTCGTCGAAAGCCGCCTGTTCCCGCCGGAAGGAGTCGACCTGCTGATTGAGCTGGTCGTTCTCCTGCCGGACATCCGCGAGGCGGCCCTCCAGCCCCTCGATCTGGGTGCGCAGGTAGTCGACCGTGGCGGTGTCGAGAAAGGTGGTGCCCAACATGAGGCCGATGCCGAGGGCGAGCAGCACGGCGGTCAGCGAGACGATGTGAAAGCGGAAGTTGATCATCGGGCCTGGTCGGGGGGCGGCCGCACGGCGACGGCCGTCAGCCGGTGAGCGTCAGCCACAGCGCCCGGACGACCAGGCGCATCGGCTCGGAGAGGGCGAACACGACCGTCAACGTGAACACGGCCGCGACCACCAGCAGGAAGAGGTCGATGCTACGCACCGAGTGCCGGTAGAGGCGGCTCACCCCCTTGGCGTCGACCAGGGCCGATCCCACCTTCATGCGGACGAGGAAGGTCGACGCCATGCCGGCCCGGCCCTTGTCGAGGAACTCGACCATGCTCGAGTGGGTGCCGACCGCGACGAGCAGCTCCGCGCCGTGCTCGTAGGCGAGCAGCATGGCGACGTCCTCGCTCGTGCCGGGGGCGGAGAACACCGTGTAGGGGAGCCCCAGCTCCTCGAGCCTCTCGGCACCGGGCGCCCGGCCGTCGCTGTAGCCGTGGACGATCAGCTGGGCGCCGCAGCGCAGCGTCGACTCGTTGACCGAGTCGAAGTCCCCGATGATGAGATCGGGCACGTAGCCGATCTCGAGCAGGGCGTCGGCGCCGCCGTCGACGCCGATGAGCACCGGGTGCACCTCCTTGAGGTAGCCCGAGCGTCGCAGCAGCTGGAGGTCGTCCTTGTAGTCGATCCCCCGCACGACGATGAGTGCCTGGCGGCCCGCCATGTCGATGGCGACGCCAGGCACGTCGATGTCGCCGGTGAGCACGGCGATCTCCTGGCGGACGTATTCGACGGTGTTCACGGCGAACCGCTCGAGCTCGGGGCCCATGTTGCGGCGCGCCTCGTCGATGGCGGCGCCCAGCGTCTCGACGGTCTGGCGGGTGCCGCGTGCGACGACCTCGCCACCGACGATGACGTCGCCTGCGGCGATGGCCACGGGGTCACCGTCGTGCAGGGCCACGAGCACGTCGGGGCCCACGCCGTCGATCAGCGGGATGCCGGCCTGGCATAGCAGCAGCGGGCCGAGGTTCGGATAGCGACCGGTGATCGACGTGGCGACGTTCACGACGGCGGCCGGGGCGGCGTCGACCAGCGTCTCGGCCGCCACCCGGTCGAGGTCGGCGTGGTCGATGACCGCCACCTCGCCGGGCACGAGCCGCTTGACCAGGCGCTTGGTGCGGGTGTCGACACGCGCGACGCCGGTCGTGATCGGGGACTGGGTCGTGCCCGTGCGGCGCCACCAGCGGCGCCGGCGACCGGGCGCGCTGTCGCCGGACGCGACCGCGGCGGCCGTGGCCTCGACCGCACCGGCCGCCTCGGTCACGACGGCGGCGGTCACCGCGGCGGCCATGGCGTCGGCGGCGGCCATGGCGTCGGCGGAGGCCCCCGTGTCCACCGGCTCACCTGCAGCCTCGCGTCCCGGGCGGTCGCCGGGCCGGCTCTCCGCCTCGCGGTTCGGGCGATCGCCGGGCCGCCCGTCCGCGTCGGCGGGCTCCGGGCGATCGCCGGCCTGCCCGTCCGCATCGTCGCTGGCCCCGGCGTTGCTGGTGCGGCCCTCGGCCACCTGTTCCCCCGCGTTCCCGGCCGTCGTGCGGGCATCGTCCCCACCGTCGCCCGCCTTCCCGGGTCGGGCGCTCCCACGCTCGGCTCCGGCTCCCCAGCCGCTTTCTCCGCTGTCCCTCTCGTCCTCCGCCGCCATCTCGCGCAGCAGCTCGTCGAGCGGGTCGTCGGGCGGTCTGGGCGCCGGGACCAACGGGCGGGACGGCGGCGTGGCCTCGGCTGGGCCCGGCCGGCAGTTCGCCGACCGGCTGCCGGGAGACACGGCCGCGCCCTCGCCCGCGAGCTCGTCGGGGTCGCCTCGCGTGGGGGGTGCGGACGGCGGGCCCGGTTCGGCCGCGTTGGACGTGCCCGCGCCACGACCGCGCCGCCGCGGCCTCACCTCCGGCCCCGGTCGCCGGCGGCGGACGTGAGCATCTCGATGGCGTGCTCGCGCGCCGCGGTGCTGTCGGGTTGGCCCGACAGCATGCGCGACAGCTCGATCACCCGCTCGCCGTCGTCGAGCAGGGCCACGTGCGACACCGTCGACGACTCGTCCGACCGCTTGGACACCCGCACCTGAGCGTCCGCGTACGCGGCCACCTGGGGCAGGTGCGTCACGACCAGCACCTGCCGGTCGGCGGCGAGGCGGGCGAGCGCCCGGCCGACGGCCACGGCCGCCGCCCCGCCGATGCCGGCGTCGACCTCGTCGAAGACGAGCGTGGGAGGCGCGGCGGTGAGCACGAGACGCAACGCGAGCATGATCCGCGCCAGCTCGCCACCCGAGGCCACCTTGGCGAGCGGCAGCGGTGGGGTGCCGGGGTTGGCGGCGAGCAGGATCTCGACGTCGTCGCCGGGATCGTCGTCCGGTACCGCCACCTCGACGCGGGCGTTCGGCATGGCCAGCTCGGCGAGGTGGGCGCGGACCCGCTCGGCCAGCGGGCCGGCCGCCGCCCGCCGGGCCTTGCCGACCACCGCGGCGGCCACCTGCTCCTCCCGCCGGGCGGCCTCCAGCCGGGCGTCGAGCTCCGCGGCGCGCCGGTCGTGGTCCTCGAGCTCGCCCAGCCGGACGGCCAGGCGCTCGCCCTCGGCGATCACGTCGGCCAGCGTGTCGCCGTACTTGCGGCGCAGGCCGTGCAGCAGCTGGCGGCGCTCGCGCACCTGGGCGAGCCGGTCGGGGTCCTCGTCGATCTGCTCGGCGGCCAGGCGCAGGTCCGCCGCGGCATCGGTGAGCTCGGCGGCGAGCGCCCGAAGGCGCTGCTCGTGGGCGGCCAGCGGGGCTCGCCCCATCAGCGCGCTGACGGCCGTGCCCAGGGCGTCGCCCGCTGCGCCCTCCTCGCTGAGGGCGGCGAGCGCCAGGGCCGCCGCCTCACGGTGGGCGGTGGCGTCACCGAGCGTGTCCTCCTCGGTGCCGAGCTCCTCGTCCTCGTCCGGCCCGGTGATCGCGGCGTCACTGATCTCGGCGACCTGGTAGCGGACGAGGTCGAGCTCGCGGGCCCGGGCCCGCTCGTCGCCGCCCATGTGATCCAGGGCGGCCGTGATCTCGGCCACCTCGCGGCGGGCGGCCCGCAGCGGCTCGAGGTCGACCGCCCCGAACCGGTCGAGCGCCTCGCGCTGGGCGGCGGGGCGGAGCAGCGACTGGTGGGTGTGCTGGCCGTGCAGGTCGACCAGGTCGGCACCCAGTTCGGCCATGATCTGGGCGGTGGCCAGGCGCCCGTCGACGTAGGCCCGGCTGCGCCCGTTGCGGGGCACGGCCCGGGCGACGACGATCTCGCGGTCGCCGTCGACGAAGCGGCCCTCGACCCACGCCTCCTCGGCGCCGGTGCGCACGATCGCCGGGTCGGACCGGCCCCCGACGAGCAGCTCGATGGCGTCGACCACCATGGTCTTGCCCGCGCCGGTCTCGCCCGTGACCGCGGTCATGCCCGGGGTGAGGACGAGGCGCAGCTCGGCGATCACCCCGAGGTCACGCACGGCCAGCTCGACCAGCATCGGCGCCCCTACCGGTCGCTCAAGCCGAACTTCGACTTGAGGATGCGGAGGAACTGGCGCGGCCCGAAGGCCACGAGGCGGGCCGTCGTCTCGGAGCCCGTGCAGGTCACGGAGTCGCCAGCCCGCAGCGTACCCAGGTTGGAGCCGTCGACCGAGAGCGTCGCGGCGCGGTGGCCGATGACCTCGATCCGCAGTCGGGCGGACGGCGCGAGCACGAGAGAGCGGTCGAACAGCATGTGCGGTGACACCGGTGTCAGGAGCAGGCAGCGATGGGTGGGCTCCACGATCGGACCGCGGGCCGAGAAGGCGTACGCCGTCGATCCGGTCGGGGTCGCCACGATCAGACCGTCGGCAGCGTAGGGGGTGAACACCTCCCCGTCGACGCTGACCGACAGGCGAACGGTGTGGCCCATCGGCGTCTTCTCGAGGACCGCCTCGTTGAGCGCCAGGTGCGACGGACCGCCTTCGAACGCCTGGGCATCGACGGCCACCTCGAGCAGCATCCGCTCCTCGATCTCGTAGGAGCCGGCGAGGAAGCGCTTGAGCGCCATGCGAATGCCCGACGGCTCGACCTCGCTCAGGTAGCCGAGCTGGCCGATGTTCACGCCGATCACGGGGACGCCGTCGCGGGCGACGAGCCCCACCGTGCGCAGCATCGTGCCGTCGCCCCCCAGGCTGAGCGCCACGTCGACGCCCCGGGGGAACGTGGCCTCGGCGAAGCCGAGCTCGGGACGCCCGATGAGCCCGGCGTCGTGCAGCGGCAGCCGCACCTCGTGGCCACGCTCCTCGAGCCAGTCGGCGGCGTCGAGGGCGAGCTCGACGGCCTGGCCCCGCTCGTGGTGGAGGGTGAGTCCGACGGCGGCCACGGCTCAGCTCGGACCGGCGGCCGTGGCCTCGGCGACGAGCGCGTCGAGGTCGAGGTCCGGCCCGGTGGGGGTCGCGGTGCGGGCGTGGAGGAGGAACTCGACGTTGCCGTCGGCCCCTCGCAGCGGTGACGCCATCCCGCCCATGATGGCTGCTCCGTGGCCGCGCACCGCGCCACCGACCTCGGCGAGCACGCGCCGCCACACCGCCGGGTCGCGGATCACCCCCCGTCCCCGGGCCGCCTCCGAGCGCCCGGCCTCGAACTGGGGTTTCACGAGCACAACCAGGTCGGCGCCCGGTGCCGCCTGGCCGATGAGTGCCCCGAGCACCGTCCGTAGTGAGATGAAGGACAGGTCGGCGACAACGAGCGGGAACGGCGGGCCGAGGTCGCCGGGCCGCAGCTCGCGCACGTTGACCCGTTCGTGGACCTCCACGCGCCCGTCGGCCCGCAGGCGCTCGTGCAGCTGCCCGTAGCCCACGTCCACCGCGACGACCGGGGCGGCGCCGCGCTGCAGCAGGCAGTCGGTGAACCCACCGGTCGACGCGCCGGCGTCGAGGGCCCGCAGACCGGAGACGTCGAGGCCGAAGCGGTCGAGCGCGCTGTCGAGCTTCTCGCCGCCCCGGCTCACGAACCGTGGCCCGTCGCCGGCGACGAGGAGCGGCTCGTCTGCTGCGACGAGCCGGGTGACCTTGGTGGCCGGGGCGCCGGCGACGGTGACGCGACCTTCGTCGACCGCGTCGCGAGCCTGCTGCCGGCTGGCGACGAGGCCCCGCCGGACCAGCTCCGCGTCGAGCCGCCGGCGGGTGATGGCCGTGACCGGTCCCTCGGCTCAGCTGCCGCTGGTGGTCTGGGGCGGGCCGGAGGTGTCGCCGCCCGGCGGCGTGGTGGGCGGGACGGCCTTCCTCGCCGCGCCGCCGGCCTTCTGCGCAGCCTTCGCCGCGCCACCGGCCTGCTTCGCCGCGCCCCGCGCCTGCGCAGCCTTCGCCGCCCCACCGGCCTGCTTCGCCGCGCCGCGCGCCTGCGCAGCCTTCGCCGCCCCACCGGCCTGCTTCGCCGCGCCGCGCGCCGGCGCAGCCTGCCCGGCGCCACCGGCCTTCTTCGCAGCGCCGGGAGCCAGCGGGGCAGATCCGGCGGCCTTGGACGCGGTCCCGCCGGCCTTCGTCGCCGACCCGGCCTTCGCGGCGGGCCCGCCCGCCTTCCCGGCGGACCGCGCCTTCGCCGCAGTCCCGCCGGCCTTCGTCGCCGACCCGGCCTGCGCGGCGGCGCCCCCGGCCTCGACGGAGCCGCCCCCCTTCCTGGCCGCGGCCGCCTTGGTGACGGCGGTGCCCTTGCCGGCTTTGCTCGCGGCCTTCGCGGCGGTCGCGGCCTTGGTGGCGGGGGCGGCAGCGGAGACGGGCGGGCCGCCGCCCGGCGAAGCCGTCGAGCTGGTCGTCGCGTCGACGCCCAGCGCCCTGCCCGCCCGGCTGCGGGCGGCCTTGCGAACCGCGGACGACTTCGTGGTCTTCGCCTCGGTCGCGACCTTGCGGGCCTTCGTCGCCCGGACCGCCCTCGTGGCCGCTGCGGCCTTCGACGCCGGCCGGGCCGCGGAGGTGGGAGGCGGCGTGGCTGGAGCCGGGGCCTCGTCGGCCGGCGCCGACCGCGTGGAGGCCGACGTGGTGTCGGCGGCTTCGCGGATGTCGACCACGTCGGCGAGCGGGGCGGCGGCGCCCCCTGCGGTCCCCTGACCCGACCCAGCGCCGGACGACGACGGGCCCTCAGCGGGCGTGGAGCCGCCCGGTGCCTCGCGGTTCACGAGGCTGGCGACCTGCTGGGCCAGGCGGGTGAGGTCGTCCCGGGTGGTGGCCCCGAGGTCGTCGAGCTGCTGGCGCAGCGCCCCGACCTGGTCGCGCACCTCCGCCCGCACGGCGTCGAGCAGGCGCTCGGTGTTGCGGCGGCTGCGCTCGAGCAGGTCTTCGACGGCGGACTGGGCGTTCCCGGCCTGGGCCTCGGTGGAGCGCACGAAGTCGCGGACGAGCTCCTCGACCTTCGCCTGGGTGGCCGTCGAGAGGGTCACCCCTGCCTCGAGCAACCGTCGCAGCAGATCGTTCTCGGCCATGAGTGGAGCTTACGGGCCGAGCACCGCGCGACGTCCGTCATCGCGCGTATGCGACCACCGATTACGTTCGTGCCGTGCTCCCGTTCAGCGATGACAACCCGGTGCGCCGGCCACCGGTCATCACGTGGGTGATCATCGCCGCCTGCCTCGGCGTCTACCTGTTCTGGCAGCCGTCCCCCCTGTCCGATACCGACGAGGACCTCCCCTTCAACCTGGCCAACGCCGCCATCCCGTGCGAGGTGGTGCAGGGCCACCCCCTGACGCTGCAGGAGGTCCTCGACACCTTCGGCGCCGGCGGGCCGGGCGACCAGGAGGCGTGCGACACCGACAGCGCTCCGCCGTCCGGGCAGGACGAGGGCATCACACACCCCGACAAGAACGTGTGGCTGGCGCTCGTGACGTCGATGTTCCTTCACGGCAGCCTGCTCCACATCGGCGGCAACCTGCTGTTCCTGTGGGTGTTCGGCAACAACGTCGAGGACGCGTTCGGCAAGGTCGGCTACGCCCTCTTCTACCTCGTCGGCGGCGTCGTCGCCTCGCTCACCCACGTGGTGCTCAACCTCGACTCGACCGTGCCCCTCGTCGGGGCGTCCGGGGCCATCGCCGCGGTGATGGGTGCCTACCTCGTGCTGTTCCCACGCGCCCGGGTGCGCACCGCCGTCTTCTTCTTCCTCATCACGGTGATCACCCTGCAGGCCCGGTGGGTGCTGGGCTTCTGGTTCGTGCTGCAGTTCTTCACCGGGGCGAACTCGGGCGTCGCCTGGGCGGCCCACGTCGGCGGCTTCCTGTTCGGGGTGCTCGTGGCGCTGGCCGTGAAGTCCCTCAAGCGCCCCGAGCCGCAGGCCGCGGCGTGGCCGCCCTACGGCGGCGGCCAGCCGTGGGACGACCCCCGCCGCTCGCGCTGGGGCCGCTGAGCGCTGCGGACGCCTGACAGCCGGCGCCGCTCAGCCCGGCGGGACGAGGTCGGCGAGAGTCGGGGCCACCACGTCGGGCGCCGGGGTGACCGGCAGGTCCTCGAGTCGGGTCACGCCCGAGAGCACGAGCGCGAAGCGATAGCCGAGGGTGACAGCGAACGCCCCGTCGGTATCGGGCCGATCGCCCACCACGGTGCCCCTGTCGCCGGCCAGGGAGCGGACGAGGTCCGCCATGGGGGCGTTCGGCTTGCCGGCAACGACCGGCGCGACCCCGGCGGCGTAGGCCACGGCCGCCGCGATCGACCCCCCGCCCGGGATCGGGCCCTCGGGGGTCGGATACGTGGGGTCGTCGTTCGTCGCCGCCAAACGGGCGCCGCGGCGGACGGCCCGGTGGGCGATGCGCAGGCGCTCGTAGTCGAACTCGCGGTGGAACCCGACGAGCACCACCTCCGCGTCCCCGTCCGCGACGGGCATGCCGCCGCGGGCGCTCACCGCCTCCGCGATGCCGGGCCCGCCGCACACGAGCACCCGCTCGCCCGGGGCGACGAGGGTCGCGCCGGCCATGGCCGACGTCACGACGTCGCCGGCCGCCGGCACGCCGTGGCGCGCCAGCTTGGCCTCGACCTCGCCCACCGGGCCGTAGGAGTTGTTCGTGACGAACACCACCCGCTCGCCGCGGGCCCGCAGACGCGCCACGGCGTCGGCCGCCCCGGGCACGGGGTCGTCGCCCAGCCACAGCACGCCGTCGAGGTCGAGCACCCACGCCATAGGCCGCAGATCGTGCCCGGCCGGGCCGCGGGTCGCCAGCCCGACCGGGCCGGGGCTCCGGCGGGTGCGTCTGCGAGGATGGCGCCGTGGCCTCGTTCCAGCCCTTCCCCGCCCTGCGCTACGACCCGGCCCGCGTCACCCTGGCCGACGTGGTCGCCCCGCCCTACGACGTCATCGACGACGTCCAGCGGGCCGAGTTGGCCGCCCGCGCCGAGCACAACGCCGTGCGCATCGACCTGCCCGTCGACGAGGGCGGTGTCGACCGCTACGAGGTGGCCCGCCGCCTGCTGGCCGCCTGGCAGCAGCAGGGCGTGCTGCTGGCCGACGACCGACCGACCTTCACCGTCTACCGCATGACCTACGTCGACGACGCCGGTCGCGACCGCCACACCACCGGGGTCATCGGAGCGCTCGAGCTCACGCCGCCCGGCACGGACATCCTCCCCCACGAGCACACGACGCCCAAGGCGAAGAGCGACCGGCTCGACATGCTGCGCGCCACACGGGCGAACCTGTCCGCCATCTGGGGCTTGTCACTGGCGAAGGGCCTGACCGACCTGCTGCCCGTCGACGGCGAACCGGCCGGCGATATGGTCGACGACGACGGCGTCCGTCACACGGTGTGGGTGGTCGAGGACCCCGACCGCTGCGCGGCGATCGCCGAGGGCGTGGCCACCCAGCCAGTCGTGATCGCGGATGGCCACCACCGCTACGAGACCTCGCTCGCCTACCGGGGCGAGCGCGAGTCGGCCGAGGGCGAGGCCCGGGAGGCGGCGGCGACGCTCGCCTACCTGGTGGAGCTGGTCGAGGAGGAGCTGACGGTCCGGGCGATCCACCGCCTGTTGTCGGACCTCCCCGACGGCCTCGACCTGCCGGAGGCCCTCGCGCCCTGGTTCGAGCTGGTGGGCCCGCCCCCGGCGGGCGTGCCGGTCACTGCCGCGATGGAGGAGGCCGGGGCGCTGGCGCTGATCACCCCCGCTGGCGAGGTGCTGCTGCGCCCCCGCCCGGAAGCTCTGGCCCAGGCCCGCGACCTCGACTCGGCCCGGCTCGACGTGGCCCTCGCCGCGCTCGGCCGGCACACGCTGTGGTTCCAGCACGGCGTCGACAACGTGCGGCGGGCCGTGTCGAGCGGCGATGCCCAGGCCGGGGTGCTGCTGCGCCCGGCGACCGTCGCCCAGATCGAAGCCACGGCCCACGGCGGCGAGCGGATGCCCCCGAAGACGACGTTCTTCCACCCCAAGCTGAAGACCGGCCTGGTGTTCCGGCGGCTCGGCTGATCGGTCGCGGCGCCGGTAGCGTCCCGCCATGGACATCGACGAGGCGCTCGCGTTCGTCCGCGCCAACCACCAGGGGGTGCTCGCCACCACCCGCGCCGACGGGGGCACCCAGATGACCCCGGTGACGCCGGGCGTCGACGACGAGGGGCGCGTCGAGATATCCAGCCGCGAGACGGCGTTCAAGGTGGCGCACTTGCGGGCCCGGCCCCGAGCGGCGCTGTGCGTGTTCACCGAGCAGTTCTACGGCCCGTGGGTGCAGCTCGAGGGCCCGGTCGAGATTCTGTCGCTGCCCGAGGCCCTCGAGCCGCTCGTCGCGCTGTACCGGCGCATCCAGGGCGAGCACCCGGACTGGGACGACTACCGGGCCGCCATGGTGCGCGACCGGCGGGTGGTTATCCGCCTCACGCCCGAGCGCGCCGGACCGAACGCCTCCGGCTGACCCGCCGCGTCGACCCGCCGCGTCGACCCGCCGCGTCGACCCGCCGCGTCGACCCGCCGCGTCGACCCG
>Ga0126307_10000376_pt1 | contig 28799 bp, 36 predicted proteins | sample Plot28_FD_89955 | JGI IMG/M metagenome (GOLD analysis project Ga0126307, IMG submission 89955) | Serpentine soil microbial communities from UC McLaughlin Reserve, CA, USA - Plot28 | ecosystem: Environmental > Terrestrial > Soil > Grasslands | place: USA: UC McLaughlin Reserve, Lake County... | reverse complement strand
GTCAGGTCGGCCCGGATCTGCTTCAGGCGCAGCGACGCCGTGTGGACGGAGGCGGCCGCCGCGGCTGCGACCGAATCGGCGGCCCAGGCGCCGTCGACCGCCAGGCCCGGACGGGACGGGCGGATCCTCACGCGCGCCCCGTCGACAACGAAGCGCGCGTTCTGGGCACGGGTTCGCCACGGCTCCAGCATCGGCTCGACCGCCTTCGCAACCCGGTGCGGGTGGAAGGAGACGCGGAACGCGTCGCCGGCCGGGCGGAATCGCAGCAGCTTCACGAGCCGTGCGCGCTGGAGCGTACCCAGCTCCTGCCCCTTGAAGGTCAGCCTGACCGGCTCGTCGACGAGCGTCTTCGCCTCCGCCACCGCGGCCTCAGCCGCGGGGGTGGTCAGCTGCGGCTCGACGTGGATGAGCGAAGGCGAGAGCGCGTGCGCCCCGGTCAGCACCGCCTGCGCGAGCGACGTGGCGAGCTGCTGCGGGTCGATTGCATCCCCGGGCCGAGACGGGATGATCCGGAAGCCGTCCCGGGCGACGACCTGAGCGCGCCGCGGCTTCGGCAGCCGCACTGAGAGCCGCTCGGCGACCGCGTCGGCCTGGGGGCGCGGCACGAGCACCGGATCGACGAGGAGCGTCGGCGGAGTCGGATCGACGAGCTGCCGCATTCGGCCCAGGAACGAGGTGCGGCCGGCCTGCCAGAGCGCCTGCTCCGTCGCCGTAGGGTCGAGCCGTAGCGCCTCCGCAGGCCGCACGTCGTGCGACCTGCCGCCGACGGTGACAGTGACGGCCCGGTCGAGATCGGCGGCGCGAACCTCCGCCCCGGGGAGCGGGCGATCCCAGTAGTAGGCGTCCCGGGCGGCGACGGCGGCCACGGCCGCTCCGGCCATGCCCGCGAGCACGGCAACCGTGATCAGCCCCCTTCGTCTCACGATGGGCAAAGTACCTTCTGCGCCCGGACTAGACTCGACTTTTGTGAGGCTTTCGTGAGGCTGAGCGACCTACCCGCCGTGGACGAGCTCGTCCGGGGCGTCGACGACACGCTGGCGGTCGCTGCCGCGCGCGAGCTGCTCGAGTGCGCGCGCGAGGAGATCCGCGCCGGCGAGGATCCCGGCGACCTCTACGCGCGACTGCACGAGGCGCTTGTGGCGGCCCGCCGGCCGGCGCTCCGGCGCGTGCTCAACGCGACGGGGGTGATCGTGCATACGAACCTCGGCCGCGCGCCGCTCGCGGACGCTGCGATCTCCCGCATCGTCGCCGCCGCAGGCTTCTCGAACCTCGAGTACGACCTCTCCTCCGGCTCCCGCGGCTCGCGGCAGGATCACGCGGCGCCGCTGCTGCGCCGGCTCACCGGTGCCGAGGCGGCGATCGTCGTCAACAACAACGCCGCCGCGATACTGCTCGCGCTTGCCGCGCTCGCCGAGGACTGCGAGGTCGTCGTCTCGCGCGGCGAGCTGATCGAGATCGGCGATGGCTTCCGGATCCCGGACGTGCTCGCCCGCTCTGGCGCGCGGCTCGTCGAGGTGGGGACGACGAACCGGACGCGGGCGGCCGACTACGAACGCGCGATCGGGCCGGAGACGGCGCTGCTGCTGCGCGTGCACCAGTCGAACTTCCGTGTCGTCGGCTTCACCGAGCATCCGCGGCTGGCGGAGCTGGCAGCGGTCGCGCAGCGGCACGGGCTGCCGCTCCTCGACGACCTCGGCTCCGGGGCGCTCGTCGACGTCGAGGGCGAGCCGACGCCGGCGGCGGCGCTCGCCGCAGGCGCCGACCTCGTCTGCTTCTCCGGCGACAAGCTGCTCGGCGGGCCGCAGGCCGGGATCGTCGCCGGCCGCGCCGACCTGGTCGAGAGGCTGCGGCGGCACCCACTCCACCGCGCCCTCCGCTCGGACAAGCTGACGCTCGCGGCGCTCGAGGGCACGCTGGCGCTCTACCTCGACCGGCCGCAGGAGGTCCCGGTGCTGCGGATGCTGCGCGAGCCGGTCGAGGATGTTCGCGCACGTGCGGAGCGGTTGGCGCAGGCGGCCGGCGGTGTCGTCGAGGAGACGGTCGCGCGCGTCGGCGGCGGCGCCCTGCCGCTCGCCGAGCTGCCAAGCTTCGCGTGCGCCGTCGAGGAGGAGCTCGCGGCGGCGCTGCGCGCGCACGAGCCACCCGTGATCGGGGTCGTCCGCGACGGGCGCACGCTGCTCGACTGCCGCACCCTTTCCGACGCCGAGGCCGACGAGGTCGCCGCAGCTGTCGCGGCCGTGCGGTGCCGGCGATGACGGCGACACGCACGGAGGGAGACCTCTGGCGGCTCTTCTGGGGAGCGCTCGTGACGAGGTTGCTCGGGATCGCCGCCGACCTGGGGGTGGCGGACGCCCTGGCTGACGGGCCTCGACGCGTAGACGAGCTCGCTCGCGAGGTCGGCGCGGATCCGGACGCGTTGCACCGCATCCTCCGCGCGCTCGCGAGCGACGGCGTGTTCGCCGAGGAGGCGCCCGGCGTCTACCGGAACACCGAGGCATCCGAGGGCCTGCGCCGCGGAACGAGGTGGCACGACTTCGCGCACCTGTTCGGCGGTGTCTGGCACCGGGCGCTCGGTGAGCTCACCGCGGCCGGTGAGCCCACCTTCGAGCGCATCCACGACACCGACTTCTGGAGCTGGCTCGGCGAGCGCCCAGACGAGCGCGGCGCGTTCGATCGTGCGATGTCCGGAAGCTGGGAGTGGAAGGTCGATCGAGTCGCGAGCGCCGAGTGGCGAGGGGACGAGCTCGTCGTCGACGTCGGGGGCGGGAACGGCGCCCTCCTGATCGAGCTGCTTCGCCGCCGGCCGGGGCTGCGCGGAATCGTCTTCGACCTCCCCGAGACGACACGGGACGAGCCGGCCCTCGGCAACCGAATCGAGTTCGTCGCCGGCAGCTTCTTCGAGCGTGTTCCGACCGGCGATGTTTACGTGCTCTCGACGATCCTCCACGACTGGGACGACAGGTGTGCGGGGCAGATCCTGCGCACGATCCGCGCTGCTGCGCCGGACGACGGGCGCCTGCTCCTCGTCGATGCCGTCGTCCCCGCCGGAAACGAGCCGCACGGCGGGAAGTTCCTCGACCTGCTCATGCTCGCCCTCTTCGGCGCCCGCGAGCGCGACGAGGCGCAGTGGCGCGCGCTCCTGGAGGGGAACGGGTTCGAGCCGATTGGCGTCGAGGACGGCTTGGTCGAGGCGCGGTGCCGCTGACGGTCGGCACCGCGGGCCACATCGACCACGGCAAGACGTGGCTCGTCCGGGCGCTGACCGGGAGGGACACCGACCGCCTGCCCGAGGAGCAGCGTCGCGGGATCTCGATCGAGCTCGGCTACGCGCCGCTCGAGCTCCCCGACGGCCGGCACCTGTCGCTGATCGACGTCCCCGGCCACGAGCGCTTCGTTCGCACGATGGTCGCCGGTGCGAGCGGGATCGACCTCTTCCTGCTCGTGCTCGACGCCGCCGAGGGGGCGCGGCCGCAGACGCACGAGCACCTGGCGATCCTGCGCCTGCTCGGGATCGAGCACGGCGTCGTCGCGGTGACGAAGGCGGACGCGGTGGACGAGGAGACGCTCGAACTGGCGCTCGCGGAGGCGGCAGAGCTGGCGCCGGACGCGGAAGCGGTGGCGGTGAGCGCAAAGACCGGCGCCGGCGTCGACGAGCTGCGGGCGGCGCTGGGCCGCGCGGCGGAGCTTGTGTTACAGGAACACAAAGTCGACGTCGCGGCGGCAGCGCGGCTCCACGTCGACCGCGCCTTCACGCTGCGCGGGATCGGGACGGTCGTGACCGGGACGCTCTGGTCGGGCACGGTCGGCGAGGGCGACGTGCTCCGGGCCGAGCCGCCCGGCCGCGACGTCCGCGTTCGCAGCGTGCAGGTGCACGACCGGCCGGTCGCGCGGGCCGAGGCCGGACAGCGCGTCGCGCTCTCGCTGCCAGGCGTTGGGCGGCGCGAGCTGCGGCGGGGCGACGTCCTGATCGCGCCGGGCAGCCTGCGTCGGAGCTACCGGCTAGACGTCGCGCTCCACGAGCTCGCGCCGATCGACGACGGCGAGCGCCTGCACGTCCACCACGGAACCGCCGCCGTTCCCGCCCGCATCGTCAAGTCGGGTGGCTACGCACAGCTGCGGCTGGCGGCGCCGGTGGTCGCGGCTCGCGGCGACCGCGTCGTCCTCAGGGGCGCGACGACGGTGGGCGGCGGCCTCGTGCTCGACCCGGTGCCTGCGCGGCACGCCGACGCGGCCCGCTTCGAGCTCGCCCGGCTCGGCCAGACGCTGGTACACGCGCCGCGGCTCGTCGACGGCGCCTGGCAGTACTCCGAGGAGTGGCTGGCCGAGCTCCAGGCCGAGCTCGAGCGCGCGCTCGACCGGGCCGACCCGCTCGATCCGGGCGTGCCCGCACCAACCGAGCCGTGGGCGAAGGACGTGCTGGCGCGACTCCCGTTCGAACGCCGCGGCTCCCGGCTCTACCGGCCGGGCGCCAGCGGGACGCTTGGCGCCCGTGCTGCCGAGGCGGAGGCGCTGGCGGCGGCGCTTGCGGCGGCAGAGCCCGGCGCGGCGAAGGTGGAGGACGCCGACCTGGCCCGCTTCCTCGAGCGCGAAGGCCGGCTCGTCCGGCTCGGCGACGGCTGGGCCGTCTCGGCGGCGGCCTACGAGCGGGGCCGGTCGCTCGTCGTCGCCGAGTGCTCGGCTGCCGGGCAGATCACGCTCGGGCGCTTCCGCGACCTCGCCGGCTGCGGCCGCCGCGACGCGCAGCTGCTGCTCGAGCGGCTCGACGCCGATGGCGTCACGCGTCGGGTGGCGCAGGCGCGGGTGCTGCGGCGGGGCTCGTCGGAGCCGGCGCCGTAGCGGCGGGCTTCTCCGGCCCGTCGGTCGACCGCAGCACCTCCTTCACGAGCCGCTCACTGAAGCCGGCTGCGAAGGCGAGTACCAGGAAGAACGCGAAGCGGTCGCGGTCGTCCGTCGGTACGTCGAGTTGGCGGATCACGCCGCCCTGGAGGGCGAAGTAGACGAGCAGCCCGAAGACGCCGCCGATGAACGGCCTGAAGGCGGCCACACGCTGCACGTACGAGCGGCCGACCTCGTGACGGACGTGGAACTTGTCCGCGCTCATCCGGGTGACGACGCTGACGAGCGCGCCGAGGGCGCCCGCGATCAGGCAGCCGAAGAACGTCGTCAGGTTCACCGGCACGTCGCTGGCGGCGAGCAGGAGCCCGACGGGGATGGTGATCGCGCAGAGCGCGAGCACCCCGCCGAGCATCCCGCCGAGGTAGACGATCTGCGCCTCACGCGAGGCCGCCTGCGCGTAGTGCTCCGCGATCCGGTCGAGCTCATGCTCCTGGTGCTCGATTGCGTCCGCCGTCATCGGATCGATCCGGCCCTCCCCGTTGGGCGCGGAGGCGATCATCAGGTCGCGCATCCAGACGAAGAGCCAGTTCACGAGCAGCCGCTGGTTCAGCCCCCGGAGCGCGTTCCGCACGGAGACGTACTGGACTTCACCGCGATGGAGGATGTGCGCGACCTCCGGATGCATGCGCACGAGCCGTTCCGTCTCCGTGTACATCTCGATCCGGTCGCGGGCGCGAAAGAGCCTGAGTCCGAGCCGCTTCGGCTGCACCGTCGTGACCGCGACTGCCATCGGCCCGCTCTCGCAGATGTAGGAGTCGGTGATCTCGCCGTGGTCGTGCACGAAGACGGCCCGCAGCTCCTGGTAGCGCTCCTCGGCAGCAGTGCCGGATTCGCGGGCGGCCCACGCGTCGACGAGTTCGGAGAAGGAGACACGGCGCGGCCGGGCGCGCGGCGCGGTCTCGGCGGTCGCCTGCTCGTACGGGTGTGCGATCTCGGCCATCCGAAGCCCCTTCCGAGCCGGCCGCACGACTCCGGTTGATTCCGCCCAGCTTTCGACCATCTAGCGTAGGGGATCGCGCCGAATGCGACAAGGCATCGTCGCTGCAAGACTGAGCGCGATGCGCGTTCCCGTCATCACCGCCGTCCTCGCCGCCGCGGTCGCAGTGGCGTCCGTCTCTGCGGCCGGCTTCGAGCGCGGCACGGCGACGGTTACCTCGCCTACGGGTACGAAGCGCGTCGTGCTCCAGGTCGAGATCGCGCGCACCGGGGCGCAGCGCGAGCAGGGCCTCATGGGCCGCCGCTCGCTGGACGCGAAGGCGGGCATGGTGTTTCTCTACCCCCAGCCGCACCGAGGCGCCTTCTGGATGAAGGACACGCTGATCCCGCTCGACATCGCCTTCTACGACGGGCGCGGCCGGATCCTGCGGATCCTGACCATGCAGCCGTGCCGCCGCGACCCGTGCCGGCTCTACGACCCGAACGTCGACTTCCGGGCCGCGCTCGAGGTGAAGGCGGGCTCGTTCCGCCGCTGGGGCGTGCGGTCCGGCGACCGGATCGTCCTACGTGCTACTCGATCGGGCTGACGCTCAGCCGGAGCACGTCAGGCCGGTGGTAGTGCCCGGCTGGGTCGAACCGCTGCCGCGCCTGCAGGAGGACGTCAGGGTCGAGCTCCGCGTACAGGATCCCCTCCTCGCCATAGAGCGGGCCGGCGAGGTGACTCCCGTCCGGCGCGAGAATGGCCGAGCCGCCGCGGCCGAGTAGATCGCGGCCCTCGAGCAGCGAGCGAAGCGGAAAATCCTCCGGGTACGAGCCGGCGCGCTGGAAGTGGCAGGGGGCGATCACGAACGCACGCGACTCGAGGGCGATGTGCTGCAGCGTCGCCTGCCAGGCGTCGCCGTCGTCCGCGGTCGAGGCGATATAGATCTCAACGCCGGACTCGTAGAGCGCGAAGCGGGCCAGCGGCATGTAGTTCTCCCAGCAGATCAGTCCGCCAAGCCGGCCGAGCGGCGTCTCGATCGCCCGCAGGCCGCGTCCGTCGCCCGGTCCCCACACGAGCCGCTCGTGGTTCGTCGGCACGAGCTTGCGGTGGTGGAGCGCGAGCTCGCCGTCTGGCGACCAGTAGAGAAGCGAGTTGTAGAGCGTGCCCGGCCGCTCGCGGTCAATCTCGTTGACGCCGACCACGAGCCAGACCCCGTGCTCGCGGGCGATCCCGCCGAGCCGCTCGGCATCCGGGCCCGGCACCTCGAGCGACTCGCGGTGGAGGAGCGCGAACGCCTCCGTCGCCCCGGGCTCGGCCCAGCCCGCGAGCGCCTTGGCCCAAGCCGACGACGGGTACGCGGGGATGAACGTCTCCGGAAAGACGACCAGCTTCGCGCCTGCCGCGGCCGCCTCGGCGGCCCGGTCTGCGACGCGTGCGATCGTGCCCGCGCGGTCGAAGATCGCCGGCTCGACCTGCACGCAGGCGGCGGTGACGCGCTCCCTCACGCCCAGTCCAGCGGCTTGTAGCCGCTCGCCCTGGGGGCGGAGACGATCAGGACGACGGCATCGGCAGCGCTTCGGTTCACGACTGTCCGCGTCGGCTCCGGGTCGAGCCGGGCGAAGGTCCCGGCCGGCGCGGGGTGGTCGACGCCGTCGATCACCACGGTCGCGTCGCCGGAAAGCACGATGAAGACCTCCTCCTGGTCGCTGCCCGTCTCGTCGTGCTCGGGGATCATCTCCCCCGGCGGCAACTCGGCGACGTTCATCCCGAACGACTGCAGGCCCAGCGACTTCCGCGCCAACGCCCACTTCGGGAACGGCCGCTCGAAGTCGTCCATGTGCACGATCGTGAATCCGCTCATCCCGCGTCCTCCCACTCCGGTTCGGGGCCGATGCCGACGCCCTCGGCCACCCGGTTGATGTAGTTGAAGTAGGCGATCACCTGAATCGCGTCGTGGATCGCCTCGTCGTCCCAGCCGTGGCGGCGCAGCCCGTCCACGTCGGCCGCCCCGACCGCCGCCGGCGACCGCGTCAGCTTGACGGCGTAGTCGCAGAGCGCACGCACGGGCTTGCTCAGCTCCGCGTCGCGGTAATCGTGGGAGCAACGCTCCACGAGCTGGTCGGCTGCGCCCTCGGCACGGAGGTCGTCGGCGTGCGCACGCGTTCAGTAGTGGCAGTCGTTCTCGCGTGAGACGACCGTCGCGAGCAGCTCGCGCTCCTGGCGGGAAAGCGCCGACGTGCCGAACATGATCCCCTTGTAGAGCTCGATCGAGCGCCGGAGGACGCTCGGGCGCAGGCTCATCGCCTTGACGATGTTGAAGACCTTGCCCGCGCGGCCCACGGCGGCCTCGTACTCCTCCTTCAGCACGCCGCTCGCCTCGTCCTCGTCGGTCAGGCGCAGGTGAGCCACGCCGTCGATCCTCGCAGAAAGCGCCGACTCGACAAGCCCGGGGAGCTCGTGGTGAGCTCCCCGAGCTTTCCTTCTCTCCCCCTCTACCTGCGCAGGTCGACCGAGAAGGACACGAGCCGGCGGGTCGAGACACCGCCGAGCACGTCCTCACCGGCCTTGCGCGCGCGGGCGAAGACCACGAGCAACTGCTGCCGGCTGGTCGCCGGGTAGCCGGCGGCGCGGTTCATCGTCAGCGTGGCGAAGCCGTCCGCACCCGTCGGCTGCTCCGCGGGCGTCGAGAACTGGTTGTACGGGACCGCGTCGGCGTAGAGGAGCGCGCCCTGGACCGGCTTCCCCTTGCAGGTGACGCGGAAGCGCACCGAGATCGTCTGCGTCGAGCCGGTGACCACCGACGGAGTGATCGACTGGCCGTCGATGAGCAGCCGGTCTGGCAGCGAGACGTTCGCGATCGGGATCGGGGCGTTGCCGCTGCACCCTGTCGCGGGCGCGGGCGCCGACCGGATCACCGCCGACGGAACCGACGTCGCGGCCGTGGAGCCGTCGGCGTTCCTGGCCGTTACGCGCGAGCGGATCGTGTTGCCGACGTCGACCTTCTTGAGCACGTACGTCTTCTCCGTGGCGCCGCCGATCTGCGAGCAACTGCCGCCGTTCTCGTCGCAGCGCCGCCACGAGTACGTGAACGTGATCGGGGCCGTACCAGTCCAGGTGCCGTTGCTGGTCGTCAAGGTCTGCCCCTCCTGCGGCGTACCGGAGACGGCAGGCGGCGACTGGTTCGAGGGAGCTGCCTGGGAGGCCGAGTCGGCGACCTCCGCACCGCCGAAGACGGCACCGGCCACGACCAAAGTGCTCGCAACCGCCGTCAGAAGAACCCTACGTCCGTTCATGTTCGGACCCCTTTCCTTGTCTCGTGAGAGCTGGATGCCGCGTCAACAGGCGCGGCGGTAGGAGATTTCGCGGCTGAAGGCGCCCAGGTAGCCGGCGCCTGCTTGGTTGACCGACATCGCGATCCGCAGGCGGTTCGGGCCGCACGGCAGCTTCGCCTCGAAGCGGACGCGCGAGTTCAGGTCGAGGAAGACGCGCTTCAGCGTCACCCACTGCCCGAACTGCGACAGCCGCTGCAGCTGGATCTGCTTTCGGGCCATGCTGCGACCGGCGAAGACGCGGGCGACGAAGCCGTTCAGGCGCCCGAACGAGATCGACGGGTGTACCGCCGTCGCGACGACGAGGCTCGAGGCCGTCTTCCACCTCGCGCGGTAATTGGTCAGCACCTTTGGCGAGACGTTGTAGGCGAACGTGCCGTCGGGGCCTGTGATCACGGTCGCGAGCACGACCTCAGACGTCTGGCCGTAGGGCTGGTAGCTGAGCTGGACGTTCTCGCCGGCCCTCCTGCTGTTCACCTGGCCCGAGAGCGTGACCTTGTCGCCGTAGTCGATCTGGGGCTGCGAGAGGGCGAGCGAGACGGCCGGCGGGGGACCCGCCACCCTGACCGTGCCGGTCACCTTCGGGTTGAGAGCGTCCCGGTAGCGGTACGTGCCCGCGACATCGAACCTGAAGGTGTACGTCTTCCCGCGCGTGAGCACCGGTGACGCAAACGCACCGGTCGTCGAGACGATTTGGTGGTCGCGCGTGTCGTCGTTGCGCCAGCGGATCGAGTCGCCGGCGACGATGGCGACCGTGGCGGGCGAGAACGAGGTCGCCCTGATCGAGACGGTCTTCGTTGTGGCGGCGGCCGCAGGACCGGAGAGCAGCAGACCGACGACGAGCGGAAGCGGACTGAGGAGTGTGCGTCGCATGGCCCCTCGATTCCCGTCCCGGAGGGGCCTTCAAGCGCGAACCTGGGCGGTTTTACCGAATCCTTTCACGCCGCTGACCTGCCGCTTGCAGAGCGGCGGCGACTACGCTCCGTGATGGAGCGGCACGGGCCCGGTGGCCCAGCCGGTCTTCAAAATCGGCCCGGTCGTGCAAACCACGGCTTGCTCGGTTCGACTCCGGGGCCGCTCCGCTAGGCCGAATCACCGATCGAGTGATCCGACGTCTCAAGCTGTCGAATCAAGCTGTCGAGCGCACTTGGAGAGGTCTCGGGCATCGTCTAAACCTGCCGCGGTGTCGCGGTGCGGTGGGGTCGACTCAGGGGCCGCGTTACCGAATCGTGTCGACGCCCGGATCCGGCGACTCCGCTTCCTCCTTCGCTCGCCGCGCACCGGCGACGAGGAAGAGGACGAGCAGGACGAGGCCCGCCAGGGCAGCCACGAACATGACCGGGAAGAACAGCCCCAGGATGATCCCGAGGACGATCAGTGCCAATGCGGAGACCAGCATGGCCCGCATCTCCCCGCGACCCGCAACGACGAAACCCGGGGAAATCCCTCGAACGAGGGACGGAGTAGGCCTCTTGGGTCTCAAGCCCTAGGACCTCGCTGCCGATGGTGTGGTCATCAGCGAGTTCCGTGGGCCGTGCCGCAGCGTTCCACGTCGAGCTCCTTCCGAAGTAGTGGGGGTGACCTAGCTCACCCCCACGCTTCACTTCCGGTACTTCCGCTTCAGCGCCGCGATCTCCGCCGGCTCGTAGAGCGGGCGCGTCGGATCGAGCGCGACCAGCTCGTCGCGGCGTGCGACGCGACCGATCTCTGCGGCGAGCTTTCGCGCACGACGATGGCAGCTGTCACAGAGCGTGATCAGGTCGCGGCCCGGCTCCTCCTCGCCGAGCGTCGCGTGCGTGAGGTGGTGCGCGCCGACGCCGTCGGTCGCGCCGCAGCGCTTCACCTCGCAGGCCGGCGCATGTGCGAGCTGGGCCTTCGCGCGCCGCGACCAGTGGCCGCTCGCCGCGTAGGCATGCGGGCTGAGTCGCTGGAGAGCGGCGTAGACGGCGGGAGCGAGCTTGCCTCCCGCATCGGGTGAGCGCCCGTCGCGCCAGCGCTCGAGCGCCGAGGCCGCCTCAGCCTCGATCTCCGCCCGCCGGCGCGCAGCCTCCCGCCGCGCCGCCTCGGCGGGACTGAGCAGCGCGGGCGCCTCCCGGCGCGCCCTCAGCACGTCCTGCAGCGACTTCTTTCCGGCTCCGCGGCTCATCGCTGACTAGTGTGCCCGGATGCGCACGCGCCGCCTTGGCAGCTCCGAGCTCGAGGTGACCGTGGTCGGGCTCGGCTGCAACAACTTCGGGGGCCGCATCGACGAGACCGCCTCGCGGGCGGTGATCGACGCTGCGCTCGACGCCGGGATCACCTTCTTCGACACCGCGGACGTCTACGGCAATGGCGGCGGCAGCGAGGAGATCATCGGCAGGGCGCTCGAGGGCCGCCGCGACCGCGTCGTGCTGGCGACGAAGTTCGGCCACGACCTCGGCACCGGGGAGACCGCGCGCGCCACCCGCGGGTACATCCGCAAGGCGGTCGAGGCGTCGCTGCGTCGCCTTCGCACCGACCGGATCGACCTCTACCAGTACCACCGGCCCGACGGCGTCACGCCGCTCGAGGAGACGCTCGAGGCGCTGCACGAGCTCGTGCAGGAGGGGACGGTGCGCGCGATCGGATCCTCGAACTTCACGGCCGCGATGGTCGCGGAGGCCGCAGAAACCGCGCGTGAGCGCGGGCTGACCCCGTTCGTCTCCGAGCAGAGCCAGTACTCGTGGCTGCGGCGCGATGCCGAGCAGGAGCTGCTGCCCACGTGCCGCCGGCTCGGGATCGGCTTCATCCCCTACTTCCCGCTCGCGAGCGGCCTCCTCACGGGCAAATACGAGAGGGGCCGGCCCGCACCCAAGGGCACTCGGCTCGCGGGGCGCGAGCTCGACGCGGCCGATCTCGACGCGGTCGAGCGGCTGCAGGCGTTCGCCGAGGGGCACGGCGTCTCGCTGCTCGAGGTCGCGATCGGCGGCCTGGCCGCCGTGGACGGCATCGCCTCCGTGATCGCCGGCGCGACCAAGCGCGAGCAGGTGCGCGCGAACGCAGCCGCCGGCGAATGGGAGCCGATGCCCGAGCAGCTGGAAGAGCTGCGGTCGCTCCTCTAGCGGTGTTGGCCGAGGTCGCCGCCGCAGCGCTCGTCTGCCTCGACCCTGGTCACGGCACGGCGCCTGAGATCGGCCGCCAGGTTGAGCCGATTGGCCCAGGCTCGCGCGAGCTGAAGATCAAGGATCCCGGCGGCGCCCCCGGCGAGGCGGCGGTGGCGTTCGCGATTGCCCGCCGCGCGCGGACGCAACTGCTCGCCCGCGGGTACCGCGTGGCGATGACCCGCAACGGCACCGGCTATCGCGGCGGCAACCGCGAACGGGCGCGGTTCTGCAACGACCGCCGCGCGGCGCTGATGATCCGCATCCACGCCGACGGCTCGTCCGACCCGGCCGCCCGCGGGATCTCCACCCTCGTGCCGGCGCTCCACCGCGGCTGGACCGACGACATCCACGGCGAGAGCGCGCGGGCCGGAGAGCTACTGCAGCGCGACCTCGTCGCCGCCACCGGCGCGCGCAACCTCGGCGTCGTCGAGCGCGCCGACCTGACCGGTTTCAACTGGGCCGACGTGCCGGCGGTGCTCGTCGAGACCGGCTTCATGTCGAACCGACGCGAGTCGGCGCTGCTCCGCTCGCCGGGCTACCAAGCGAAGGTCGCCGGCGCGCTCGCCCGCGCGGCTCAGCGCTTCCTGAGCCGGTAGATGACGCCGCGGCCCCAGTCGCCTGCGAGCAGGCCGCCCTTCAGCGGCTCGACGGCGAGTCCGAGCGGATGCTCGAAGCCGTCGACGAAGGTCGAGGAGCGGCCGCTACGGACGTTCACCCGGACGAGCTTCCGGCCCCAGCGCTCGCTCAGATACTGACCCCACTCGGCGACGATCAGCGTGCCGCCCCAGAGCGCCAGCGTGTTCGCAGAGGAGTGCGGCTCGAGATACGCGACGGGTGGGGTGACCCCTGTGCACGAGCCTCGCAACCGCCGCAGCTTCCAGCTGGCCCAGCAGCGCGGCCAGCCGTAGTCGGCGCCGGGCCGGAACCGGACGATCGTCTCGGCAGGCTCCTCGTCCCCGAGGTCGTCGCGGGCGTTGTCGGAGACGTAGAGCGTCGGACCGTCAAAGACGAGCCCAAACGGGTTGCGCAGGCCGCGCGCGACGGTCTTCACGTCGCTGCCGTCCTGGCGGAAGGAGAGGAGCGCGCCGCTGCGGGCGTCCTCTTCCTCGCAGACGTCGCAGGTGGAGCCGCTGCCGAGATAGAGGCGGCCGTCGGGGCCGAGCGCGATCGTGTCCTGCTGGTGCCGGTCGAACGGCAGCCGCGTCACGATCTTCTCGCGTGAGACGACGTTGCGGCCGCTGACGGCGAGGCGGCTGACGTAGCCCTGCGCCGAGACGTAGAGGGTCGAACCGACCCAGGCGAGCCCGAGCGGGGTGTCGAAGCCACGGGCGAGCACGCGTGGCTTCGAGGAGCCGCGGCCGACGGCGACGACCTCGCCGGTCTCCTGCGCCGCATACAAGAGGCCGTCGGGGCCGAACGCGAGCGCGGTCGGCCGCTTCACCCCCGTCGCGTAGATCTCGGCGACGAGGCCGCAGCACGGCTTCAGCGCCGGCGCGGGCCTCAGCGTTGGCCGGAGCGGGGAGGCGTCTTCGACCCCGGCGGCGCCCGGTACGGCAACGAGCGCGGCCGCCGCGACTGCGGCGGCGAGGACCTCACGCCTCCCAGGGATCGGCGGCGCCCGTCTCGGCCGCTCGGCGTCGTCGCCGCAGGACCCGGAGCCGGCGCATCCGCGGCGCGGGCGCGGCGGGAACCTCGTCGGTCTTCTCCGGGTCTGCAGGAAGCTTCGTCACGATCGTCTTCGACTCGGGATCCGGCGCGGCCTCGACGGCGGTCGCCTCGACCACCGGCATGCCCCACGGTCCGGTCGTGTCCGCTGCGTCGGGCTCGAGCGGGGGTGCTATCTCGTCGAGCCGCCAGCGCGCACGCCGCGCGGCCTCGGCCCACTCGGCCAGGACGACGAGTGTCCACGCGGCCGCCATCACGAGCACGATCCACGTTGTGGAGAGATCGGCCAGGCCGGCGAAGAGCGCAACGAGGAGGAGGAAGGCGCTCTCGACGACAAGACGCGGGATCGTGAAGCGGCGGAAGTGGGGCGGCGGGACAGCTTCGACCCACTCGGGCGAGAGATTCGCCCGCGGCTCGACAGGCCAGTGCTCCTCGTCGAAGGAGGCCGGGCTGGAGCGTTCGGCCCGCAGCGAGCGCAGCTCGGCGCGCAGCTCGTCGGCGACGGACTCGAGCTCGCGCACACGCTCGGCGAACGCGTGGAATGCCTCCTCGACCCGCGCGGCGTCGTAGGTCTCGCCGGTACTGGCCCGTTCCTGCGTCCGCGTTAGCTTGCTCATCTCCCTGAAGTATGCCGCGGGGACGAAGAAGCCTGCTCAGACCGGCTTTTCCCCAACACCCGCGGCGAGCTCCGTGCCGCGCCCGCCCGAGCGCAGCGGCGGCGTCCGACCTCCTGCGCGGTCGGCCAGGCCGAGCAGCAGCTCCCGTACCGTCTCGATTGCGTCGTGCGCCGGCGTCCAGCCCAGCTCCTCGCGTGCCCGGGTGCAGTCGAGCAGCGGCACGCCGAGCGCGAGATCGAGCCAGTCGGGCGACGTCGGCTGGAGGTGCGCACGCCAGCTCGCATCCGCAAGCACGCGCGCCAGCCGCGCCGGGATCGTCATGGGTCTCGCGCCAATCGCCGCGGCGACACGTTTCCCGTCCAGCTCGGGCTCCGCCGCGACGTTGAACGCGCCGCGGACGTCGCGGGTGGCGGCGAGCCGGTACGCCTCGCCGACGTCGCGCGAGTGCACGATCTGCACGACTGCCCCGGGGACGTGCGGGAAAACGGGCAGCCGCCCCGGCCTGAGCAGCGGGCTCGGCAGCAGCGGCCCGGTGAAGAGCCGCCGCACCTCCTCGGAGCTCTCCCGCTTCATGATCAGCGCCGGCCGGAGTCGAACGACACGCACGTCGTGCTCGGCCTCGAAGCGGTCGAGCATCCGCTCGAGCTCGGCCTTGTGGCGGGAGTACCAGCTCGTCGGGATGCCGGCGTGCGGCCAGGTTTCGTCGACGCGGCTCTTTGGCCCGGGCGAGTAGACGCCGATCGAGGACGCGGCCACGAGCGCGGGGACGCCGGCGGCCGCGACCGCGTCGAGCACCCGCGCGGAGCCGTCGACGTTCGTCGCCCGCAGCGCCTGCCGGTCACGCGAAGGCTGGATCAGCCAGGCCAGGTGGATGACGCAGTCGGCGCCGCGGAAGTGCGGGACGAGGTCGTCGCGCGTGACGTCGGCGGACACAAACTGAGTCTTCGCGTAGCGGGCGTCGGTCGGCCGGCGGGCGATTCCGAGGATCGATTCGACCGCGCCGTCGGCCGCGAGTGCCTCGAGCACGCTCGTGCCGACGTTCCCCGTAGCCCCGACGATGACGATGCGCATACCGAGCCTCTGCCCACGAGCGGCCCGGACTAGTCCTGCCGGTCAGTCCTCCCCGCCGAGCTTGTCCATCTCGCCAAGGGCCTGCTGCGCCTTCTCGTGCACCGCGCGACGGCGCTCGTCGAGCGAGAGCGTCTGCTCCGGCCCAGGCGGGGGCTCCGGAGGCTCGGCGGCGGCCGGCGGGGGCTCCGGAGGCTCGGCGGCGGCCGGCGGCCGCCCCACTTCGTCGACCGGCTGACCCTCAGCGGCGTCGAAGTCGTCGCGGTCGTCGGCGGCGCCGCGCGCCTCCTCGAGCTTCGCGCGGAGCTCGGTCGCGGGGTCGTGACCTGCGTCGGCCTGCGGCGCCGGCCTGCTCTGGCGCCTGTGCAGCCTGCTCCAGAGCCAGGCCAGCCCGAGTGCGCCGCCGAGTGCCGTGAGCAGCCGTCGCATGGCTCCGATGCTACTCTGTCGACCGCTTCCTGCTCCGGTTCCGCGTGTGCCGTTCCCGACCACGCTTGCCTCCGGGGCCGCCTAAGACCAGAGGAAGCCCGACGGAAGGAGACCGGGAACGTGAACGACTACGAGATTCTGCTCATGTTGGACCCCGACCTGCCCGAGGAGCGGCAGGAGGCGATCGTCAAGCGCACCCGCGACCTCGTCGAGACGAGCGGGGGGGCGTGGGACGGCCAGGACCCGTGGGGCCGGCGCAAGCTCGCGTACGAGATCGACAAGAAGGGCGAAGGCGTCTACCATCTGCTCTCGTTCACCGCCGACGGCGACACGCTCGACGAGATCTCGCGCGTGCTCAAGATCGACGACGACGTGATGCGGCACCTGGCCACCCGTCGCTATAAGCCGGGTTCGACCCAGCCAGTAGCGGTGGGCGGGCCGGCACGCGAGGATGTCCGGGAACCGATCGACAGCTCGCTGGAGGAGGAGTAATGCCCGCAAACATCAACAGCGTTGTCCTCGTCGGCAACCTGACGCGCGACCCGGAGCTGCGGCACACGCCGTCCGGCATGGCCGTCTGCTCGCTGCGGCTCGCCGTCAACTCGCGCCGCAAGGACGAGAGCGGCAACTGGGCCGACAAGCCCAACTACTTCGACGTGACCGTCTGGGGCGCCCAGGGCGAGAACTGCGCCCAGTACCTCGCGAAGGGCCGGCCGGTGGGCGTCCAGGGCCGCCTCGAGTGGCGCGAATGGGACGCTCAGGACGGCACCAAGCGGCAGGCGGTCGAGGTCGTCGCCGACAACGTCCAGTTCCTCGGCGGCCGCGGCGACGGCGACGGTGCCGGCGGCCAGCAGTTCGTGCCGCAGGGCGCCTCGCAGAGCTCGTCCGCCGACTTCCCCGCGGCCGCGGCCGACGACGACATCCCGTTCTAGGAGAGATTGCATGGCACAGCCGAAGACCCAGCAGACGCGCAAGCGTCCCGGCTCGTCACTCGCCCCCGGGCGACGGAAGAGCTGCCTCTTCTGCAAGGACAAGGTCGAAGAGGTCGACTACAAGAACCTGAACCAGCTCCGGCGCTACATCTCGGAGAAGGGGAAGATCCGCAACCGCCGCATCACCGGCGCCTGCCGGCGCCACCAGCGGCAGGTCGCGGTCGCCGTCAAGCGCGCGCGTGAGATGGCGCTCCTGCCCTACGTGGAGCCGCGCTGATGGAGGTGATCCTGCTCAGCGACGTCGACAAGGTCGGCCTCCGCGGGGAGGTCGTCAGCGTCGCCCGGGGCTATGCCCGCAACTTCCTGCTTCCGCGCAAGCTGGCCGAGCCCGCCACGGCGGGCCGCGTGGCCGAGTTGAAGCGGCTCGACGACCAGCGCGCCCGCCACGAGGCACGCTCGGTCGAGCACGCGAACGAGATCGCCGACGTGCTCCGCAAGACGGTGCTCAGCTTCGACGTCAAGGCCGGCCCGACGGGCGCGCTGTTCGGCTCTGTGACGACGACCGACATCGCCGACGAGCTCTGGCGGACGCGGAAGATCCGCGTCGACCGGAAGAAAATCGGCACCGACTCGATCCGGAGGATCGGCCGCTACGCGATCCCGATCCAGATCTTCGAGGACGTCACGGTCGACGTGAAGACGCTGGTCGTTCCCGAGGGCGGCGAGCTGCCCCCCGAGGAGGAGCTGGCGGCGATGGAGGCGGCCGAGGCCGAGACGGCGGCCGCCGAGCAGGCCGAGGCTCAGGCGCAGCACGCCGAGGCCGAGGAGCTGCTCGAGGCCCAGCTCTCCACCGAGGAGGTCGAGGAGGAACGGCAGCCGGACGTCGCGGCAGAGTCGGCCGACGCGCCCGTCGAGGGCGCCCCGGAGACGGTCGATGCCGAGCTCGAGCAGGGCGACGCCGAGCCCGGAGCGGAGCCCACCTAGCGCAACGTTCCACAGCGCGCTCCACAGGGGTGTGGAGCGCGCTGCGAACTTTCCGCTCTAAGCGGCCACGGTGTTTGTGGACAGGTGTGCGCCGGGCTCTGGGTTTTGGTGGAGAACCGGGAGAACATGAGTTCTGTTCTCCCTGCACAGAGGCTGCTTCCCGCTTCCACAGACGGTTGTGGATCCCCAGCTGTTGAGGCCGTCCGCCGCTGCCGCTCTAATGAGCAGCCATGGCACAGGTCGCGGCCAGCCACGCTTCAACCATGCCTCCACTTGGAGCCCCGGCCGGCGCCCAGTCACCGTACGTGCCCTCGCACGACCTGGACGCGGAGATGTCGGTACTCAGCGCGATGCTGCTCTCGCCGACGGCGATCGCGGCCGTCAGCGAGCACCTGACCTCATCCGACTTCTACCGTCGCACGCACGGGATCATCTTCGACGTCGCCCGCGGGCTCTTCGAGCGCGGCGAGCCGGTCGACGCGATCACCGTCGCGGCCAAGCTCGAGGAGGAGAGCCAGCTCGAGCTCGTCGGCGGCCGACCGAAGATCCACGAGATCGCGGCCTGGGCCTCCGCGACGGGCAACGCCGCGCACTACGCGTTGATCGTCCGCGACCACGCGCTGATCCGCCGGCTCTCGGACGCGGGTCGCGAGATCACCCGCCTCGCCACCGAGCGCGGCGAGGAGACACCCCACCTGATCTCACGGGCCGAGCAGCTGCTCTTCGAGGTCAGCCAGGCCGGCAGCCCCGGTGAGCTGCGCTCGCTGAAGGAGGCGCTCGTCGAGACCTTCGAGCGCGTCAGCCACCTGTACGAGCAGGGCGCGTCCGTCACGGGCGTCTCGAGCGGCTTCACCGAGCTCGACGCGGTCACGGCGGGCTTCCAGCCGGGCAACTTGATCATCCTCGCCGCGCGCCCGTCGATGGGGAAGAGCGCCCTCGGGATCAGCATCGCCGCCAACGTCGCCCGCGACGGCACGCCGTGCGCGATCTTCACGCTGGAGATGTCGAAGCAGGAGGTGACGCAGCGCCTGATCTGCCTCGAGGGCAAGATCGACTCGCACAAGATCCGGACGGGGAAGCTCGCGGAGGAGGACTGGTCGCGCCTCTCGAAGGCGTGCGCGTCGCTCGAGCAGGCACCGCTCTTCCTCGACGATACCCCAGGGCTGACCCTCTTCGAGCTCCGCTCGCGCGCCCAGACCTTGAAGCGGCGCGAGCCCAACCTCGGCCTGATCATCGTCGACTACCTGCAGCTGATGGCGATGGGCGGCAACGTCGAGAGCCGCCTGCAGGAGGTCTCGTCGCTGTCGCGCGGGCTGAAGGCGCTCGCGAAGGATCTCGACCTGCCGGTGATCGCCCTCTCGCAGCTGTCGCGCGCAGTCGAGCAGCGCACCGACAAGCGCCCCGTCCTCTCCGACCTGCGCGAGAGCGGCTCGATCGAGCAGGACGCCGACCTCGTCATGTTCATCTACCGCGACGAGTACTACAACGGCGAGGAGTCCGAGCAGCAGGGGCTCGCCGAGGTCCACGTGGCGAAGCACCGCAACGGGCCGACCGAGACGATCAAGCTCAACTTCGTCAAGCGGTACGCGAAGTTCTCGGACCACCGGGCCGCGTGAGAGCGACCTGCCTCAAGTGCGGCTGCGCCTTCGAGACGATCGAGGTGAAGGTGCTGCACTTCACCTTCCCCGGCAGCCGCTACTGCGAGGTCTGCCGGCAGGCGGAGGAGGTCGAGCAAGCGCAGAGCCAGGCGGCGGCGCGGTTCGTCCGCACGGGCGTCCCGCTCGCCTACCGAGACTGCTCGTTCGCGAACTTCCAGCGCTTGCCAGGCACGGGCGACGCGCTCGCGCAGGCGATGAACCTGTCGAAGGAGGTGCGCCAGGGGCGCAAACCGAACCGCGGCCTGCTCCTGCACGGGCCGCCCGGCGCCGGCAAGACGCACCTCGCGATAGCCGTCCTCCGCGAGGCCGCGTACATGCAGGAGTCGGCCAGCCTCTTCATCAACGTGCCGACGTGGCTGCAGCGGCTTCGCGACCTGCGCAGCCAGCAGCTGGACGGCGAGGAGCTGCAGTGGAGCTTCCCGCGCGGCTACAAGATCGTCGTCCTCGACGACCTCGGCAACGAGAAGCCCGACGACTGGTCGCGGGGCCGTCTCTACAGCCTGGTCAACGAGCGCGAGTCGTCACGCTCGCTGACGATCGTGACCACGAACCTGTCCCTCGGGGAGCTCGACGACCGCGTCGGCAAGCCCATCGCCAGCCGCCTGCGGCGGCTCTGTCAGGAGGTGAGGCTCACACCGACGCAGGACTACCGGGCGCTTGGCGCCGCCTGACATCGCGTTTCGGAAAGGAGCAGGGCATGATCGACCAGACCATCTGGCTTGCAGCGCGGGCGACGTCCTACACCGTCGTCTGCGAGGAGTGCGCCGCCGAGCACGGCTACGCCGGCGCACGCGTGGAGGGACGGCTCGAGCTCGAGCGCGACCACACCGCGACGTGCTGCACGCGCGGCCATCCGATCAGCATCCTCCGGTCGCTCGAACAGCCGATCGGCGTACGGTTCGGCTGAGTCGGGCATGATCGCTCCGTGCCCGCGACCGTAATCGTCGGCGCGCAGTGGGGCGACGAAGGCAAGGGCAAGATCGTCGACCTGCTCGCGCAGGAGAGCGACGTCGTCTGCCGCTACCAGGGCGGCCCGAATGCGGGACACACCGTGATCGTAGCCGGCGAGACATTCAAGTTCCGCCATCTTCCGTCGGGGATCCTCTCGGGCAAAGCGAGCGTGCTCGGCGCGGGCTGCGTCGTCGATCCGGGCGTACTGCTCGACGAGATCGACGGGCTCGAGGGCCGCGGCATCTCGGCGGAGCCGCTCCGGATCTCGGGCAACGCGCACCTGATCATGCCGTGGCACATCGCGATCGACGGCGCCGGCGAGAAGCGGCTCGGCAAGCTGCAGATCGGCACCACCCGCCGCGGCATCGGCCCGGCGTACGCCGACAAGGCGGCCCGGCTCGGCATCCGCGTCCAGGACCTGCTCGACGCCAAGATCCTGCGCCAGAAGATCGAGACGGCGCTCGCCGAGAAGAACATCTGGCTCGAGCGCGTCTACGAGCTGGAGCCCTTCGACCTCGACGACGTCGCCGAGCGGCACGAGGCCTTCGCGCAGCGGCTGCGGCCGTTCGTCGCCGACACGTCGCTCTTCGTCGACGAGGCGCTCCGGGACGGCAAGGACGTGCTGCTCGAGGGCGCGCAGGGGACGCTGCTCGACCTCGACCACGGCACCTATCCGTTCGTGACCTCCTCGAACCCGATCGCGGGTGCGGCGGCGACCGGGATCGGGATCGGGCCGAACCGGATCGATCGCGTCATCGGCGTCTCGAAGGCGTACGTCACGCGGGTCGGCGCTGGCCCGTTCCCGAGCGAGATGGAGCCCGAGCTGTCGGCGCAGGTGCGCGAGCTGGGCCAGGAGTACGGCACCGTCACCGGCCGCGACCGGCGGCCGGGGTGGCTCGACCTCGTCGCGCTCCGCTACGCCGTGCGGCTGAACGGGATCGGGTCGCTCGCGCTCACGAAGCTCGACGTGCTCTCTGCCTTCGCGGAGCTCCAGGTCTGCGTCGCCTACCGGCTGCCCGACGGCACGGAGACGAGGGACTTCCCCGCACACCAGAGCGACTTCCACCACGCACGCCCAGTCTTCGAGTCGGTGCCCGGCTGGACCGAGCCACTCGACGACTGCGCCTCGCTCGCCGACCTTCCTGATGCCGCGCGCCGCTACGTCGAGCTGGTCGAGCGCGAGCTCGGCGCCACCGTCGAGCTGGTCGGCACCGGGGCCGCGCGCGAGCAGGTGCTCGCGCGCGGCTGACCCGCGACGGGGAAGACGAACAGCAGAAGGCTCTCGGCAAGCACCTCACGCGGCGACTGGCGGCGCTACGCCGAGCCGGCCGGGAGGATCGCGTCGCGGATCGCGCGCAGGTCCTCGATTGCCGCCCCGATGTCACCAGGGTCGACCTCCTGACCGGCGTCGAGCCGGTCGGCCAGGTCGCGTACCGCCTCGTAGGACGCCTGGAGCCCCGCGTCCTGCGTCCCCAGCCCCCCGTCACCCGGCTGCACGGCAAGCAGCCTTTCGATCTCGTCGCAGGCGAGTGGCAGCTCGGTGACCGGGTCCACCGCCAGCGCCTCCTCGATCTCCGCCCAGCGGGTCTCCCACTCCTGCAGGTCGAGGCCGGGTTCGTTCATGCTCATGGGAGCGTCATGCGCCGCGAGGGCGGCCTCGAAACCACGTGGGAGTAGACTCGGCCCGCCGTGAAGGTGCTCCTCGTCGGATCGGGTGGCCGCGAGCACGCGCTCGCATGGAAGCTTGCCCAGAGGCCTGGAGCGACGGAGCTGCACGCGGCGCCGGGGAACCCGGGCATCGCCTTGCTCGGGCACTGCCACCCCGTCCGCGCCGACGACGCCGAGGCGCTGCTCGGCCTCGCACGCAGCCTCGACGTCGATCTTGCCGTGATTGGGCCGGAGGCGCCGCTCGTCGCCGGCGTCGCGGATGCCCTGCGCCGAAACGGGATCGCCGTCTTCGGTCCCGGCCGCGCAGCCGCCCGGATTGAGGGCTCGAAGACGTTTGCGAAGCACGTGCTGGCGGCGGCCGGCGTGCCCGCTGCGGAGACGCTGGCGGTGGCGCGGCCGCCCTGCGTCGTCAAGGTCGACGGGCTCGCGGCCGGCAAGGGAGTCTTCGTCTGCGAGACGGCGGAGCAGCTCGACGCGGCGCTGCGCGCGGCTTCGGCCTTCGACGGCCCGCTCGTGATCGAGGAGCTGCTCGCGGGCGAGGAGATCTCGGTCTTCGCGCTCTCCGACGGCCAGCGGGTGTTGCCGCTTGCGGCGGCGCAGGACTTCAAACGGATCGGCGACGGCGACACGGGGCCGAACACCGGTGGGATGGGCACGTTCTCGCCGGTCCCCGGCTTCGGGCCGCAAGAGGTGGCGGAGCTGGTCGAGCAGGTCCATGCGCCGGTGGTCGAAGAGCTCGCCCGGCGCGGCGCTCCGTTCGTCGGAGTGCTCTTCGGCGGCTTGATGCTGACCGAGTCCGGGCCGAAGGTGCTCGAGTTCAACGCCCGCTTCGGCGACCCTGAGACGGAGTCGATTCTCCCGCTCCTCGAGGGCGATTTGCTGCCCGCGCTCGTGGCCGCCGCCGGCGGCGGCCTGGAGGGGGTCGAGGTCAGCCTGACCGCGGAGGCGGCCGTGACCGTCGTGCTGGCTGCAGCGGGGTACCCGGAGCGCCCGGACGCCGGGACCCCGATCGAGGCAATCGAGGACGCGGAGGCGGCGGGTGCACTCGTCTTCCACGCGGGGACGGCGAGGCACGGAGACCGGATCGTCACGAACGGCGGCCGGATCCTCGCCGTCACAGGGGTGGCCCCGACGCTGGCGGAGGCGCGCGAGCGTGCCTACGCGGGCTGCGAGCGGATCCGCTTCGAAGGCATGCAGTACCGGCGCGACATCGCCGCAGCCGCGGCCGGTCGGCCGGAGCGGGCGCTAGACTCGCACGAGTGATCTCGCGCTACTCCCGCCCGGCCATGTCGGCGATCTGGTCGGACGGAGCGAAGCTGCAGCGGTGGCTCGACGTCGAGCTGGCCGCGCTCGAGGGGTGGGCCGAGGTCGGAGTCGTCCCGCGTGAGGCCGTGGACGCGATCCGCGAGCGCGCCCAGCCGCCGACCGCGGCGCGCGTTGCGGAGATCGAAGCGCGGACGCATCACGACGTCGCCGCGTTCGTCGACGCCGTCGCGGAGCAGCTCGGTGGGGACGGTCGCTGGTTCCACTACGGCCTCACGTCGTCGGACGTCCTCGACACGGCGCTCTCGCTCCAGATCCAGGCTGCAGGCGCACTTGTGCTCGATGGGATCGAGCGGGCGCTCGCAGCTGTGGTCGCGCGCGCCGAGGAGCATCGCGAGACGATCACAATCGGGCGCACCCACGGCGTCCACGCCGAGCCCACGACCTTCGGGCTGAAGCTCGCCGGCTGGGCGTTCGGACTTGCTCGCGACCGGACGCGGGTCGAGCACGCGCTCGAGGGGATGCGGGTCGGGAAGCTGTCGGGCGCGGTCGGGACGTACTCCGCCGCCGATCCCGAGGTCGAGCGGATTGCCTGTGAGCGGCTGGGGCTCGAGCCGGCCCCAAGCGCGACGCAGATCCTCCAGCGCGATAGGCACGCCGAGGTGCTGAACGCGCTCGCGCTTCTCGCCGCGTCGCTCGAGCGGTTCGCGCTCGAGCTCCGCCACCTCGCCCGCACCGAGGTGCGCGAGGTCGAGGAGCCGTTCGCCGCCGGACAGAAGGGCTCGTCGGCGATGCCGCACAAACGGAACCCGATCGTCTCGGAGCGCATCTGCGGGCTTGCGCGCGTCGTCCGCGGCGGAGCCGTCGCTGGACTCGAGAACGTCGCGCTGTGGCACGAGCGCGACATCTCGCACTCCTCGGCCGAGCGAATCGTGCTGCCGGACGCGTTCCTCGCCGTCGACTACATGCTCGACCGCTTCGGCTGGCTGATGGAGGGACTCGTCGTCCGCACGGAGCGGATGCGCGAGAACCTCGACGCGGGCCACCGGCTCTATTTCAGCCAGCGGCTGCTGCTGGCGCTCGTCGAGTCGGGGCTCTCCCGGGACGAGGCATACCGGCTGGTGCAGCGGCACGCGATGCGTGCGTGGGACGAGGGGCTCGACTTCCCGGACCTTGTCCGCGCCGCCGGCGAGATCGCCGGCCGCGTCGATCTGGAGGCCGTCTTCGATCTCGGCGCCTACACCCGGCACATCGGCGTCGTCTTCGACCGGCTGCGCGCGCTACGCGAGGAGCACGTCCATGCCTGAGACGGCAGTGCACGTCGGCAGCGGAAAGGTGCGCGAGCTCTACGCGCTCGGCGAGGACCGGCTCCTGCTCGTCGCCTCCGACCGAATCTCGACGTTCGACGTGATCCTTCCGACCGAGATCCCGGACAAGGGGCGCGTGCTCACGGGCCTCTCCGCCTTCTGGTTCACGCGTACCGCCCACATCGTCCCGAATCACCTGCTCGCGGTGCGGGAGGACGGCCGTTCGCTCGAATGCCGCCGGCTGGAGATGCTGCCCGTCGAGGTCGTCGTCCGCGGCTACCTCTCCGGTTCGGGCTGGAAGGACTACCTCGCGGTTGGGGCAATCTGCGGGCACCGCCTCCCGGCCGGCCTCGCCGAGGCGGCGCGGCTGCCGGAGCCGATCGTGACGCCGGCGACCAAAGCCGCGGCGGGGCACGACCAGAACATCGACGCCGACGCGGCGGCAGCTCTGATCGGCGCGGACCGCTGGGCCGAGGTCGAGACCGTAGCGCTCGCCCTCTACGCCTTTGCCGCCGCACACGCCGAGGCGCGCGGGATCGTCCTCGCCGACACGAAGTTCGAGCTCGGGCTGGACCAGGAGGGAACGCTCGTCCTCGCGGACGAGGCGCTGACACCAGACTCCTCGCGTTTCTGGCCCGCCGACGGCTACGTGCCCGGCGGCCCCCAGCCGTCCTACGACAAGCAGTACGTGCGCGACTACTGCGAATCACTCGGCTGGGACAAGACCGAGCCGGGCCCGGAGGTGCCCGAGGACGTCGTCGCGGGAACACGTGCTCGGTATGTCGAGGCGTTCGAGCTCTTGACGGGCATCGCCTTCGACGCCTACCTCGCCCACCCGCAGGTGGTGCTCCGTTGAGGGTGACCGTGCTCGTGCGGCCGAAGCACGGGATCCTCGACCCGGAGGGCGAAGCGGTGCAGGGGTCACTGCGCAAGCTCGGCTTCGCGGTCGGCGGCGCTCGTGTCGGCCGGCTCGTCGACCTCGAGATCGACGCCGCGTCCGAGCAGGAGGCGAAGGACCAGGTCGAGCGCATGTGCCACGAACTGCTCGCAAACCCGCTGATCGAGAGCTTCGAGGTCGAGGTCGAGGGAGGCGACAGGCCGTGAGCATCCGGCCGAAGATCGCGGTGCTCGTCTTCCCCGGCTCCAACGACGACCGGGACGCCGCCTGGGCGCTGGGAGCGCTGGGCGCCGAACCCGAACTGGTCTGGCACGCCGAGGAGGAGCTGCCGCAGGAGACCGGCGCGGTCGTCCTGCCGGGCGGGTTCTCGTACGGCGACTACCTTCGCTGCGGCGCGATTGCCCGCTTCGCGCCCGTCCTCGACGCGGTCCGGTCGTTCGCGGCCGACGGAGGACCGGTGCTCGGTATCTGCAACGGCTTCCAGATCCTCTGCGAAGCCGGCCTGCTCCCGGGCGTGCTCCGCCGGAATCGCGACCTCGAGTTCGTCTGCCGCGACGTCAGCCTGCGGGTGGAGCGCGACGATACGCCGTTCACCGCCCGCTGCGAGCCGGGGCAGGAGCTGACGATCCCGGTGAAGCACGGCGAGGGCAGCTGGTATGCGGATGCAGAGCTGTACGCCGAGCTGGACGCTGCGGGTCAGCTGGTGCTGCGCTACGCGGAGGATTGCAACGGCTCCGTCGGCGACGTCGCCGGCGTCTGCAACGAGGGGCGGAACGTGTTCGGCCTGATGCCGCACCCGGAGCACGCGGTCGACCCGCTGCTGGGCTCGGGCGACGGAGCGTTGCTGCTCGCTGCGCTCGTCGAGGCCGCGCGGGCGCGCGTCCTCGCACCCGCCTGACCGGAGACCGAGCCGCATCAGAGCCGCAGCGCTTCCTTCAGCCCCGGGTGCCTCAGAAGCGCCGCGCGCATCTTCTCCAGGTCGCGGAGCCGCAGCGTCACCGGGCCGCGCCGCGCGACGCCGTCCGTGGCATAGGCGAAGCGCACGAGCCGCTCCCCGTTGGCATCCTCGAGCAGCTGCACAAGCGACGCGAACCGCTTGCCGCCCGACTGCTGGGGCAGCCGCAGCTCCTCCACCAGCGTCGCCGGCCCCCACGGTGTCGCCGCCTTCGTCTCGCCAGCCATGCACGCCACGCTATGCGGCGACCTGCAACGGAAGGGGGACGCGTTCGTCACGGAACCGGATCGATCCGTCCACCGTTGCATCCGTATGCCGAGAGCGATCTGGAGCGGCACGATTTCCTTCGGGCTCGTCAGCGTCCCCGTCCGCATGTACAGCGCGATCGACGAGCAGGACGTGCACTTCCACCTGATCCACGAGCCCGACGGCGGCCGGATCGGCTACCAGAAGGTCTGCAAGGCGGAGAACGAGCCAGTGCCCGACGACGAGATCGTCAAGGCGTACGAGCTGGACGAGGACGAGCTGGTCGAGCTCACGGACGAGGACTTCGCCGCCGTGAAGGCTGAGGGCGTCAAGACGATCGACATCTGCGACTTCGTTCCCTACGAGGAGATCGACCCGATCTACTTCGAGCGCACGTACTTCCTCGGCCCGCAGGACGGCGGCGAGAAGGTCTATTCGCTCCTGCGAGAGGCGATGGCGCAGAGCGAGCTGGCGGCGATCGGCAAGTACGTGATGCGCGACAAGCAGCACCTCGGGTGCCTGCGAATCCGCGAGGGCGTGATCACGCTGGAGAAGATGTTCTTCGACGACGAGATCCGGCCGGTGGACGAGATCGCGCCGGGGAAGGCGAAAGTGTCGAAGCCCGAGCTCGAGATGGCCGTCGCCCTGATCGACCAGTTCAAATCGAAGTTCGACCCGGGCCGCTACCACGACACCTACCGCAAGTCGCTGCTCGAGCTGATCGAGGCGAAGCGGAAGGGCAAGACGATCACGGCCGTGCCCGCGGCCGAGGACGACGAGCCGGCCGATCTGCTGGCGGCGCTGAAGGCGTCGGTCGACGCCGCGAAGAAGAGCAAGGGCTCCGTCCGGGCGAAACGGCCGCCCGCGAGGAAGAAGCCGGCGGCGCGAAAGCGCGCACGCGCGAAGCGCTAGCGAAGGTCACCACTGCTTCCGCCGCGCCTTCGTCGGCGGGGTGCTCGTGATGTGGAAGGCGCGGCAGCGTCCGCAGCGATAGGGCCGCTTGAAGACGAAGCTTCCGAAGCGCGCGGCCATGCCGGCGATCGCCTGTTGCGCCTCTCGAACGGACGCGTACGGCGTCTTCGTGCACGGTCTCCGCTTGACCACGGGGTTCCAGTCGACAGCTCGGATCACAGGCATTAGCAGCGCGTGAGTGGCGCGTGAGCGGCCCGGCGCACCCTCTGATCGACCCCAAGCGGAGGAAGACATGACGGGAAGAACACTCACGACGGTCTGCGTGCTGCTCGCACTCATCACGGGAGTCGGCACCGCCCGCGCCGCTGAGAAGGACACGCTCGTGCTGCGGGCGTTGACTGGCCCCAAGGGCGGCGACGTCAGGATCACCGTCCCCGCTGCCGACGCCGGCGCCGAGATCGAGCGCTTCGAGCAGCTGAAGGTCCGGCTGACGGCCCCGGATGGCTCGAAGACGAAGACGGTCGACTTGCAGGAGGTCCCGGCACCGGGAGGCGTCGCCGACATCGACCTCGGCGACGTCGAGCGCGGCGCCACCGTCACGGTCGACGTGCACGTCCGCGGCGAGAAGCAGCAGGGAACGACTCATCTCCAAGGTGCAACGACGGTGAAGGTCAGGCCGGATCTCGTTGTCTCTGCCGTCAACGCGGCCCCCGCAGACGCTGGCGACGCGTGCGGTGGGACGTCGTCGTCGATCTGGCCGAGCTCAATGGCGGCACGAGCGCGAGAGCGACCGTCACGCTGATGCTCGGGCCGACAGCGGTCGCCGCGCCGAAAAGCGTCACGATTGCCGCTGGCGACACCCGGTCAGTCGCGTTCGAGCAGGTCGCGCTCACGGCGCCGATGACGGCGGAGCTGACCGTGGGCGTCACCGGCGCAGACCCGTACGAGACCGACGAGACGAACAACGCCCGCTCACGTTC
>Ga0126307_10000375_pt1 | contig 28852 bp, 32 predicted proteins | sample Plot28_FD_89955 | JGI IMG/M metagenome (GOLD analysis project Ga0126307, IMG submission 89955) | Serpentine soil microbial communities from UC McLaughlin Reserve, CA, USA - Plot28 | ecosystem: Environmental > Terrestrial > Soil > Grasslands | place: USA: UC McLaughlin Reserve, Lake County... | reverse complement strand
GTTGAGCAGGTCATCCAGGCCGCCCTTGGGCGGAGCCGGCGTGCCCGTGGGGCCGCTCTGCACCGGCGGAGCCTCTCCGGGTGGCGGCGCCGGCTCGTGGGCCGGCGGTAGCCGCGGGCGCCGGCGGCGCAGCTCCGGCGGGTAGGCCGCGAAGCGCCGGCTCCTGACGCGGCGTCGGAGCTCCCGCGCGCTGCGTGGATACCAGCGCAGGGCCAGCAGCCGCGGATGGTGGGCGCCCTGGTTGTAGACCTGCATCTTCACCCGGCGGTGGGCCCCGATCCAGCCGAAGAGGCGGCGGACGAAGCCCGGATCCTCGCGGCCCCACAACGCCCACTCCCCCAGCATGAACGGCTTGCGGCGCCAGCGGCGGTCGCGGTAGAAGCGGTTGAGGCCGCGGAAGTTCGGCGAGTTGGCGAAGAGGTCGGTCCCCACCCAGTCCACGTAGCGCCCGCCCGGCCAGTAGCGGCCGGGTGAGTTTCCGGCCACGTTCGGCAGCCCCGCCGTGAAGGGGTTCCACATCAGCGAGACCTTGCCCCGCGGCAACTGCTGCAGCCGCGTGCGCACGCCCGGCAAGTGCATGCGCCGCAGCCGGCGGTTGATCGACCTGACCCCACCGCCACGCAGGATCAGCGTCGCCCGCCGCCAGGCCTTGCGGTACGCGCGCGGGCTGTGGTGGCGCCCACGGGGGGCGCCGCTGGCCGTGACCCCGCAGTAGGGGTTGTTGAAGTTGTTCATCTCCGCCATCAGGCGCACGTAGACGACCTGACGGGTGCGCGCGATCAGGGAGCCCAGTGCCTTCAGGTACACGTCTCCCTCGCCGCGGGCCAGGCCCAACGGGGTGACGAGCGAATGGCCGTGGCCGCCGCGCGCCGTGGAGAGATGCAGGATCGGGCGCGCGCCCTGCCGGGCGGTCTTCAGCAGCAGCTGGCGTTGCCAGTGCATCGACGCGCGCCCGGGATGCCGCCAGCCAGGGGTGAAGAAGTACTGCTACACCGCCGGGCGGCGACCCGACAGATGGGTGAAGGAGCGAATGGCGCGCTCGGTGTAGCCGCCCGTGCCGCCGTGGAAGGCCTTGCCCCGGGGCGGCGCGTAGCTGCGCCCGAGCGCGGTGGGCGCGAGTGCGGCCAGCAGCCCCGCCACGCACAGGATCACCAGCATGCCCCTCCTCACAGGGGGCAAGGTACCGCGCCAACTCAGCCTGGGTGGCCGGTCGCTGCGGCACTGCCGGCCGTCGCGAGGGCGGCCGGCCCCCCTCGTCGACAACGGCAAGGAAGGCGGCGGCGGCGACCAGCGCGTGGACCTGGTCAGCAGCGCAATCTGATGCGAATGTCCGCCTGCGGACGGGCCACGGGACCCCCGCTCCGGCCGACCACGCGGCAGTGCCCGCGCCGTGAAGGGCGGGGTCCGTTGACGAACTTCGGGTCCAGCCCCTCCTGCTCCAGCTCTGAGTCTGCCTGGTCGGCCGTCAGCCCCTCTATCCGCGGCACGCGCACCACGCAGCGCACCTGCTGCGTCGAGTAGGGCCGCACCTTGGAGCCGGCTGGGCTCTTCTGGAAGACGACCCTGCAGCGGTCGGGGTCGAAGGGCACCTGCTTGCCGTAGCTGGGTCCGAACCCGCGCTTGTTCAGCGCGACGTTTGCCTGGGTCGCGCTCTTGCCGATCACGTCGGGCATGCGGTCGTCGCCGGGGCCGATGGTCTTCTCGAGGTCGCATCCAACCCCCGTCAGGCACGCCATGAGGGCAACAACGGTGGCCGCGCACGCTCTCTTCGTGGGGGACATCGGCGGCGAACTTTCCCTGAAGCGACCCTGCGCACGCGTGAAGCTCGGCGGCCACCGCCGTCCCACACGCCGCAGGAGGCGGAGAGGGCGGGATTCGAACCCGCGAGAGATCTTGCGACCCCTACTCGCTTAGCAGGCGAGTGCCTTCAGCCACTCGGCCACCTCTCCGTGCAGAATGGCGATTCTATGCGCCGATTCGCCGTTGGCCTGGCCGTGGGCGTCCTCGCCCTGCTGGTGCTCACCCAGCTCCTGCTCCCAGCTTTCCTCGAGGAGCGCGTGGCCGGACGGCTGACCGAGGACGGCGGCTCGGCGGACGTATCGCTCTCCGCCTTCCCGGCCGTCCGGCTCCTGTGGGGGGACGGCAAGCGCTTCGAGGCCCGTGGCCGCGGGCTCAAGTTCGTGCCCGGTCGCGGCGAGCAGGTCTTCAGCCGGCTCGACGGCTTCAGCCAGGTCCGGATCGAGGTCGCGGGCCTGGAGGTGGAGGGCGTCGACGCCAGCCGCTTCACCCTGACGCGCCTGCGCTCGGGCGATCCCTACCGGCTCAGCATGAGGGGGCAGATCAGCGGCCGCGACGCTGCGGAGCTGCTCGGCGCCGAGGCCGGCGGGCCGCTCGGCGGCATTGCCGGCGGCATCGCCGGAAGCGTCCTGCCCGGCGGCGGTGAGACCGAGCTGCCGCTGACCGTGGAAGCCGACCTCGCCAGCCGCGGCGGGCGGGCGCAGGTGGTGCGGACCAACGCCACGGTGGCGGGGCTGCCTGCGGGCCCGGTCGCCGAGCTGGTGGTCGGCGCCGTGGTGTCAGACCTCTAGGCCCTCGAGGTCGAGCAGGAAGCGCTTCTTGTCCAGGCCGCCTGTGTAGCCGCCGAGGCCGCCGCCCGTGCGCAGCACGCGGTGACAGGGCACGACGACGGGCACCGGGTTGCGCCCCAGGGCGCTGCCCGCCGCACGTACGGCGCGCTCGCTGCCCGCCGCCCGGGCCACTTCGCGGTAGCTGGCCAGCTCGCCGAAGCCGACCCTCGCCGTGGCCTCCAGCACGCGGCGCGAGAAGCCCGAGGCCACCGAGAGGTCCAGCGGCAGATCGAACTCGCGCCGGCTTCCCTCGAAGTACTCGTCCAGCTCGCGCCGCACGCGGTCCAATCGCGCGGGGGCCTCGACCACCCGCGGTGACAGGCGCCGCGCCAGCTCGGCCAGCACGGAGTCGAACCCGTTCAGCGGGTAGGCCACCCGGGCGAGGCCGAATGGCGTCGCGGCCAGGAGCAGGTCGCCCATGGGCGAGTCGACGGTGGTGTAGGCCACGTCGACGAGGCCCTCCCGCTCCGCGCGCTGCGCGACGGAGGTCAGCGTCGCCTGCGGGGCCCCGCCCGGCAGTTCGTGCTCCTTCAGCCGACGCTCGAGGTCGTCCATCGGTGTGCTCCTTTCCTCAGCTTGGTTAGGCCTTCGTGCACGCTGCGCCGCGCGGCCGGCTCCGAGCACCCAAGCGCGCGGGCCAGCTCGCCGTACGGCGTGCCCAGCACGCAGCGCAGGAAGACGGCAGCGCGCTGCTTGTCGGGCAGCCGGCGCACCTGGTCGAAGAGATCGGTCGAGGCGTGTGCCGGCCGGTCGCTCACCGATTGCTCGGGGAGGTCGTCGCTGGGCAGCGCGCGCCGCGCGCGGGTGCGGTGCAGGTCGATCACCTTCCGCTCCGCGATCCGAAACAGCCAGGCCCGCAGGTGATCGCCGTGACGAAGCTCGGGGTATGCCCGAAGGGCCGAGACGCACGCCTCCTGAAAGCAGTCGTCGGCGTCCACGGGGCCGACGGACGCCACCAGGTAGCGGTAGACGTCGGCGCCGTGTTGGTCGAGCACGGCCTGGAACGGCGGCAGGGCGGTCACGCCCCTACAACGTGGCAGCCGCCCGTCCTGTGAGGTCCGGCGCTAGGCGCTGACGAACAGCGGCGAGCCCAGCGGGATCGTGTTGATCGGCCAGCGGGCCTGCTCGGCTCGCGTCCGCATGCAGCCAAGGCTCACCGGCTTGCCGATGGAGCTCTCGTTGCGCGTCGCATGCACCGCCAGCCGGTCGCCGCCGGGCCAGTCGGGCGGGAGGTCGACCTGGTGGCCGCTCAGGGCCAACACACAGCATCCATAGGGCGAGCCGGCGTCGGTCACCTTGAGCTTGTCGGTGACCGAGAAGCGGCCCTTGGGCGTGGGGTTCTGCGGGCTGCCGATAGCGATCGAGAACGAGCGGACGGGGCGCCCGCCCTTGCGCACCTCGAGGCGCTTGCTCGACAGGTCGGCATGGAGGCTCCAGGGCGTCGAGTCCAGCCTCGCGTCGCTGGCCCGCAGCCACCCCACCTGGCCGTTCTTGAGCTCGGGGGCCTGCACGGCCAACCAGTCGCCCTTGCGGCGAACCACACCGAAGACGCGCGGCGTCTCGAATTGAGTGCGCGGGGAGAGCGTGCTCTTCTTCCCACCGCCGGGTTCGCTGTAGATCACGGCCCGGCCCCGGACGGTGGCGGTCACGTTCTGGCCGATCGGCCGCGCGGAGCCCGAGGCGAACGGCTCACCCTGGGCCTTGCTCGGCGCGGTGGGCTCGAAGGGCCGCTGCTCGGGGTCGCCCCCGTCCCCGTCCGAGGACTCTCCCGAGGAGAGGGCCAGTGCGACGATGACCGCGCCCAGCACGGCGACCAAGCCGAGGGCGAGCGCCGCAGGGCCCAGCCGGCGGCGGCGCTTGGGGGCGCGCTCCTCCTCAACGGGGCTCGGACGGTCGGCCAACAGCTCGAGCACCGGCTTGGGATCCCCGCCCTGGTCGCCCCTCGGCTCGCCGCCGGGGCCGGCCGGCTCGTCGTGGCCCGGCCGCGCGCCGATCTCGGCCCAGGTGCGCTCTTCGAGCAGCGACTTGAGCACGCTGCCCAAGTCCTCGCCGCGCCGGAGGCCGAGCAGCGTGGAGAGCTGGTCGATGGCGTTCGCCCGCCGGCGCGTGACCTCCGCCTCCTCGACGTCGAACAGGGTCGCCAGTGCCTCGTCGGGCACCCGTCGGCGCAGGGACAGCTCGAGTAGCTCCCGGTCGTGCGGAGGGAGCTCCTCCAGTGCTGCGACGAGTTGTTCGGTGGAGATCATCCGGGGCGAAATTCCTGCCCCGCCCGGATCGGGCGCAGAAGCCTGAGCTTAAAGCCGGGCGCGACCCGTCCACCGCCGCTTGTGGCGCGTGGCCTCTAGCTGTCGTCCGATCCCAGCGGAGAGGGCTTGCGCCTCTCGCGTCGAGCGGCCGCGCCACGGCCGCGTCGTCGAGGTCAGACCTGCTGGGAGCGCAAGCGGCGCTCGGCGGCATCGAGCACAGAGCGGCGGTTGCGATGGGAGCTCTCGAACAGCTGTACCGCAGCGAGCTCGGTGGGCGAGGCCGAGGCCAGCCGCGAGGTTACCTCCGCCACCTTCATGTCCCGGTAGCCCTCCCACGGCTCGTCGACGTGCACCTCGGCCCCGGCGCCGTACTCCGCGCCCTCCTCGGCGAACTCGGCGGTCAAGACCGGTTCCTCGTCGACCTCCTTGATGCGCGCGCGCTCGGGCGGAGGAGGAGCGGGGCTACGCCCCGGCCGGGCCCGCAGCGGCGTAGGGGCGGCCTCGGGCGGGCGCGCCGGGTGGTCTGGCGACGGCTCGTCCTCGGTCCCGGAGGGTTCCTCGTCAGCCCGGGAAGGCGAGCGCTCCGCAGGTCGGGCCTCGAGACCGAGCAGCTCCGCCATCCGCTTGAGCGGGGCACGCAGGATGGCCAGGATCAGGTTGAGCAGGAACACCCGCTCTGGCGATGCCCCCTGCAGCTCACCGGGAAACGTCGATTGACGCATAGGCTCACGGGTAGCGCGAGACCATGGAATCGAGCACGACCGATCGCAACTGGGCCGAGCAGGCTCCGGGTCCGCTGGCCGACTACGCCGAGGATCCACCGCCCTTCGGGGGCTACGCCTTCATGACCGCGGTGTTCCTGACCGCGTTCGGTGGCGCCATGGCCGCCGCGAAGGCGAGCGGCCGTGATCTGCCCGAGCGAGTCTCCACCCAGGACGTCGTGCTGGTGGGCGTCGCGAGCCACAAGCTCTCGCGCCTGATCAGCAAGGACCGGATCACCAGCTTCGTCCGCGCTCCCTTCACCGAGTTCCAGCAGGGGACGGGGCACGCCGAGGTCGAGGAGCGCCCGCGCGGGCGAGGCCTGCGCCGCTCCTTCGGCGAGCTGCTGACCTGCCCTTACTGCCTTGCCCAGTGGGTGACCGCGGGCTTTGCGGTGGGTCTGGTCTACGCGCCGCGCAGCACCCGGCTGCTGGCCACGGTCTACAGCGCCGAGGCGATCTCGGACTTCCTCCAGCTGGCCTACCGGGCGAGCGAGGACCGGGCCTAGGCGCCAACGCCGGCGTGCCCTACGTCGCGCTGGTCAAAGAGTCGTTCGAGATAGTCCGCCGGAACCGCTTCCTGTGGTTCTACGGGCTGTTCGCCGGCGGGGCGACCTTCAACTTCCCGGCGTCGTTTCCGAGCGACTCGGGCGACGACTCCGCCGACCCCGTCCCATCGGTGGATCCCGAGGTGGTGGCCGTGATCGCCCTCGCGGTCTTGACCCTCGCCCTCGTCCTCGCCGCCCTCAGCATGGTTTCGCAGGGCGCCCTTGCCGACAGCGTGGCCGCGATCCGCACCGGCGAGCGCCGCAGCTTCGGGAGCGCGTGGAGGTCGGGGCTGCGCAGCTTCTGGAGAATGCTGGGCCTGGGCGTCGTATTCGCCTTGATCGGGTTAGCGCTCTTGCTCGCGGTGGTGCTGCCGGTGGCGGCCGTGATCGTGGCCGTGGCGCTGGCCTCGGACAGTGTCGTGCCCATCGTCGTCGCCGCGATCGGCGCGGGCATACCCGGGATCGTCGTGCTCTTCGCCCTCCTGCTGGTGCTCGGCGTCACCGCGCAGCTCGCGGTACGCCACGCGGTCGTCGCACGGGCCGGCATCACCGACTCGCTTCGGGTGGGCTGGCGGCTGCTGCGGGACAACCTCATCCCCTCCGGGGCCATGCTGCTCATCCAGCAGGCGGCGACCTTCGTCAGCTCGATCGGGATCCTCCTCGCCGTGCTCCTGCTGAGCCTGCCGGCGATCATCCTCCTCGTGGCCGGCGCAACCACGGTGGGCATCGTCGCCGCGGCCATGACGGCACTGATCGTGATTCCGCTCGCGCTGACCGCCTACGGCGCCCTGGGCGCCTTCAACCACTCGCTCTGGACGCTGGGCTACCTCGAGCTGATGCGGAGGGGGTGGGATTCGAACCCACGGTCCGCCTGACGACGGACTCCGGCTTTCAAGGCCGGCGCATTCGACCGCTCTGCCACCCCTCCGAGTGGCGTCAGCTTAGGTCGCTGAGGTCAGGCCCACCGGGCACGACACGCCCGTGCCGCCCAGGCCGCAGTAGCCGCCCGGGTTCTTGGCCAGGTACTGCTGGTGGTAGTCCTCTGCGTAGTAGAAGTCGCCCGCCGGCTGGATCTCTGTGGTGATGTCCGGGCTCTGGCCCGCCGCCCGCAGCGCCTCGGCGAACTTCGGCAACGAGGCCTCCGCCGCCTCCTGCTGGGCGTCGGAGTGGGTGTAGACCCCCGAGCGGTACTGCGTGCCCACGTCGTTGCCCTGGCGCATGCCCTGGGTGGGGTCGTGGCCCTCCCAGAAGGCCCGCAGGAGGTCCTCGTAGGAGATCTTCGTTGGGTCGAAGACCACCAGCACCACCTCGTTGTGGCCGGTCTTCGCCGAGCAGACCTCCTCGTAGGTCGGGTTCGCCGTGTAGCCCGCCGCGTAGCCGACGGCGGTCGTGTAGACGCCCTCGAGCTCCCAGAACATCTGCTCGGCGCCCCAGAAGCAGCCCATGCCGAAGACCGCCTGCTCGAGGCCCTCGGGGAACGGCGGCTCCAGCGGCGTGCCCCGCACGTAGTGCTTGGCCGGGACCCGCATCTTCTCCTCGCGCCCAAGCGGGGCGTCCTCGGGCGTGGGCATCTCGGTGTTGTGCTTGGAGAAGAAGAGCATCGCCCCTACGAGTCTAGGCGCGCGGGTGCTCCGTGCTGCTGCAGCACGGGCGGGACGTCGAGGCCGTGGTTCTCGACGATGGCGATGATCGTTCGGCCCACCGCCACCGCTGTGCCGTTGAGGGTGTGGAGGTGCCGCGGGCCCTTGCCCTCGGCGGGCCGGTAGCGCGCCCCGAGACGGCGCGCCTGGAAGCCGGTGGTGTTCGAGCAGGAGGTCAGCTCGCGGAAGCGCTCCTGGCCGGGCAGCCACGCCTCGAGGTCGTACTTCTTGGCCGCCGAGGCGCCCAGGTCGTCGACCGCGATGTTCACCACGCGGTAGGGGACGTCGAGCGTCTGCAGGAGTTCCTCCTCGATCTGCAGCAGCCGCTCGTGCTCGCCCTCGGAGTCCTCGGGGCGCACGAAGCTGAACATCTCGACCTTGTCGAACTGGTGCACGCGGAAGATCCCGCGCGTGTCCTTACCCGCGGCGCCCGCCTCGCGCCGGAAGCAGGGCGAGAAGCCCGCGTAGCGCAGGGGCAGGGCCGCCTCGTCGACGATCTCGTCGGCGTGCAGGGAGGCCAGCGGCACCTCGGAGGTGCCGACGAGATACAGGTCGTCGTCGGGCACGCGGTAGATCTGCTGCTCGGTGTCGGGCAGGAAGCCCGTCCCGAACATCGCCTCCTCGCGCACGAGCACGGGCGGCACGACAGGGGTGAAGCCCTGCCCCGAGAGCTCCTCAAGCGCCCAGCGCACGAGCGCCAGCTCCAGGAAGACGAGCGAGCCCTTGAGGTAGGCGAAGCGCGAGCCCGCGACGCGCGCGCCGGCCTCCAGGTCGACGAGGCCGTCGAGAAGCTCCAGGTGGTCTGGCCCGCCCGCCCCCGCCTCCCCCACCTCGCGCAGCACGGTGTCCTCGGGCGGCGCGTCGGGCGAGGGCAGGTTGGGCACCAGCGCGAGCGCCTCGTTCAGCCTCGAGGTCACCTGGGCCAGCTCGGCCTCGAGTTCCTTTTCGCGCTCGCCGGAGCCGCGCACCTCGGCGATCGTCTCCGAAGCGTCCTGGCCGGCCCGCTGGAGCTCGCCGATCCGTTTCGAGGCCTGGTTCTTGCGGGCTCGCAGCTCCTCGAGCTCGGGCAGCAGCGCGCGCCGGCGAGCGTCGAGCTCGAGCACCGGGTCGAGGCGCTCGGCGTCGCCGCGGCGAGCGAGCGCCTCGCGCGCGGAGTCAGGGTCCTCGCGTAGCTGCTTGAGATCGAGCACGCGCCGGGCGCTAGAGCGACGGAGCGCAGGCCGGGCGTCGGCCGGCCGAGCGGTGCTCGCTCGGCGCTCTCACTGGCCGCTGCGCTGGCCGCTACCGGTGTTCGGGGCCGGGTTGACCTCCTCGAGGCCCTCCTTGCCCTTCTTCCCCGAGTACTGGGCGACGAAGGCGGCCACCGCCTGCGCATCCTGTCCGACGACGATGTTCGCCGGCATGATGGCGCCCGAGAAGCCGCCGTTCCGGATGGCGTAGAGGACGTCTGCCTTGTCCTCCTTGCGAATGTTGAAGTTCGGGCCGTTGGTGCGCTCCCCGCCCTGGAGCTCGCCCTCCGGCTTCGAGCCGTAGGCATTGGCCGACTCCAGCGAGTGACAGCCGCTGCAGCGCTGCTGGAACAGGTCGGCGCCCTTGTGGGCTGCCTGCTGGTTCTCGGGCACCGTCACCTCGCCGCCACAGCCGGCCAGGGCCACCAGGAGGCCCGCACCGGCGACGGCGCCGACGCGCGGAAACAGGCGCAGGGGGCGGGGCACGGCGCTGCATAGTATCCGCCGCCCCATGCGGTCCCGCGCCTGCCTGCACCTCGTCGTGGCCGCAGCGCTGGGCGTGGGATGCGGCAACGAACAGGAAGAGCAGCCCAAGGGGCCGGTGAAGTCGTTTGCCGCAGGGCAGCCTGTGCGGGTCGTCGGCAAGGAGTACTTCTTCACGCCCGCGCGCGTGAGGGCGAGCGGCGATTCGATCCGCATAGAGCTCGACAACGAGGGGACGCTGGCGCACAACCTCAAGGTGGTCCAGGGCGGCCGCGAGCTGGGCGGTACGCCGACATTCCCGCCCGAGGGAACGCGCGGCGGCTCGGTCAAGCTGGCCCCGGGCCGCTACCGGATGATCTGCACGGTGGCCAACCACGAGCAGCTGGGCATGGTGGGGGAGCTCGAGGTGACAGCGCCTTGAGCGGCTACCGGCTGCTGCGCGCCGCCGATGCGCACTGGCGCCCGTCGAACCAGATGGGCGTGCTGAACACAGACCTCGCCAAACAGCTGGAGGCCGACACGCTCGGCGCCCGCCTGTGGCGCCTTCGGCCCGGACAGGCCTCGACCAGGCACCGCCACCCCCTGACCTCGGAGCTGTACGTGCTGCTGGAGGGCCGCGGCAGGGTCAGGTTCGGCGAGGAGCTGCTCGACCTCAACCCCCTCGACGCGCTGCTCGTGGAGCCCCCCACCGTGCGGCAGCTGTTCAACGACACGGGCACGGACCAGCTATGGCTCGTGGTAGGAGCGCCCCCCGAGCCCGCCAACACGCTCGAGATGGACCCCGAGCAGATCGCGGAGATGTACCCGGACGGGCCGAAGGCCCTGCCGCCCGAGCTCGCCTAGGGCCGCAGCGTCAGCCGCACCTCGGTGCCGCCCCCGCCGGGGCGCACCTCGACCTCGTCCATCAGCTGGCCCATGAACTCGAGGCCCCGGCCGCTCTCGGGAAGCTCGCCGCGGGCGGCCACCCGCGGCACGAAGCGCCCCTGGTCGCGCACGTAGAGCGCCAGCGCGCCGGCTTCCTCGCCCACGAAGATCTCGACTCCGTCGCGCGGCGAGGGCGACCGTGCTGGATCGCGTTCGCCACCGCCTCGCTGATGGCCAGCCTGACCCGATAACAGCCGAAGTCGTCCAGACGGAAGTCCGCGGCGGCTCCCGCGGCGAAGTCGCGAGCCTCGCTGAGGTTCGCGAGGTCCGCGGGGATCCAATGCGGGCGCCCGGAGAAGACCGCTCAGCCCCCGCCGGTGACGTATGCCCGCAGCGCCAGCGTCAGGATCAGCAAGAGGCCGACGGTCATCACGCCCATCTCCGCCAGCGCGACGCGCCGGGCGATCGAGACCTGCTCGGCGCGCTCGAGCCCCTCGATGTCGGGCACGTCCTCGAGCACCCGGAGGGCGACCGTCGCGCGAAAGCCCTCGCTGAACAGGGTCACCAGCAGCGGTGCCACGCCGTAGACGAAGTGCAGGCCGTCGGGCGCCTCCGCGCCGCGGGCGGCGAGGATCAGCCCGAGCACGACCTGGGCGGCGACCGTGGCTTGCGCGACGCGCAGCAGCGGCCAGAACCAGCGCGACGGCTGCCCCCGCAGATAAGCCACGGCGCCCCACACGGCGGCCCCCCCGTTGGTAGCCAGCACGCCGATGCCGAGGACCATGTGCAGACCAGTCACAAAGATGCCTTTCGCACTATGTAGCACCGGCGCACAAGCCTGAGATATACCTCCGGCGTGCTCAAGGAGTACGTGCCCGCACTCGTGTTCCTCTTCCTCGGCGTCACGGTCGGGGTGGTGCTCACGAACCTGAACCGGTTCCTTGGCCCCACCAGGCCCAACAGGGTGAAGTCCGAGCCCTATGAGTGCGGCCTTCCCTCGGAGGTGCGTAAGAGCTTCCGCTTCGGCATCAGCTTCTACCTGATCGCGATGCTCTTCATCCTGTTCGACATCGAGGTGGTCTTCCTCTACCCGGTGGCGCTCCAGCTCGATGCCTTCGGCGTCTTCGCCCTCGTGGAGACGATCATCTTCATCGTCCTGCTGTTCGTGGCCTTCGTGTTCGTGTGGCGCAGAGGGGCGCTCGAATGGAGGTAAAGCGCCAAAAGCTCGACGGCCTCAAGGTCCGCCAGGCGCGCGCCCAGCAGATGCTGCGCGGCGACCTGGAGGGCGACGACCTGGAGAAGTACGTCGAGGAGCGCGTACTGCTCACTCGCTTCGAGGACGCCCAGAACTGGGCCCGCAAGAACGCTATCTGGCCGTTGGGGTTCGGCCTCGCCTGCTGCGCCATCGAGATGATTACCGTGATCGGCTCGCCCCGCAACGACCTCTCCCGCTTCGGCGCCGAGGTCATTCGCTTCACGCCGCGCCAGGCCGACATGCTCATCCTCTCCGGCCGGGTGTCGGTGAAGATGGCGCCGGTCATCCGCCGGCTCTACGACCAGATGCTGGAGCCCAAGTGGGTCATCTCCATGGGCGCGTGCGCCTCCAGCGCGGGGATGTTCAACAACTACGCCCTCGTCGCCGGCGCCGACAAGTTCCTGCCGGTCGACGTGTACGTCCCCGGCTGTCCGCCGCGGCCCGAGGCGCTGATGTTCGGGATCATCAAGCTGCAGGAGAAGATCACGGGCGACCCCGGCCTCGGCTGGCGCGAGCGGTACGGGGCCGAAGGCACCGAAGAAGTTGCCTGACGCCACCGGTCTCGAGCTGATCGCCCAGCGCGTCCGCGACGAGGTCGGCGAGGACGCGGTGAGCGGCACCACCTTCTTCCGCAGGCAGGCGACGCTGCAGGTCGCGCCGGGCAGCGTGCGCGACGTGCTCACCTTCCTCAAGGAGGCCGACGCGGAGCCGTGGGACTTCCTTTCCTCAGTGCACGGCTGCGACTACCTGCCCGAGGAGCCGCGGCTGGGCGTTCATTACCAGCTGCTCTCCATGGCGCGACAGGACCGCTTGAACGTCAAGACTCGGGTAGGCGCCGACGAGCCCACCCTGCCCAGCGTGATCGAGCTCTTCCCCACCGCCAACCACCAGGAGCGCGAGGTCTACGACATGTTCGGCGTGGTCTTCGAGGGCCACCCCGACCTGCGGCGCATCCTCATGCCCGAGGACTACGAGGGCTACCCCCAGCGCCGCGACTTCCCGATGGGCGGCGAGCCGGTGCTGTTCACCTACAACGAGAAGAAGCTGCCCAACTGGTATGGCTGACGTAAGGGGCGGCTCCTACCGCGAGCGCGAGCGCTCGACCACCATCGACGTCGTCGGCGACGAGCCGATCTACGGCACCGACGTCCCCAACGCCGCGGACCTCGAGCCCGAGCACGAGCTCATGACGGTCAACCTCGGCCCGCACCACCCGGCCACCCACGGCGTGCTGCGCCTGCTGACCACCCTCGAGGGCGAGACGGTCACCGACATCAAGCCGATCATCGGCTACGTCCACACCGGCATCGAGAAGAGCTGCGAGGACCAGGAGTACTGGAAGGCGATCACGTTCGTCGAGCGGATGGACTACCTCGCCTACTACTTCAACGCGATGGCTTTCTGCATGGCCGTCGAGACGCTTCTCGAGGAGGAGGTTCCCAAGCGCGCCCAGTACCTGCGTGTGGTGCATCTCGAGCTCAACCGAATCGCGTCGCACCTGTTCTGGATCGCCACCGCCGCCCTGGACATCGGCGCGATCACGATGCTCTGGTGGGGCTGCCGCGACCGCGATCTGGTTCTCGACCTGTTCGAGATGTCCGGCGGCCAGCGCCTGCACACACGCTACTTCCAGGTCGGCGGCGTCTTCGAGGACGTGCCGCCGGGCTGGGCGGCCAAGTGCCGCGAGTTCCTGGCGGTGATGCCCGAGCGCATCGACCAGTACGAGGCCCTGCTCGACCGCAACGAGATCTGGGTCCGCCGCAATCGCCACACCGGAGTGGTGCCCCAGGAGCAGCTGCTCGAGCTCGGCGTCACCGGGCCGCTGCTGCGCGCCTCGGGTCATCCCTGGGACCTGCGCAAGGCGATGCCCTACTCGAGCTACGAGGACTTCGACTTCAAGATCCCCGTTGGGACGGTCGGCGACAACTACGACCGCTACCGCGTCCGGCTGGCCGAGATGCGGGAGTCGCTGAAGATCGTCGAGCAGGCGCTGGACGGCATGCCCGAGGGGCCGTGGATAACGCCCAACCGCAAGGTGGCCTTGCCGCCGCGCCACGAGCTTGCCACCTCCATGGAGGCGCTCATCCACCACTTCAAGCTGGTCACCGAGGGCTTCCGCGTCCCGCCGGGCGAGGCCTACGCGCCGATCGAGTCCCCGCGCGGGGAGCTGGGCTGCTTCGTCGTGGCCGACGGGTCCGCCAAGCCCGCGCGCGTGCACATGCGCGACCCCAGCTTCGTGAACCTGCAGGCCCTGGCACCCATGGGCGAGGGCGGCCTGATCGCCGACTTCATCGCCTCCATCGCCATGCTCGACCCCATTCTCGGGGGCATCGACCGCTGATGGCTGCGACCCGATGCGAGCGGAGGAGCCGCTGACAATTGGCCGGCGAGGAGTACAGCCAGCGAACCGGGGACGAGGGCGCCGTCCGCGCCGCCCCCCTACCCCCCGGCTGGGACACGGCCGTCGACATCGACAAGCCGCCCGCCACCGTGCCCGACCCGGCCGAGGTCCAGGTGCCCGAGGCCCTGCGCGAGCAGATCGAGACGATCATGGCGCGCTACCCCGACCGCCACTCGGCCGCGCTGCCCGCCATGCGGGCGGCCCAGGAGGCCCACGGCTGGTGCTCGCCGCTGGCCATCGACCAGGTGGCCTCGGTGATGCAGGTGACCCCCGCCTACCTGTCCTCGGTGGCGACCTTCTACGACATGCTGCGCACGCAGCCGACCGGCCCGCGCTACGTCTACGTGTGCACGAGCGTCGCTTGCCATCTGCGCAACGCCAAGGCCGTCTACGACGCCATCGCCGAGGAGGCCCGCGACCAAGACCTCGAGGGCGTGGAGGTGCGCGAGTTCGAGTGCCTGGGCGCGTGTGACATGGCGCCCATGGCGTCCGTCGACGGCCGCTACGTCGGCCCGCTCGACGACTCCGACGCGCACGAGCTGGTGGCGGCGATCCGGGAGGGCCGGATCATCCTGCCCGGCCGGGGCCTGGAGGACGCCGACTACCGCCTGCCCTGGGACCCCGACGCAGAGACCGCGCAGTCGGCCGGCCCTGAGGCCACCGGCTCCGAGCTCCACAGGAAGACCCAGCCTCAGGAGCCCGAGCCGCCGCATCCCGACGTTTCGCCGCCGGGAGGCACCGTCAAGGACCGACCCGAAGAGGAGCCCGAGGGCCAGTGAGCGCCGCCGAGACCCGCGTCCTGCTCGCCAACATCGACGAGCCGGGCCTCCAGACGCTCGACGTCTACGAGCGCCTCGGCGGCTACAAGTCGCTGCGCAAGGCCCTGTTCGACATGGCACCCGAGGAGGTGCTCACCGAGCTCGAGGAGTCCGGCCTGCGCGGCCGCGGGGGCGCCGGCTTCTCCATGGGCAAGAAGGCCAGCTTCATCCCCAAGGGGGCCATGGACAAGTTCCTCTGCTGCAACGCCGACGAGTCCGAGCCCGGCACGTTCAAGGACCGGCTACTGATGCAGAAGAACCCGCACCAGCTGATCGAAGGCTGCATCATCGGCTCGATCGCCGCCGGGGCCAACAAAGGCTTCATCTTCATCCGGGGCGAGTACTCCCACCAGGCCGACATCCTCGAGAAGGCCGTCGCGGAGACCTACGCCAAGGGCTACCTCGGCGCGGGCATCCTCGGCTCCGAGCACGACTTCGACCTCGTCGTCCACCGCGGGGAGGGCGCCTACATCTGCGGCGAGGAGTCCGCGCTGCTCGACGCGCTGGAGGGCAAGCGCGGCAACCCGCGGCTCAAGCCGCCCTTCCCTGCCAACCAGGGGCTCTACCAGGGCCCAACACTGATCAACAACGTCGAGACGCTGTGCAACGCGCCGGGGATCATCGAAAAGGGCGCGAACTGGTTCAAGGGCCTAGGGATCGACAAGTCCACCGGAACCAAGATCGTCTCGGTGTCGGGCAACGTGCAGAAGCCCGGCAACTACGAGATCGAGCTGGGCATGCCGGTGCGCGAGATCATCTTCGGGCTGGGGGGCGGCCCCCCCGCGGGCCACGAGGTCAAGTGCTTCTTTCCCGGCGGCTCGTCGGCGCCGGTGCTCACTAGCGACTCGCTGGACCTGCCCTACACCTTCGAGGCGATGGCCGAGGCAGGCTCGATGCTCGGCTCCGGGGCGATCATCGTGGTCGACGACTCGGTGCCGATCGTCTCCATCGCGCTGCGCCTGGCCGAGTTCTACCGCCATGAGTCCTGCGGCAAGTGCGTGCCCTGCCGCGAGGGGACCAACTGGACGGTCAAGACACTCGAGCGCATCGATTCGGGTGAGGCCACGCCCATGGACCTGGAGATCATGAGCCAGGTCCAGGAGAACATCCTCGGCAACTGCCTGTGCGTGCTCGGCGACTCGATGGCGATGCCCATCGGCTCGATGATCAAGCACTTCCGCGAGGAGTTCGAGCAGCACATCGAGGAGGCGCGCGCCGCCGCCGACCTCGAGGGGATGCCCGCGCTGGGCGCCGGCGAGCTGGCCTCGGCGCAGGGAGCGGGAGCGGCCTAGTGACACGCCCCGACGTCCGCGAGATCACCTTCGAGATCGACGGTCGCGAGGTCCTCGCCCCGGAGGGCCAGATGCTGGTCGACGCCGCCAAGCACGGCGACGTCGAGATCCCCTACTTCTGCTACGAGCCCAAGCTGGGCCAGCCCGTCGGCGCCTGCCGCATGTGCCTGGTGGAGATCGAAGGCATCCCCAAGCTGCAGACGTCATGCTCCACGCCGGTCAAGGACGGGATGGTGGTCAACACCACCTCCGAGCGGGTCAAGGCCGCGCAGAACGCGGTGGTCGAGTTCCTCCTGATCAACCACCCGCTGGACTGCCCCGTGTGCGACAAGGGCGGCGAGTGCCCGCTGCAGGACATCTCCTTCGGCTGGGGGGCCGGGCGCTCGCGCTTCATCGAGCCCAAGCGCCACTTCAAGAAGCCGCTCGAGCTCTCGCCCCTGATAGCCATCGATCGCGAGCGGTGCATCCTCTGCTATCGCTGCGTGCGCTTCTCGCAGGAGATCGCCGAGGACTACCAGCTGGTCTTCCTCGAGCGCGGCGACCACACCTTCGTCGGCACCCATGACGGTCGCCCCTACGTGGCGCCGTTCAGCGGCAACATCCTCGAGCTCTGCCCGGTGGGGGCGCTCACCTCGACCTCCTACCGCTTCCGCGCGCGGCCGTGGGACATCGAGGCCAGCGGCGGACTGTGCACGCTCTGCCCCTCGCAGTGCAACGTCAACTTCACCGTGCGCGACGACAAGGTGGTGCGCGTCAACTGCCGCGACAACCACGACGTCGACGACGGCTGGCTCTGCGACAAGGGGCGCTTCGCCTACCAGTCCATACACGCGCGCGAGAGGATCACCCGGCCGCTGGTGCGCGACGGCGGTGCCCTGCGCGAGGCCTCCTGGGAGCGCGCGCTCGACGAGGCGGCGGCGGCCCTGAAGAAGGCGGGCCCGGACGCGGCCGCGCTGGTGGGCGGCGGCACGACCAACGAAGAGGGCTTCCTCGTCCAGCACCTGGTGCGCAAGGGCCTGAAGTCGCCACACGTCGATTCGCGCGCGGGCGGCTTCATCCACGGCGAGCAGGCCCGGGCGCTTGCCCGCACCGACATCGCTGCCTCGGTCCCCGACATCGAGTGGGCGGGCGCGGTGCTGGTCATCGAGACCGAGCTGGTGGACGAGGCGCCGATCCTCGACCTGCGCGTGCGCAAGGGCGCGCGCCGGCACGGCACCCAGGTGGTCACGCTGAGCAGCCGACCCTCGACCCTCGACCCCAACGCCGCGGCGGCGCTTCGCTTCGCCCCCGGCTCCGCCGAGGCCGCTCTCGGCGCGCTGGCCTCCGCCCTTGGCTCGCCGCGAGCGGGCCTGGAGACCGCGGAGCTTGCCGCACGCGCCGGCCTCACCCCGGGTTTCCGGCCGGGGCATCCGGTAACCGGCGGAGAGGGACCCGCCGCGGGCAGCGCCGAGCGGCCCGTGCCCAGCGAGGACGATCGCCACTCCTCGGGCGAGGTCGCAGGCGGCGACGTGGCGGGCGCGCTGGAGGCCGCCGCCGCCGTGCTGCGCGACGCGTCCGGGGTCGTGGTGATCTGGGGCGAGCGGGTTGCCCACGGCGCCCGCGGCGAGCAGGCGGTGGATGCTCTGCTGGCGGTGGCGGGGGCGCTCGGGCTGCAGGGCGCTGCGGGCTCGGGAATGATCGAGGTCCCCACCACGGCGAACGGCCGCGGCCTGCGCGAGGCCGGCTGCCTGCCGAACCTGGGGCCGGGGCTCAAGGATGCCTCGGAGAACGGGCGCGGCGCCGGCGAGATCGGCCGCGCGCTGGGCGACGGCGAACTCTCCTCGCTGCTGCTCGTCGGCGCCGACCCCCTGCGTGACTACCCCGAGCGCGGCGTCTGGGAGGCGGCCATGGACGGAGCGTCGTCGGTCATCGCCTTCGCGGACTTCCGCACCGACTCGCTGGACGAGCACGCCACCGTGGTCTTCCCCGCCGAGTCCTACGCCGAGAAAGAGGGGACACTCACGCACCCCGACGGGCGCCTGCAGCGCGTGCGCCAGGCCATCGCGCACCCCGGCGACACGCGCGCCGGCTGGTGGGTGCTGTCCGAGCTCTGCGAGCGGGTGGGCGCAGGCCTCGCCCTCACCGGCGCCCCCGCGGCCTTCGAGCAGGCGGCCAAGACGGTCCCCTTCTGGGGCGGCATCACATACGAGGAGCTGGCCGGCAAGGGGGCTCGCTGGCAGGAGCGTGGAGCCTCCTCATCGGTCCCCCCGGCGGAGCTGCCCGAGGGCGAGCTCGAGGAGCCGCCCACGCCGGGCGACGGCCTGCGGCTGGGCACGGTGCCCTCGCTGTGGTCGGGCCCTGAGACCGAGAACGCCCCGGCCCTGCGCTTCCTCGCCCCGCGTCAGCGCGCCGAGCTCAGCGCCGGCGACGCGCGGCGCTTCGGCGTCTCGGCCGGCGACGAGGTGGACGTGTCGGTCGACGGCCAGAGCGTGCGCGCGGTGGCCGCCGTACGCGCTTCGGTGCCCGCCGGCAGCATCTTCCTCATCTCCGGCACGGCGGCCGACAACGCCACCGCGCTCACCAACGGGGTGCCGCGCACGGTGGAGGTCAGCCGGGCGTGACAGGCGCGGAGAACACGCTGGTCCAGATCGTCAAGGCGATCGTGATCTTCGCGGTCATCCTGCAGATCATCCCGATCATCCTGTGGGCCGAGCGCAAGCTGCTCGGTCGCTTCCAGTCCCGGCTGGGCCCGAACCGCGTGGGCTTCCGAGGACTGCTGCAGCCGTTGGCGGACGTGCTCAAGCTGGTCTCCAAGGAGCAGTCCGCGCCGGCCACCGCCGTGCCCTGGATGATGGCCGTGGCGCCGCTGATCTCGATCGTCACCGCCGTCGCGACGCTGGCGATCATCCCGTTCGGGCCGCCCGGTGCCTGGGGCGGGGACTTCGGCCTCTACGGCATCGACGTGCCGATCGGCCTCCTGTACTTCTTCGCCTTCGGCTCGCTGGCGTTCTACGGCCTCGTCCTCGGCGGCTGGTCGTCGGGCTCGAAGTTCTCGTTCCTGGGCTCGATGCGTGCCGCCGCGCAGCTGATCTCCTACGAGGTGGCGATCGGCCTGTCGTTGCTCGGCGTGGCCATGACCGCGGGGTCCATGTCGCTGGTAGACATCGTCGACGACCAGACCGGCATGTGGTTCGTCGTGCCGCAGTTCGTCGGCTTCCTGATCTTCCTGACGGCGGGCTTCGCGGAGAGCTCGAGGCCGCCGTTCGACCTGCCGGAGTCGGACGCCGAGCTGGTCTCCGGCTTCAACACCGAGTACGGCGGCATGCGCTTCGGCTCGTTCTTCATGGCCGAGTACATCGAGGTCGTGATCATCTCCGGCGTGGCCACCGCCTGCTTCCTCGGCGGCTGGCACGGTCCCGGCCCCGAGGCCCTGGCGCCGCTGTGGGTGCTGCTGAAGATGGGTTTGTTCGTCTTCTTCTTCATTTGGGTTCGTGCGACGCTCCCGCGTCTGCGCTACGACCTGCTCATGTCCTTCGGCTGGAAGATCCTGCTGCCGCTGGCCACCCTCAACGTGCTCGTTACCGCGATCGTGCTAGTGGCGACCTGATGGCGGCCAACGGCTCCTGGGATCCCGGCGAGGACGTCATCGCCGTCCAGCGCGGCCCTGAGCCCGGCGGCCTTGCCGGCGCCGCGCGCATCTTCGGCGCCACCCTGCGCGGCCTGCGGACCACGATGGGCCGCGTGGCCGAGGGCCCGGTCACGTGGGAGTACCCCGAGGAGAAGACGCCGGTCTACCCCCGCTTCCGCGGCCGCCACAAGCTCCACAAGTTCGAGGACTCCGACCTCGAGAAGTGCGTGGGCTGCTCGCTCTGCGCCGCGGCCTGCCCGGCCGAGTGCATCCGCGTCGTGGCCGCCGAGAACACGCCAGAGCACCAGGTGAGCGCGGGGGAGCGCTACGCGGCGGTCTACGAGATCAACATGAGCCGCTGCATCTTCTGCGGCTACTGCGAGGTCGCCTGCCCCTTCGACGCGATCACGATGGGCAACGACTACGAGCTGGCCGACTTCGAGCGCTCGGACCTCATCTTCACCAAGGAGATGCTCCTGGCCGACTCGGTGGAGCACACGCCCCTGCGGCGAGAGGGGGAGTAGCCCCGCCCCGTGTGGTTCCAGCAGGTCATGTTCTTCGTCGCCGGCATCGGTGCCCTCGGCGGCGCGGTGGGGGTCGTGGCGCTGCGCAACCCCTTCTACAGCGTGCTGGCGCTCGTGGCGCACCTGGTCTGCCTCGCGGTGCTGTTCCTCTTGCTCCAGGCGGAGTTCCTGGCCGCGGCACAAGTGGTGGTCTACGCGGGCGCCGTGATGGTCCTGTACGTGTTCGTGGTCGCCTATGTGGGCGGCTCGGATGAGCCGCTGCGACCCGAGGGCGGAGCGCTGCGGGTGCTGGGACCGCTGTTCGCGTTCGTGCTCGTAGCCGAGTTGTGCATCGCACTGCTCGGCAGCTCGCTGAGCCTCATCGACAGCCAGGGCGGCGACGTCCCCGCCCGCTTCGGCACCCCAGCCGAGATCGGATCGCTGCTGCTGCAGAAGTTCCTCGTTTCCTTCGAGGCGGCCTCCTACCTGCTGCTGGTAGCGGCGGTGGGCGCCGTGGTCCTTGCTCGCCGCCGCCGGGGCCTGGAGGAGGACGAGACGAGCGGCCTCTCGACCGAGGCCGGCGGCCAGCCCAAGGGCGCCCCGGCCGCGGCGAAGAGCGCCGGTGGAGCCGGAACGGTCAGGCCGTCAGGCATGTCGGCGACCTCATCGAGGCTGCGGCCCGAGGCCCCTGGGGGTAATCACTGATGGACGTCTCGTGGTTCCTGGTCCTGTCGGCGTTCATCTTCGGCATTGGAGCCGCCGGCGTGCTCTCGCGGCGCAACCCGCTGGTGGTCCTGCTCTGCCTGGAGCTGATGCTCAACGGGGCGAACCTGGCGCTGGTCGCATTCGCGCGCATGCACGGCGACGGCGGCGGTCAGATCTTCGCGCTGATCGTGATGGTGATCGCCGCCTGTGAGGTCGCGGTCGGCCTGGGCATCATCGTCGCCATCTTCCGCCGCCGGCTGCCCGTCGACGTCGACGAGCTGAGCGACCTGCGCGGATGAGCGCCACGAGCTACGGCTGGCTGGTCCTGGCCTTCCCGCTGGTGGGAATGCTGATCTGCGCCTTCGGCTACCGCAGGCTGCCCGGGCACTCGGCGGGCTGGATCGGATCCCTGGCCATCCTGCTCTCGTTCGTCGCCTCGATCCTCATGCTGCTCGAGCTCGAGAGCCGGCCCGAGGACCAGCGCGAGCTGGTCGACGCCGCGTTCACCTACGTCCACAGCGCCGGCATCAACGTCGACGTGTCGATCCTGGTGGACCCGCTCTCGGTGTTCATGTGCCTCGTGGTCTCGGGCGTGTCGTTCCTGATCCACGTCTACTCGGTCTCCTACATGGACGGCGACGAGGGCTTCGTCCGCTACTTCGCCTATCTCAACTACTTCGTCTTCTCCATGCTGCTGCTGGTCCTGGCGGCGAACTTCGTCGTGCTGATCGTCGGCTGGGCCTTCGTCGGCGCGGCGTCCTACCTGCTGATCTCCTTCTGGTACCGCCGCACCACGGCCACGCGGGCGGGGATCAAGGCGTTCGTCATCAACGTGATCGGCGACGTCGGCCTGGTCATCGGGGCCTTCCTGCTGTTCGACGCCACCGGCGAGCTGGACTTCGCGGGCGTCTTCGGCGCGGCCGACAACGTCTTCACCACCAACGACGGCCCGCTGGTGGCGGCCTGCCTGATGCTGCTGGTGGGCGCCTTCGCGAAGTCCGCCCAGCTTCCGCTCCACACCTGGCTGCCCGACGCCATGGAGGGTCCGACCCCGGTCTCCTCCCTCATCCACGCGGCGACGATGGTCACCGCGGGCGTCTACCTCATCGCCCGCACCCACCGGCTGTTCGAGCTGGCACCGCTTGCCGCAGACATCGGCGCGATCATCGGCACCGCCACGCTGCTGTTCGCGGCGACCGTGGCCCTGGTGGTGACCGACCTAAAACGGGTCATCGCCTACTCGACGATCTCGCAGATCGGCTACATGGTGCTCGGCGTCTCGGCGGCGGCCTACGGCGCCGGCCTGTTCCACCTCATGACGCACGCCTTCTTCAAGGCCCTGCTCTTCATGGGGGCCGGCTCGGTGATCGGCGCCATGGCCGGCAACCAGTCGCTCGACCGCATGGGCGGGTTCCGCAAGGCCATGCCGTTCACCTTCGTGACCTTCACCGCCGGCGCACTGGCCCTGGCCGGCTTCCCGCTCTTCTCGGGCTTCTTCTCCAAGGACGAGGTGCTCGCCTACACGCTCCACCGCGGTGGCGGCTTCGTGGCGCTCGCGGTCATCGGCTACCTCGCCGCCGGCCTGACCGCCTTCTACGCCTTCCGCATGGTGTTCCGCGTCTTCTTCCGCGCGCCGGTCCCGGAGGCGCGCGCGCTCGAGCACGGCCACCCGCGTCACGGCGAGCCCCACAACCCGACGACCGGCGAGCCTGAGGACCCCCACGTGGGCTTCGACGGGACCGAGCACCACAACGCCGAGAGCTCGTGGCCGATGAAGGCGGCCATGGGACCGCTCGCGGTGCTCGCGGTCATCGGCGGCTACATCGGGATCCCGGGCCTGACCGACACGCTCGAGCACTTCCTCGAGCCCACCTTCGCCGACTCCCGCTTCGCCGACTCCAAGCCGAGCGACGGCGCGGAGTACATAGGCCTGGGCGTCGGCGCGCTGATCGCCATCACCGCGATCGCCGCCGCGGCGCTCGTCTTCCTCCGCCGGCGCGAGCTGCGCCTCGTCGTGCGCGAGCGCTTCGATGCCGTGCACACCCTCCTGTTCCGCAAGTGGTACTTCGACGAGGCCTACAACGCTGCGGTGGTCCGCCCCATGGCCGCCTTCGGGCGCTTCGCGCGCAACGTCATCGAGACGCGCTTCGTGCAGGAGACGATCGTGGGCGGCGCGGTGGGCCTGGTGCGCGCGGGCAGCTCGGTGGCGCGCTCGGTCCAGTCGGGCTACCTGCGCGCCTACGCGGCGCTGCTGGTGGTGGGCGTCACGGCGCTCGGCGTGTACTTCCTGATCACCTCGGCGGGCTGATGGGCACGTTCCCGCTGTCCATCCTGGTCTTCCTCCCGCTCGCCGCCGGGCTCGTGAACGCGTTCCTCCCGCCCCGAGTGGGGCGCTGGGTGGTGACCGCGGCGACGGTCGCCGCGCTGGCGATCGTGGTGTGGATGATCGCCGACTTCGACAAGGGCTCGGGCGGCCTGCACTACGTGACGGACGATGCCTGGATCTCCGAGCTTGGGATCCGCTACTCGCTCGGGGTCGACGGGCTGAGCCTGTTCCTGCTCTTCCTCACCGCGGTCGCGTGGGTGTTCGCCTCACTGTGGTCGGCGGTGCGCGAGACCGAGCGCGTGCGGCTCTACTTCTTCCACCTCGCGCTTGCCGAGACGGCTGTGCTGGGCGCCTTCACTGCCCAGGACCTGGCGCTGTTCGTCATCTTCTTCGACCTGATGCTGGTCCCGTTCTACTTCCTCGTCGGTGGCTGGGGCCGGGAAGAGACGCGTGTCGCGGCGACCACGAAGTTCGTGATCTACACGCTCGTCGGCTCGCTGCTGATGCTGGCCGGTGCTGTGGCCCTGGGAGCGCTGTCGGCCGGTGACGGGCAGTCGATCTCCTTCGCCCTGTCCGACCTCTCCGAGCGAACCCTCGAGCCGGGCACCCAGTACTGGATCTTCCTGCTCTTCGCCGCCGCGTTCCTGGTGAAGGCACCGGCCTTCCCGCTGCACGGTTGGGTGCCTGACACCTACCGCTCGGCCTCGATCCCCGTGCTGGTCCTCGTCGGCGCCGTGCTCTCCAAGGTGGGGGTCTACGGCTTCCTGCGCGTGGTCGTGCCGATCCTGCCCGACGCCGCTCAGCACTTCCAGACGCTGATCATCGCGATCGCGGTGGTGTCGATCCTGTACGGGTCGATCCTCGCCTTCTCACAGACCGAAGCGCGGCTGGTGGTCGCGTACTCGTCGATCGCGCAGATGGGCTTCATCGTCATGGGCATCTTCGCCCTGGACCCCAAGGGTGCCCAGGGCGCCGTGATGCAGATGGTCACCCACGGCTTGGTGGTGATACCGCTCTTCTTCGTCGTGGCCGCTCTGACCGTGCGGGCCGGCAGTGGCTCGCTCGAGCGCATGGGCGGCATCGCGTTCGGTGCACCCCTCCTCGCGACGCTCTTCCTGGTCATCACCTTCGCCACGCTCGCCATGCCCGGGTCGCCCAACTTCATCGGCGAACTGCTGATCCTCTTCGGGACCTTCGAGGACAAGCTCGTATTCGGCCTGGTGGCCAGCGCGGGCGTGGTACTCGCGGCGGTCTACATGATCCGTGTCTTCCTGCGCTCGATGCACAACCGAGCCCCGGCCGGGGTCGAGCAACGCGAGGCCAGCGGACTGGAGGCGGGCGTGATCGCGCCGGTGGTGGCGGTGATCGTGGCGCTCGGGGTATACCCGCAGCTGTTGCTCGACCGCTCCGAGGAGGCCACCGTCGCCAAGGTCCGCAAGGCGGGTCAGCTCGCCGACAACGGCGGCGAGGCTCAGGCCGCGCCCGCGGCGCAGCAGCAGGTGCCCCAGCAGCAGGCCGACCCGTCGCAGGTCCCCGTCGACCCCTCCCAGGTCCCGCAGGAGGAGGTCCCCGCCCCGTGACGCTCCCGCTCGCCGACGTTCCCGCCCCGGAGATCGACTACAAGGCGCTGTCGCCGCTGCTGGCGATCCTGGGCGGGTCCATCGTCGTGCTCATGGTCGGCCTCCTTCGCGGTCGCGCCGTACAGCGGCTCGTCGTCCCGGTCCTCACCGCCGCCGCCCTGCTTGCCGCGATCGGACTGAGCATCTGGATCTGGGAGCCCGGGAACCAGAAGCCGATCCTGGTCGGCGCCCTGTCGATGGACACGCTGGCCGTGGGGCTGTCGATCCTCTTCTACGTCGCCGGGCTATTCGCCGTGCTGCTCTCGGCGCGCTCGATCGCGGTTCGCGAAGCCGGCTCGGGCGAGTACCACTCGCTGCTGATGGCCTCGATCGCGGGCATGGTGGTGCTCGCGGCGGCGGAGAACCTCATCGTGCTGTTCGTCGGCCTCGAGCTGTTGTCGATCCCGCTCTACGTGCTGTGCGCGAGCGAGCTGCGCCGAGCCACCTCGCTGGAGTCGGGGCTCAAGTACCTGGTGATCGGATCGGTGGGCTCGGCCACGCTGCTCTACGGCTTGGCGCTGGTCTACGGAGCCACCGGGTCGACCTCGTTCGCGGGCATCTCGGGCGCCATCGGCGCGCAGGGCGGCGTGTCGCTGACCGACCCGCTGCTGCTGACCGGCATCGCCCTCTCGGTGACCGGCCTCGCCTTCAAGGCCTCCGTGGCGCCCTTTCACCAGTGGACGCCGGACGTCTACCACGGCGCCCCTACTCCGATCACGAGCTTCATGGCCGTGGCCACCAAGGCGGCGGCCTTCGCCATCTTCCTGCGCTTCTTCGACGAGGCGCTGATCAACTCCCAGGTCGAATGGGCGCCGGCGCTGACCGCGCTCGCGATCGCGACGATCGTGATCGGCAACGTGGGCGCTCTGGTGCAGCGCTCGCTGAAGCGCATGCTTGCCTGGTCGGGAGTGGCGCAGGCGGGCTACCTGCTCGCCGGGGTCGTGGTCGGTACCCGGTTGGGCGTGCAGGCTACCGCGTTCTACCTCGCGGTCTACCTGCTCATGAACGTGGCGGCGTTCGCGGTGGTCATCGCGCGCGAGCGTGTGTCCGAGCAGGGCGACGACCTCTCGTGCCTGAGCGACCTCGGCCGCGCCCAGCCCTGGCTGGCCTGGCCGATGACGATCGCGATGCTGGCGCTCGCCGGCATGCCCCTGACCGGAGGCTTCACCGGCAAGTTCTACTTGATCGACGCCTCGGTCTCAGGCGACTACACGGTGCTCGCCATTGCGATCGTCGTGGGCTCGATCCTCTCCCTCGGCTACTACCTGCGCGTGATCGCGGAGATGTGGCTGGGCCGCGTGGACGTACAGCTCGCGACGGTCCCGCCGCGCCGGGCCCGCCCGGTCGCGGGCTGGTCCCCGGAGGCCGACGCGCGAGCCCAGCCGGAGGTGACGTTCGTGGCGGTCCTGTGCGCCGTTGCGGTAGTGGCCGCATTCGTCTACCCGGACCCGCTCTTCGACGCGGCCCAGGATGTCGGCAGCGCCCTCAGCGGCCTGCGCCAGTAGGCCCCTAGCGCGACCAGTTTGGGGCGGTTAGGGTGCCGCCTTTCCTCAACCGATCAAAGGAGAAAGCATGCGTGCACGACTCCGTTGGCGGCGTCCATCACCCGCCTTCGTGATCGCCTGCATCGCCCTGTTCGTGGCGATGAGCGGCGTGGCCTACGCGGCGAACACCGTGCGTAGCCGTGACATCGTCAACGACGCGGTCACGAGCGCGGACATCAAGGGCGGCGGCGGCAGGACCGGCGACATCAAGAACCGTGACGTCAATGCGTTGTTGGCTGTGGCGAAGGGCTTCGGAACGGTCCGGGGACAGAACAACAACGGGGCGGCCACCGTCCTCAACTATGGCGGGCAGCAGACGTCCACGAACAACGGCGTCACCGCCCAGCGGATAGGCACGGGCATATACGACGTGACCTTCAACGCGAATACCGGCACTGGCAAGTACGTCAACGTGAACAGCGTTGACGATCTCGCCGTGCAGGTGACCGGACGCAACGGTTTCTCGACGGGCAGCGTCTTCGACGCGGCCAGCTCGGCCAATGAGAACCAAATCAAGCTCCGGGTGTTCATGCGTCGGCCGAACAACGGCACGCTGATCGACTCGTCGTTATGAAGCCGAGTCCCTAGCTCGTTGTGCGTGCGTAGAACTGGACCGCTGCGTTTTCGCGGCGCGGCCCGGGGTAGCCGGGGTTCATGGACGAGAAGAACCTCACCGATCCGGACCCCGAGCAGCAGGATCCCGAGTCGGCCCCTGCCGTGGATGCAGGCGACGATCTCTCGGAATTCGAGGACGATCCCGCCCGCAACCCCGAGGACGAGAACCTCAAGAAGATCAAGGGGGCTTGAGGGCTGTACGTGTGACGAAAAACGCTCAGCCGCCTGAGCGTTTTTTCGAGGGAGGGGCGTGCTCCGCCCGGGGTTCTTCCCATGATTTCGCTTCGCAGCGGGTAGGTTGCGGAGACAGACCAAGGGAGGAAGTGATGAGCGAGAACCTGGCGACGATCCTGACCGACACGCGCGAGAAGCACGGCGAGCGCATCGCGCTGAAACTCGACGACACCGAGCTGTCCTACGACTTCCTGGACGGAGCCACCAAGCACGTCGTCGGGCTCCTCGAGAGCAAGGGCTTCCAGCGGGGCGACCGCGTCGGGATCATGCTGCCCAACGTCCCCTACTTCGCGGCCATCTACTACGGCGTTCTGCGCGCCGGTGGAATCGTCGTGCCGATGAACCCGCTGCTCAAGGGCCGCGAGGTCCAGTTCTATCTCGAGGACCCGGGGGCCAAGATCCTCTTCGCGTGGCACGACTTTGCCGAGGCGGCCGAGAAGGGCGCCGAGGAGGCTGGCGCTGAGTGCATCCTCGTCAAGCCGGGAGAGTTCGAGGAGCTCGTGGGCAGTGCCGAGCCCGAGGACGTCATGGTCGACGTCAGCGGCGACGACACCGCCGTGCTCCTCTACACCAGCGGCACCACCGGCAAGCCGAAGGGCGCCGAGCTCACGCACACCAACCTCAAGAAGAACACGGAGATCGCCGCCGGGCTGTTCAACCTGGGCGAGGACACGGTCACCCTCGGAGCGCTGCCGCTGTTCCACTCCTTCGGGCAGACCTGTGGCCTAAACGCGACGATGTTCGGCGGCGGGACGCTGAGCCTCATCCCCCGCTTCGACCCGGCCAAGGCGCTGGAGATCATCGAGCGCGACAAGGTGACGGTGTTCGAGGGCGTGCCCACGATGTACACCGCGATGCTCAACCTCGAGAACCGCGCCGACTACGACGTCTCGTGCCTGAAGGTCTGTGCCTCCGGTGGCTCGGCGATGCCCGGCGAGATCCTGCGCGGCTTCGAGGAAGCCTTCGGCTGCAAGGTGCTCGAGGGATACGGCCTGTCGGAGACCTCACCGGTCGCCTCCTTCAACCACCCCGACAGGGAGCGCAAGATCGGCTCGATCGGCACTCCGATCGAGGGCGTCGAGATGAAGGTGGTCGACGACGACGGCAACGAGGTAGACCAGGGCGAGGTGGGCGAGATCGTCATCAAGGGCCACAACGTGATGAAGGGCTACTGGGATCGCGAGGACGCGACCAAGGAGTCCATCAAGGACGGCTGGTTCTACACCGGTGACATGGCTAAAGTCGATGAGGAGGGTTACTTCTTCATCGTGGACCGCAAGAAGGAGCTGATCATCCGCGGCGGCTACAACGTCTACCCGCGCGAAATCGAAGAGGTGCTGTACGAGCACCCCGCCGTCGTCGAGGCCGCCGTGCTGGGTGTCGAGGACGAGAACATGGGCGAGGAGATCGGCGCGGCCGTCGTCATCAAGGAGGGCGAGGACCTCTCGGAGGACGACATCAAGGGCTACGTCAAGGAAGAGGTGGCCAACTACAAGTATCCGCGCAAGGTCTGGTTCGTGGACGAGCTGCCGAAGGGC